>Ga0157378_10003007_pt1 | contig 14988 bp, 9 predicted proteins | sample M65metaG_FD_115309 | JGI IMG/M metagenome (GOLD analysis project Ga0157378, IMG submission 115309) | Miscanthus rhizosphere microbial communities from Kellogg Biological Station, Michigan, USA - M6-5 metaG | ecosystem: Host-associated > Plants > Roots > Rhizosphere > Soil | place: USA: Michigan...
AGCTTCATTCAGCCCCAGATGATGGTCGAAGATCGCTATTTCTATGATCCGGTTGGCAATCGCTATACGGTCGACCGCTACCTGAACGATCTGGAGAAGCGTTACGGAGGCATCGATTCCGTTTTGATCTGGCCTACCTATCCCAACATGGGGATTGATAACCGGAATCAACTGGACATGATTCGCTTCATGCCGGGCGGAATTGCCGGCGTGCGGCAGATGATCTCTGATTTTCATCATCGTGGTGTCCGTGTCCTGTTCCCGATGATGATGTGGGACCAGGGAACTCGCAATCCCGGCGCCGCCTGGCCCGACGCTATCGCATCTCTTATGGCTGAAATTGGCGCTGACGGGATCAACGGTGACACGCAGGATGGCGTTCCGCGCGCCTTTTCCGATGCTTCCGACAAGCTGAACCACCCGCTTGCCTTCGAGCCGGAACATGGCCCGCATGACGAAGGCGTCGCTTACAACCTTCTTAGTTGGGGCGATTACAGTTTTTCTTTTGCTCCTCAAGTAGATCGATTGAAATGGCTGGAACCCCGGCACATGGTGAATATTTCCGACCGGTGGAACCGGGACAAGACCGACGATTTACAGTTCGCCTTCTTTAACGGCGTCGGCTGGGAAAGTTGGGAAAACGTCTGGGGCATTTGGAACGGTATAACGCCGCGAGATGCCGAAGCTACCCGTCGAGTGGCGACCATCGAGCGCGGAGTCGCGCCATTCCTGGTCAGCGCAGATTGGGAGCCCCTCTTTCCCATGTTGCACTTCGGTGTCGCCGCGAGCCGTTGGCCATTGGGAGACGAGGTAGTTTGGACGATCGTCAATCGAAATGAATACCGCGTGATTGGCCCGCAGATCGAACTTCCAGGAGCCGGGGGAATGCATTATTTCGATCTCTACCACGGCGTGGAACTCACGCCTGAAATCCGCGCCAATGCCGTAGTCCTTAGTTTCGAGATCGATGCTAAAGGTTACGGCGCGCTGCTTGCGACGAAGTCGGAGCCCAGTCCAACCTTAACGGCGCTTATGAACAAAATGAGCGCAATGACAGCGAAACCTCTCAAAAGCTTCCCGCACGAATGGACCTTTTCGCCGCAACAGATCGTGCCTATTGCTGCGACCAGGCCGCCATCCAGCATGCCCGCTGGGATGGTCAAAATACCTGCTGCAGATTTTCTATTCAGAGTGAACGGTATCGAGATTGAAGGAGCCGACGATATCGGTGTTGATGTGCAATATCCGTGGGAGGATTCTCCACGCAGATTTCATTCCCATGGTATGCACATCGATCCATTCTGGATCGATCAGTTTCCAGTTACCAACGGACAATTTAAGCAGTTCCTCGATTCTACGCACTACCAACCTGTCGATGACCTGAACTTTCTGCACGACTGGAGCAATGGCACCTACGCTGCCGGATCAGCAGACAAACCGGTCACGTGGGTATCGCTGGAAGACGCGCGCACCTATGCCGCATGGGCCGGAAAGCGCCTGCCTCACGAATGGGAGTGGCAGTATGCCGCGCAGGGAACGGACGGGCGTTCTTATCCGTGGGGCAACGACTGGGATCCCTCGTCGGTTCCGGTGCCGGAAAAAGGACGCACCTTGCGCGAGCCGGACACCGTTAATGCACACCCACAAGGAGCAAGTCCGTTTGGCGTAATGGATCTCGTCGGCAACTTGTGGCAATGGACAGAAGAATTCACGGATGAACACACCCGGGCAGCGATTGTGCGCGGGGGCAGCTACTACCAGCCCCAGGGATCCAATTGGTATTTTCCACAAGCCTACAAAATTACCGAGCACGGAAAACTGCTGCTGATGGCGCCAAGCAAAGACCGTGCGGCAACTCTGGGATTTCGTTGCGTCCAGGATGCGCAGTAAGAATGCGTAATGGCAAAACCCGAAGAGATCTTTGAAGGAGATCCCGATTTGTCCGGCATAGCCACCACTCCCGATGCAGGCCCTCAACTGCGCCGTGATTCGCTCGGCCTTGGCGAGTTGGTCTTCCATGCTGTGACGCACATTGGGCCGGCGACCAGCGTCGTATTTATTTTCCCCGCCATAGCGCTGCACGCCGGTCCGGTGATGCCGCTGTCATTTTTGCTCACCACGGTCGTCTGCCTGTTTGTCGGCAGCACGGTGTTCCAGTTTTCCAAGTACGTGCCTTCCAGCGGCGGCTACTACGCGTTTGCTACTCGCGGACTTGGCAGCCGCAGCGGCTTTATGGCGACATGGAGCTACCTGATGTACGAGATCATCGGTGCCGCTGCTGCCGTAGGTTTTCTTGGGTATCTTGTTTCCGACACATTAAAGGGAGAATTTGCCTTAAACATTCCCTGGTGGATCATCGCGTGTGCGACCACTGCGGTAATCTGGGGACTGACTCACCGTGGCATTCAACTCTCTGTCCATGCCACCACAATTCTGGGCGCCCTTGAACTGCTCATCATGTTGGCGCTGGGGATCACGTTTCTGATTCGTCCCGGCCACGGCACTTCGTACGTTGCTCCGCTCAGGCCCGCTGCGGCACCCAATCACTTGACGGGCGTCATGGGAGGAATGATTTTTTCCGTGCTGGCTCTGGCCGGCTTTGAGTCTCCGGCGCCCCTCGCGCAAGAGGCGCGGCTTCCCGGTAAGTTTATTGGCCAGGCAGTCGTGCTCTCGGTGGTGAGTATCGGTGTTTTCTACGTCTTTATGTCGTATGCGAGCGCGATCGGTTGGGGCACAGGCGACATGGCGGCCTTCGCGGCCAATTCCAATCCTTACTACTTGCTTGGCCATTCGCTCTGGGGAGCGGGATGGTGGTTAGTGGTTTTCGCCCTGATCAATTGCTGTATAGCGGTGGGGATCGCCTGCACCAACTCGGCGTCCCGGGTTATGTACACTATGGGACGCGCCGGCACTCTTCCTGAGAGTTTTGGGCGTATCCATCCCACCCATCTCACACCTGCGGTTGCGATCGGCGTGGCGCAGATCGCGGGCCTGGTAGCCGTCTTCTTCGTCGGTTTCATGTTGCGTCCTGAGTTCATTTTTAATTTTCTGGGGACCATCGCCACGTTTGCGGTCATCCTGCTGTATGTCATAGCCAATTTCGCTCTGACGCAATACATGCGCCGCGAGCAACCGTCCCATTTCACTTTTTGGCTGCACGTGCTGGTTCCTTCGGTGGCGACGCTGGCGCTGCTGCCGGTGCTTTTTGTGAGCATCTATCCGCTGCCGCCCTGGCCGTACAAATTAGCCCCGTATCTGTTCCTGATCATATTGGTCGCGGGATTTGTCTACATGCAGTGGCGCGAGTGGCGCAATCCAGGGACGCTTCGTCGCGGAGCGCTGATGATTGTCCGAAGTGGAATTGCCAGAGAGCGAGAAGGGAATTGAAGAGAGACTAAGAATGAAACAGAAATTTCTGCGTTCGGTAATGTTTGCGCTGCTCATGGCTCCCGGCTTGTTCGCGGCGAATACCTACACGCCTCCACCGGAGTCGGCGGGCGGCTGGCGATGGTGCAAGACGCCCGAGGATGTGCGCTCCTTGGGAGGCATGGATCCAGAGAAGCTCGACCTGATCCGGGACAAATTCTTGCAGCTGTTCGCAGGCCCATGGCAGATTGTAATTATTCGTCATGGCTACCTCGTGGCCGAATGGTACGGCGTTCCGACGATGCCGACCACCACATTTGATGGCTGGTCTTGTACCAAGTCGTCGACCGGAATCGCCTTTGGCTTGCTCTTAGACGATAGTCTGCACCACAAGCTTCCAAAAGATGCGCAGATCACTCTTGACACGCCCATTTACGATTACGTGCCCGAGGGCTTCCCGCTCACGGATCCGGAAAAGAAAAAAATCAAACTGCGGCATGTGCTCTCGATGACATCGGGAATCCCCGGCGAAAACCATGGAATGATCGGCCTGAGCGCGGCGCCCGGGGGCGGCGACATCGAGATTGCCCTCGGCAAACAACCCAACCGCTTTGGTAAATGGGCTGCCAAATTGACCAGCGAACCCGGGACGGCTTGGGAATATTCTGACACCGGCTTTGAGCACCTTTCGCTCTTCTTCTACCACGCGACTGGACGTGAACTTTTCGACTTCATGAAAGAGCGGGTCTTTGACCCGATCGGCATTCAGAATGTCGGTTGGGACTGGCAAGGCGGCGTAGCCGGCAATCTCGGCCCACATACCAATCCACATAGCGGTTTGCGTTTCTCCGCTCGCGACTTCGCGCGCCTGGGCTACCTGATGGGGCATGACGGAAAGTGGCAAGACAAACAGATCGTCCCGCACTGGTGGATCGAGCAGGCCACCAGGAGTTCTCAGCAACTGAACCCAAGTTATGGTTATACGTTCTGGGTAAACACAGATGGCGTGCTCTGGCCAACCGCACCGCGAGATACCTTCGCCTTTCGGGGATTTACTGCCAGCCGGCTTTATGTTGTCCCTTCTCTGGATCTGGTCGTCGCAAGATTGGGGTACGCACCGCAAAACTGGGGCGAAGAGAACTTGTTACCAGGCGTGCTGGACACAATCATCGATTCTCCAACTACAAAGAAGTAGAGAGGCTAATTCCAGGAAAAGGGTCCCAAATGACCAAGTTCTACACCGACATTCTTAAAGAGCCGGCGGAGCTTTCGAAATCGTTGACCTACACCGTAGGTCCCGGGCGGCCCGCACTGCAAAAGGCCACGGATATTTTGAAAAAAGCGCCCTTTGTATACGTGGTAGGGATTGGCAGCAGTTGGAGCGCTGGTTTGGCGGTGACCTCATTTTTCAACGCCGCCGGGCGCCCCGCAATCCTTTGCGAGGCTTCTGAGTGGCTGCATTTCGGCGAGGTCACCAGAAATGCGGTGGTCATTGTGCTATCGAGAAGCGGCAAAAGCACTGAGATCGTGAAGTTACTGCCCAAGCTGAGCGAACGTGGCGCAAGAATTATCGCCATCACCAATACTCCTGAGAGCCCACTGGCACAACAGGCCGACGTGGTGCTGAACATGGTGGCTGCCTTCGACCATGCCGTGTCGGTTTCCATGTATTCGGCGATGGCACTGGTGGGCGGGTTACTGGCTTGCGCAACCGAGGGGAAAGTTGATGACGCTCTAACCGCGAAATTGAAGGTTGCGATCGCCGAAGCCGGAACGAGGCTCGATGCATGGAAGCAACAAATTGAAGCCAGCAATTGGCTTGATACCAAAGCGCCACTCTATCTCCTCGCGCGTGGAGCGAGCTTGGGCAGCGGCAATGAAGGCCGCCTGCTGTGGGAAGAGGCCGCAAAGCTTCCTGCCACCGCCATGCCGATCGGAGGTTTTCGTCACGGCCCGCAGGAAGTCATCCGCGAAGGTATGTGCATTGCCCTTTGGATTGAACTGGAGGGAACGCGGACTCAGGATTTGGCCCTGGCCGCGGATCTAAGAAAGCTGGGCGTAAAATTGCTCGCCATTGGGCAGGACTTGCCGGCGAGGGCGGCGGATGTGGTGATCCAACTCCCGTCAATACCTGCGGAATGGCAGTATGTGGTGGACATCATCCCAATCCAAATCGCTGCGGAGTGCCTGTCACGCCGGCGAAACCAGGATTGCGACAGATTCCGCCTGTGCCAATACATCGTCGAAGATGAAGGCGGGCTGATCGGCCCCGACACAAAGCTTTAGAGTATTGACCTGGATGAAGATGACTCTAGAAGATTTTTATCAATCGCTAAGTGCAAACGAGCCTCCGGCTGAGATTACGCCTGCATTGGCGGGCCTTTGGTGGGATGCCAAAGGAGATTGGGATCGCGCTCATAATTGCTTACAGCAAGCGAAAAATGTGGACGGCTCATGGGTACATGCCTATCTTCATCGCAAGGAAGGCGATCGTGAAAACGCAGCTGGCTGGTACAGCCGAGCAGAAAAGTCTTTTTGTAATGAATCGCTCGAACACGAATGGCTCGCTATAACACGAGAATTACTGACGAATAGTGGGCAAGGCTGAAACCGACTTTTGATCTAGCAGGCACCATTTTTGACATCGGCTTCAATTTGAGTTTCAACAAATATGGGTGGAAGCCACCCAAAGAGGTGTCCGATGGCTGTTCCCGAAGCAGATCTGACAAAGCAATATGATGCAATCGTGATCGGGTCGGGTGCTGCGGGAGGTATGGCGGCCCATGTCCTGACCAGCCACGGCATGAAGGTGCTCCTACTCGAGGCAGGGAAAAAACTTCCCATCGAAAAAGAATTGCGGTCGATGGAGTGGCCCTACCAGAATGCCCATCGTGGAAGACTGCCACCCGACCACGACGCCCTCACTTACAACGAATACGACGTTCGCAAGCCACCCTATGGGCCGGGCTTCGAGAAGTATAAATTTCTCCACAGTTACGCCGGCAACAGCGACTACACCAAGAACATCGTGGTCGATGAGCGTGAGAATCCCTACACCGGTACCAACTATGCGTGGGTGCGGGCCCGTTGCCTTGGTGGGAAGACCAATATCTGGGGACGGCTCGCGCTCAGGCTCTCCGACTACGATTTCAAGGCCAAGAGCCACGATGGCTTCGGAGAAGATTGGCCAATCAGCTATAGCGATATCGCGCCTTACTACGACAAAGTCGACCTATATCTCGGCATCACCGGGGTAAAGGAAAATCTCCCCCAACTTCCCGACAGCATTTTTCAGCGTCCCACCAAATTGAATTGTGCTGAGATCACTCTCCAGCAAAGTCTAAAGAAAATGGGGCGAACCCTCACTCAGTATCGCGCCGGCGTGACCAGCGAAGGGTTGAAGCACAACCAATACCGCAGCCGCTGTTATGGCCGCGGGGCCTGTGATCGAAAAGGCGGTTGCGATATTCATGCTGCTTTCGACTCTCCGACAGGCTTGATTTATCCCGCCACGGATACCGGCAATTTGTCGATACGCACCAACGCAGTCGCCAGAGAGATTACGGTCGATCCGAATACCGGCAAGGCCAGCGGCGTCTATTTCATCGACGCGGTGACCATGCAGGACCATACGGTACGAGCCAAGGCAGTTGTGGTAGCGGCTTCGACTCTGGAGTCGGCTCGGCTTCTACTGCTTTCCAAATCCCAGCAGCATCCCAACGGGATAGGAAATTCCAGCGAGCACGTCGGCCACAACTTCTGCGAGCACGTGATGAGTGGGGGAATTCTTGGGCAGGCGACGGACCTGATAGGCAAGGTATCCACCAATGACGACGGCCGTCCCGGCGGGTTCTACATCCCGCGTTTTCGCAACCTCAAGGACAAGCAATCCAACTACATCCGCGGTTTTGGCTTCGAAGGCGACGCCGGACAGGGCATGCACCCACACATTCACGATTCGTTCAGCTTCGGAGCTGGATTCAAAGAAGAGGTACGCAAAAACAAGGCTTCATTTGTCGGCATGGGAGCTTTTGGCGAAGTCCTGGCTCGCTATGAAAACTATGTCGACCTTGACCCCGTAGTGAAAGACAAATGGGGCATTCCGGCGCTTCGCTTCCATTACAAGTTCGGTGACAACGAGCGGAAAATGGCCAAGGACATGCAGGAAACCGCCAAAGAAATGTTCGAGGAAGCGGGCTTCAAAATCATCGAGTCGAGAGACCGCATCCTGACCGAAGGCGGGTCCATCCACGAACTCGGAACGGTTCGCATGGGCAGCGATCCTAAAACCTCGGTATTAAATCAATTTGAACAGTCACATGACGTCAAGAACCTGTTCGTTGTCGATGGCAGTGCGTTCGTCAACGCCAGTTGTCACAACCCAACCTGGACCATCATGGCCTTGTGTTGGCGCTCCTGCGATTATCTGGCGGCTGAAATGGCGAAGGGCAATATTTAGAGAGGAATCAATGTCCGATAAACCAATCGACCTCAAGCACGATCGGCGACAATGGCTCAAAGCCTCGGCAACTATTCTCGGAACCTCACTATTGCCGGTCTCGGTTGTTACTGCCGAAGAGAAACCCAAGACCACTGCTGAGAACTCGAGCGGCAAGTCCAGCGGGCATTTCCTGATGCCCCAAGAACATGCCTTGGTCAACGAGATGGCAGAAACCATTATTCCCGCCGACAGCAAATCGGGAGGTGCCAAGGCGGCGAAGGTGGCGGATTACATCGATCAGGAACTGAGCGAACGTGCCAGTGAGGCGCGGCAAACAGATTTTAGAGAAGGGCTTCGCCTGACCGAGTTGATGACGCAGCATTACTGCGGCAAGTCTTTCCTTGATGCCAGTCCGGAGGAAAGAATCGCAGTTTTCACGGTCATCTCGTCCAACATCGCAATGTCCGAACTTCCGGAAGTGCGCTTTTTCAAGGATCTGAGATCCATGACGATCGACGGCTACTATACATCGAAAATCGGCATTCACGATGACTTGGAATACAAAGGCAACGTCGTTCTGCAGGAATACGTTGGTTGCGACGATGCTTCAAAAACAACCTAAGGGAGAACATGGCGAACAGCGGCAGGGTAAAAGTAGGAATTATCGGATCGCAGTTTCAGGCAGACATTCATGCAACTTCGCTCCAGATCATGCCGGAAGAAGCCGAACTGGTGGCGGTGTGTTCGCCCAGCGCCGGCAACGCTGCCGCATTTGCTAAAAGATTCGGCATTTCTTGCGTCTTTAGCGACTACCGCGAGATGCTGAAGGAAAAAGATATAGAAATGGTGAGCATTTGCGCACCCAACAGCCTGCACGCGCAGATGACCAAGGACATTGCGGCAGCGGGCAAACATATCGTCTGCGAAAAGCCGCTGGCCATGACCATCGCCGAAGGGGAAGAGATGATCGCCGCCGCAAAGAAGCACAACGTTTTGCTCATGTACGGCGAGGAACTCTTGTTCACGCCGAAATACCGCAAAGCCAAAGAGATGGCAGACGCCGGCGCCTTCGGGAAGATTTATCTGGTAAAGCAAAGCGAAAAACATTTTGGCCCGCACAGCGAATGGTTCTGGGATGTGAATCGCTCGGGCGGTGGCGCCTTGATGGACTTGGGCTGCCATGGAATCGCCTTCTGCTACTGGTTTTTAGGGCGTCCGGCATTGAAGTCGATCTATTGCCATCTGGGAACTTACGTTCACGGCGACAAGACCAAGTGCGAAGACGATTCGCTTTGCATCATGGAATTTGAAGGTGGTGCAACTGCATTAATAGAGAACAGTTGGGCCCACCGCGGCGGCATGGATGACCGCATTGAGGTTCACGGTTCCGAAGGGGTTACGTACGCAAACCTGCACATGGGCAACGCGCTCACGACCTATAGCGAAAAGGGCTACGGCTATGCAGTCGAAAAGGCGCCATCCACTCAGGGATGGACCTACCCCGTCTTCGAAGAACTCTGGAACTACGGGACACCACAGGAATTGCATCACTTTGCCCGCTGCGTGCGTGGCAAGGAGACCTGTATGAGCACGGGCGAAGACGGCCTGGTCGTGATGCAGGCGCTGGTTGCCGGATACGCCTCGGCCGGTGAAGGACGGAAGATCTCATTCCCCTTAAACATGCCCCCAGTGGAAAGACCAATTGACCTCTGGCTGAATGGTCCAGCCCAATGGCGATAGAGCCGCCGAGTTCCATCATCTCTATGCCCTTCAAAGACAGAATCAGACTCAGCCTCATGATGTTTCTCAACTATGCAATTTGGGGTTGCTGGTACGTAACGCTGGGCGCGTATCTAACCCTCCATCTGAAGTTTAGCGGGATTCAAGCTGGCATGGTCTTCGGCACCACGGCTGTGGCGTGCATGACATCGCCGTTTTTTGTGGGCTTGGTCGCGGACCGTTTCTTTGCTTCCGAATATGTCCTCGCGGTGCTCCATTTACTGGGCGCAATCCTGCTTTTTATTCTTACTAAGGTCACTGGGTTCGGGGCAGTCTATGGGGTAATGCTGGCGTACGGCCTGTGCTACTTCCCCACCATTGCGGTTACCAACTCGCTTACGCTGCAACATCTTAAGAATCCTGCCCGGGATTTTCCCTTGATCCGTGTTTTCGGCACGCTCGGTTGGATTGCAATCGGCGTCACTCTCGGACGTCTCGGAATCGAAACGTCTCCTTCTTCATTTTTGCTGGCAGCTGCGGCATCCCTCACCATGGCGGTTTTCAGCCTCACGCTTCCTCACACTCCGCCACCCAGCAAGGGCGCGTCGATCAGCGTTCGCCAAATTCTAGGACTCGACGCGCTGGTAATGTTCAAGCGCAGGTCGTTTGCAGTGTTCGGTCTGGCCTCCGTTCTAGCCTGCATTCCGCTCACGTTTTACTTTTCTTTCACAAATGCGTACCTGAACGGGCTGCACGTTCCCAATGCCGCAGGAAAAATGGCGTTGGGTCAGGCTTCAGAAGTTGGAATGATGCTGCTCATGACTTTTATTCTGGGACGTTTAGGGGTCAAGAGCATCCTGATGATGGGTCTGGCCGCTTGGTCAGTGCGTTATCTGCTTCTAGGCTACGGCGATCCGCAAGGCGGACTATGGATGTTCTATCTGGCGATCCTGCTCCACGGGGTTTGCTACGATTTCTTTTTTGTGACCGGTCAGCTTTATACCGACCAGGAAGCTCCCGCCCATCTCAGAAGCGCCGCTCAAGGGCTAATTACATTTTTGACCTACGGACTTGGAATGTTGATCGGTTCTTTTCTAGCAGGGCGAGCGGTCGACTATTACACTCACACAACCGGAGACACCACCAATGTGAACTGGCAGGCGTTCTGGTACGTCCCAGCTTTCATCGCTTTCTTCATCCTGTTGCTGATTGTCGCGTTTTTCCGCAGTGGCGTTAAGATCTCGACCGCACAATCTGCTGCGGACGCCCGATAGGGCCAGAAAGAGAAGCGAATGGAAAAGAAAACGGACATCGATCGAAGGCAATTCTTGATTTCTACGTCATCGGCAGCCATTGGTGCGGCCGTCGTAGAACAAAAAAAATTATCCGCAAAGGCCACACCCAGAACCTTTCAATCCGATTCAGGCTCTTCTATACCCTATTCCCGCCTGGAACTCGTGTCAGGCGATCGGCAGCGGGAGTATTCAAGTGACCACGCCAGCGAACTGGCATTTCCTTTGGGAGGTATTGGAACTGGCACCATTTCGATCGGAGTTCGTGGTGAACTGCGTGATTGGGAAATTTTCAACCGACCGGCAAAAAAACGGATCCTGCCGTTTACCTTTGTCGCGCTTTGGGCGCGACCTGAGGGTAGTTCGGGCTCGCTGCGGGTGGTCGAAGGGCCTCTTGAACCTCCCTTCCCGGGCTCAAGCGGCTTCAGTCGGGAATCAGGCCAGGGGCTGCCACATTTTCAGAAAGCCCGATTCACGGGGGAATACCCCATCGCCCAGGTTGCATTTGAGGATGACGAACTTCCCGTGTCGGTGTCACTTGAGGCCTTTAATCCATTCAATCCACTCAATGTGGACGATTCGAGCCTGCCGGTGGCGATTTTTAACTACCGAGTAAACAACCACAGCAAGAAAGCCGTCGATATTGCACTGGGCTTCTCTCTATTGAATCCGGTCGGCTACGACGGCAAGGCCATGCTTAAAGGCAACAATCATCCTGGGTTTGGAAGAAACGTGGCCACCGTGAGGGAAGACCGCGCTGGTGAAACAAGAGTTGGCGGGTTCGATTTGACGTCAGAGAAATATTCTGTCGGCGATCCTCGTCACGGATCCATGGCATTGCTAACAACGAATGTTCCTTATTCCGCACGCGCCAGTTGGGAAGATGGCGCATGGTGGGACTCCTATCAGACCTGGTTAGATAAATTCTCCGCAGAAGGAAAGTTGCACGGTCCGACATCTTCTAAGCCATCAGCTGATGGCAAATCAGACTACGCCACGCTTGCGCCAAATACTCGTCTACTTCCCGGTCAGTCGACAACGATCAGGTTCATCCTGGCATGGTACTTTCCGGTGCGGGAAAACTACTGGCAGGCAGAGGATGAAGATGGCTGGGATCACCAGCACGATCAGATAAAGCACAAGAAGCTGACTAACTACTATGGCACCCGCTTCAAGAGTGCGTGGGAGGTCGCCGTTCACACGGCGGGGCGTTTATCTGAATTGGAGGCAAGAACCCGCTTATTCAAGGAGACGTTGTTTTCCAGTTCGCTTCCGCCATATGTGCTGGAAGCGGTTTCGAGCCAGGCCTCCATTCTTCGGACAAATACCTGCATTCTTCTCGAGGGAAAGCAGTTTTTCGGATTCGAAGGTTGCGGCGACGATCAGCACAACGGTTGGATGAACTGTTCGCATGTCTGGAACTATGAACAGGCACTGGCATTTCTGTTTCCCGAACTCGAGCGCTCAATGCGTAAAACGGACTTCCTCTATGAAATGCGCAGTGACGACAGCATGGCATTTCGTGCGGCCGTGCCCGTGGGTATCGACCAGTGGGACTTTCGTCCGGCGGCCGATGGACAGATGGGAAGCATTTTGAAGTTATATCGGGAGTGGCAGATTTCGGGTGACGACGACTTCCTGAAAAGCATGTGGCCAAATGCCAAGCGGGCATTGGAGTTTGCGTGGAAGTTCTGGGACGCCGACAAAGATGGCGTGATGGAAGGTGAACAACACAATACGTATGACATCGAGTTTTTCGGCCCGAATCCCATGATGACTACGCTCTATTTGGGTGCCTTGAAAGCAGGGGAGCTAATAGCATCCGCAGTTGACGATCGGGCTGCGGCAGCAAGCTATCGAGCGATTCGCGAGAAGGGTGTCAAGAATATCGAGGATCTGTGGAATGGAGACTTCTACATCCAGAAAGTGACGCCGGTAGAACAAATCCGCTCGATGCCGCCGTACGACAAAGAAGACTGGAAGGACCGGGTAGTGCGAGACGGGCAGCTCAAGTACCAATTTGGCGAGGGATGTTTGTCGGACCAAATGCTAGGGCAGTGGTTTGCGGATGTGGTAGGACTCGATATCGGACTGAATAAAGGCCGCGTGAGGAGGTCGCTTCAGTCGATCTATCGTAATAATTTCAAGCATGATTTCCGGAAGCATTCCAATACACAGCGCATTTACGCCCTCAATGACGAGAAAGGTTTGTTGCTATGCTCGTGGCCGAATGGCGCACGCCCCGCTCTCCCATTTGTCTATGCTGACGAAGTTTGGACTGGGATTGAGTATCAAGTAGCCGCACATTTGATTTATCAAGGTTTAGTGGAGGAGGGATTGGCGATCGTTAGGGCCATCAGCGACCGCTATGACGGCGCACGCAGAAATCCCTGGAATCAAATCGAATGGGGGAATCACTATGCGCGTGCCATGGCAAGTTATTCCGTGCTCTTAGCATTCTCCGGATTTCGATATTCGGCCGTTGATCGTAGCGCGACCTTCCATCCCCGAATCAACCCAGATAACTTTAACTGCTTCTTCGCGGCAGGTTCGGCATGGGGACGATACATGCAGAACCGTAGAGGCGATACCCTCAGGGCAACTCTTGAATCCCGCCACGGCAATATCACACTCCGGCGCATGGTTCTCGGAAGCGACTCCGAATATGGCTCAACCGTAACAGCAACAGTGACCGCGCCTAACGGCAACTCGGGGCCATGCAACGCAAAACTTCATGCAAATGCTGTTCAAGTCGATTTCTCTGACGAACTAGTCATACGAGAAGATGAGAGGTTGACCCTGACAATTCACGCCTGATCAACGATTCGTTGTCGACTCGCGCGAATCGGCAAAGTTTCGATTTTTGAAACAACATAGCGGCTTCCAGAGGGCGTTAACCATGTCAATGACGCGAAGGGGCATCCTGGTCGGAGCAGGCGGGATTATCGCGGCGTCTGCCGTAGATGCGGCGTCTTCCAAAGCTGCGGTCAAGGCTGACCGGCAAGCGAATGCAAATAGGGCCAAAGGCGATAGCGGAGCCCGTGCGTTCAATGGTATCTACCATGGCGACTATCTGGACCAAATTGCGTTTCCCCTGGGCGGTATTGGGGCGGGCATGTTTTGCTTGGAAGGGGCCGGCGCGCTAACAAAATTCTCTTTGCGTAACCGGCCTGATTTAGGCAATGAGCCCCATGCCTTTGCGGCCGTATGCCTTAAAGGAACGCGAAACATTGCACGCGTTCTTGAGGGCCCGGTTCCCAAGTGGAAACTAAAGCCATTTCTTCCCGGTGTGGAAGGCGTCTACCCCGGAGGCTGCTGGGGGCTGCCACGGTTTCGCCAAGCTACGTTCGAGGGCCGGTTTCCATTTGCGACTGTTCGCCTTAAAGACGCAGCGTTGCCCCTGGAGGTAGAACTCACCGGTTGGAGTCCCTTCTCCCCGGGCGACGCAGACAATTCCAGTCTGCCGGTTGCGGGTCTGGAGTATCGGTTTCTCAATCGAAGCTCGGCATCGGTCGAAGCGGTGTTCTCTTTTAATACGGAAAATTTTCTGGCGGCGCATGAGGATTGGCCCAGTAAAAAGGCGGCGTCCAACCGGATTCGATCTACTACCAAGGGATTCATCCTATGTGGCCGTGGCGCCGAGGATGAACCTTGGAATGATGCGTGTATCGCGGCGTGGGTGGACGAGCCCAAGGCCAAGGTCAATGCGGCGTGGATGCGCGGTGTGGATACACGGCAGCTGGTGTGGAAAGACATCGAAGCGGGAGCGAGCTACTCACGTGATCCGATACCCGACGACTCATCGCCGGGCGCTTCAGTATTCGCTCCGTTCTCGCTGGCGCCGGGGGAAGCTAAAACCATTTCGCTCCGCTTTGCCTGGTATGCGCCAAAATCAAATCTCTTTAAGCCTGCGGATATCGGATCAGACAGTAACGTAGTGCACTGCAGTGCCGTGGGCTGCACGCCTGTGGCAGGCACCTATCGACCATGGTATGCCGGGCGTTTTCCCGGTATTGAAAAGCTGGTCCATTACTGGCAGGAGAACTACCAGCGTTTGCGAGAGGCCTCGGAAAAATTTTCGCGGGCTTTTTACGACACGGCGTTGCCAGCGGAGGTTGTCGAAGCGGTCGCGGCGAATCTGTCGATCCTGAAATCACCCACGGTCCTGCG
>Ga0157378_10003009_pt1 | contig 14982 bp, 8 predicted proteins | sample M65metaG_FD_115309 | JGI IMG/M metagenome (GOLD analysis project Ga0157378, IMG submission 115309) | Miscanthus rhizosphere microbial communities from Kellogg Biological Station, Michigan, USA - M6-5 metaG | ecosystem: Host-associated > Plants > Roots > Rhizosphere > Soil | place: USA: Michigan...
CGCGCCCACATGGTTTTCGTAAACCCGTATCTGACCTCCGACATACCGATGCGCGTCATGAACGAGCATTACGCCCGGCGTTTTGAATTCGGAAACACGCCCGCGCGCGCAACCATTCAGGTGTCGGCCCTACCCGAAGGCGCACACATCGCTTACACCGGTGTCGCGGTTCGTGACCCAACTCGCCGCCGCGCGATTCGCCCAAAGAACATGCCTCCGAGTCCTACCGCGAGCCCGTGCGTTTTTGCCGGCGATACCCTCTACTGCTCCGCAAAAAGCGGATTCATCCCCGGACCGAACGGTGGAATCTACATGGCGGAAACCGCCAACCAGACGCGCCAGACGATGCGCAACCTTCTCGACAATCTCGAGCAAGCCGACATGAACTTTGAGCAGGTCGTCTTCACCACCATCTATCTCGATGATCTCGCCGAGTCGGCGGCTTTTCACGCGATCTACAAGAAATACTTCAAAGGTTCGCTGCCCGCCGAAACTACCCTCGAACAGCTCGCTCCGGGTGATAGAAAAGCCGATGCGGAGGGGCAGTACCCGACGCTCGAGCAGATGTCGCTCATCGCCGTGCGCAGCCATCCGCCCACACCATGACGCGAAGCCTCCGGCATCGCTCTTAGTTCAATCCTCACCGATCCCTCGCGGCGCCGGCCGCGGAATTTTCGGGCGACCGGCGCTTTAGAGAAAGTCGAAAGCCATTCAAGTCCGAGCTTGGCCTGCCCCCGCGCAACAAACGTCTGCTTGACATAGTAAGAATTAGAAAGTAAAAGAAGGAAACCGAAAGTATTGCCGGAGTTTGCGGCAATTATGTCCTTGGAGGTCCTATGCCAACGATTCTCCACGTGGCGCTCAGCATCCTTTTTGCGCTGGGAACGCCCGCGCTTCTTTCTTCCCAGGCCACATACACGGCGCAGTTGAGTGGAACGGTGACGGACTCCTCCGGCGGAGTTGTGGCCAAGGCAAAGGTCATTCTTACCGACGAAGCGACGAACATTGCGGCGACGGCGGAGACTGACGGTCAGGGCGTGTACGTTTTCACGGGGCTTCGACCGGGCTCCTACATGCTGCGGGTCGAGGCCAACAACTTCGCGTCGGTGGAGCGCAAAAATCTGGTTTTGGCCGTGAGTCAGCGCGCTGCACTGAATGTAACGCTGAACCCAGGCTCCGTTTCTGCGAGTGTGACCGTCACGACGCAAGCGCCGCTGCTCGATACGGCCAACGCGACGCTTGGCACCGACGTGACGAACGAATATGTGCGGGACATCCCGCTGACGGATCGGAGTTTTTTCGGCCTGGTCTTCCTCGCGGGCGGCGTGACGGAGACGGCGGGTCAGGGAACGGAGGATTCCTACCCAGACGGAACGAACTTCGTTTCGAACGGCCAGCGCAATTCTACGGCGGAGATCCGGGTGGATGGCGCGCTGACCAGCGCGCCAGAACAAGGCGAAGGCGCTAACACCAACGTATATTACCAGCCGTCGGTCGAAATCGTGCAGGAATTCAAAGTCGAAAATAACAGCTTTTCGGCTGAGTTCGGCAGCAACGGCGGAACGGTCGTCAACATTGTGCTCAAAGAAGGCGGGAACAAGTTTCATGGCAGCGGCTGGTGGTTTGGACAGAGGTCCGCTCTGGATGCCAATGAGTTTTTCAATAATGCACAAGGCATCGAAAAGCCCGATCACTTGCGTGACCAATATGGATTTTCCCTCGGCGGGCCGATCAAGAAAGAAAAGACGTTCTTTTTCGTCGATTTCGAGAAGCTCCGGCAAAACGACCCGGTTCACATTGACGCATTTGTGCCCACCGTAGAGGAGCGAAACGGCGACTTTCGCAACAGCCTGCAACCGATTTTCAATCCCTTCAACGTGGCTCCCGTGGTTATAGACGGGCAGGTGCAGACCGAGCGTCAAGATTTTACGGTCCCGAACGTGATCGATCCCGGGCTGATCGACCCCATCGGACAGGCCATCATCAATTTATATCCAATGCCGACTGACCCCAACGCCGCGCCGGGAGAACAGAACTTTCATACCTCGGTACTGTCCAAGGTCTCGGGGCGGCAATATGACATCAAGGTGGACCACCACTTTTCCGACAAAAATCACCTGGCGGGACGTTACAGCAACCGTCATGTCGAGGGCAGCGTCCCAACGATATTTGGCGACGACGATTTCGGTGATGGGTATGCGTTCTCGACGGACGTCCACAACGCTTCGATCGAAGATAACTGGAATTTGACGGCAAACACCGTCTTGACGAGCCGTTTTGCAATCGACCGCGTCGTAGAGCCGGTGACCGAAGATTATCCGACGCTGCAAAGCGTCGGTTTCCCGGAAATTCTCGGTTCGCAGAACGGAACGTCACGGATACCTGTGATCCAGATGGACAACAATGCGACTTCGCTCTATAACCAGTGCTGCACGGACACGCAATTCGCGCACACACTCTTTTCCTACGGCTCGTCGCTCTCCTGGGTGAAAGGACGGCATATCTTCAAGTTCGGCGGTGAACAACGAATCTTTTTCAACAATTTCCACCAGCCGAATCCGCCGACCGGTTTCTTCCACTTCGCGCAGAGCGTAACGGAGCAAATTGTCGGAGGCGGAAACTCAGACCAGGGCAATTCGTTCGCGAGTTTGCTGCTCGGTTACGGAGACACCGATTCGTTTTACGCCATCAATCCATCGGTCGCGAACAAATCCAAAGACACGGCGTTTTTTTTCCAGGACGACTGGAAAATCAACTCGAAGCTCACCGTAAATCTCGGCTTGAGGTACGAGTGGAGCACTCCTTATACGGAACGCCACGACAATATCCAGTTCAGCGATTTCTCCGGCGACAGCGGCATTGCCGTGCCTGTCGATGTTCCCGGAATACTTTCGACCGATGGGAACCTCCTTGGCACGACCACCTTTGCTGGCGGAGACCATCGCAACATGGGCGTCGACCGCAACAACTGGGCGCCGCGCCTAGGATTCGCGTACGCGCTGAGTCCAAACACCGTGATTCGCGGCGGCGTCGGCGTTTATTACGGCCTGAATGTCGCCACGAATTTCCAGTTCACCGGAACTGCGTTCGGCAATTTTCCTCCCATCCGCTTCACAAAAGACAATTTCCAAACGCGGTTTGCGACGCTCGCGGATCCGTTTCCGGACGGATTGCCGCTCCCGCAGGACCGGACATACGGTCCGCTTGCGTTGTGGGGCCTGCCGAACAACAACAGCCTGGATACCGCCGAGGCGCGCAACGCGGAAATCTACCAGTGGAACCTGGGCGTGCAGCACATGTTCCCCGGGCAAATCGTCATCGGTGTCGACTATTCGGCGAGCCGCAGCACGCACCTGCCCTTCAGCTCATTTTCCGGTACCGCAAATCGCAACTTCCTGCCCTCAGCGATTCGGCAGCAGATCGTAGCCGGAAGCGAGACGGACTGCGCTACGCAGGGCTTGGGTCCTTCGGACTGCCTCAACCAGCAGGTAGCGAATCCCTTTCAATCGCTTTTCACCGGGCCCAGCGCTATTTTCAACGAACCGACTTCGATCTATAACGACGACACGATTCCGCTGATCAACCTGCTAAGGCCCTTCCCGCAATTCGACGGTCCTTTTGGCGGCCTGACTCGGCTGAGTGCGACGTCCTCTTACAATTCCATGCAGATCCGGTTTCAGAAGCGACCGAGTCATTACATCAGCTTCGAGGGGAATTACACGCTGGCAAAGTCGACGGACAATTCGTCGGCGGGCGCCAACTCGTTCATCACGGATCTACTAAGCGCCGGCAATCCGCAATTGTTGGACGACTTGAAAGCCGAGCACGGAATCAGCGCCAACGACGCTACGCATCGGCTGGCGCTCGCCGCTATCGCGGAAGTTCCGGTGGGCCGTGGCCGGTGGATCGGGCATGACATGAACCGTATTTTGGACGCAATCGTCGGAGGCTGGTCTATTTCGACAATTGTGACTTTCCAATCGGGAACGCCCCTTACCCTTGCGCTAGCGGATGCCAGGCTAGCCGATGGCTCGCAGCGGCCCGATGTGGTCTGCTCGCAACTCTCGACCGGCATCGGCTACCACCAGGCCGCAGCAACCGGAGAGCCGGTTCTGAATGCATCGTGTTTTGCGGATCCGGGCGACCAGATTCCGGGCAATGCGCCCAGATACTTTTCCAATCTGCGCAGCAACGGCATCCACAATGCGGATCTATCGTTCAGCAAGGAATTTGTCATTCGCGAAGGGATGAAGCTGCAACTGCGCGGCGAGTTCTTCAATTTCACGAATACGCCGCGTTTCGCGGCGCCGGACACCTTCCTGGGTGACTCAACATTCGGCATGGTGACGAGCACGCTCGGCTCGCCGCGCCACACGCAAATTGGCGTTCGCTTCGAGTTTTGAGGCTCTTTCGTGAAAAAGCGGAGCAAACTTTGTCTGAACGTGTTGCTGGTGTCAGCGGTTTGCCTGGCGTTGCCGGTGCGAGGCGATGAACCGCAGCAAAACTGGACCCACTTTGTTCGTATCGGTGCGTACGGGCTGACTCCAAAAGCCGCGGACGCAATCGTTGCCGATGCTGGGGCGACGCACGTCTTTGGCATCGAGGTCGACAACGATATCCCGGGCCGCTACGAGAGCTTTCTCGACCCGGCGGAAAAGCTCGCGGCCATTCGAAGCGTCGCGCAAAAGGCCCATGAAGCGGGCAATAGGGCGTTCGTCTATATCGCTGGAACCGAATGCATCACAGCAAATGCCAACCAGGCCGCGCACAGTGTGGTCAAAGATCACCCCGACTGGCTGCAACGAAAACTTACCGGCGAGCCGGCGGTTTTCACCGGTGGTGCGGCGTTCTGGATCCGCGAAGGCGATGAAGACGTGTGGATCAGCCCGTACGCGGTGCCCTGGCGCAACATCTATATGGAACGAGTGCGCCAAATCGCGGCGACCGGAATCGACGGCATCTATGTCGATATTCCTTACTGGATGACCCACTTCGACGGCTGGGAGGACACCTGGGCGAGCTTCGACGACTTCACACTAGCTGCGTTTCGGGCAAAAACGGGACTTGATGCCCGCAAGGATTTGCAGCTGGGAGATTTTGCCGATCCCAATTTCCGCAAATGGGTTGATTTCCGCATTGCGACATTCACGGACTTCATGCGTGAAATCCGTGAAAATGCGCGCAGGGTGAACCCAGCGATAATGGTAATTCCGGAAATCTACCCGGGCATCGAGCAAGAGGCCGTACGAGTCGGTGCCGATGTGTATCAGCTCTACGGAGTTGTCGATGCGATCGCGCACGAATATGAGTTTGGCGACGGCGACCACATGGCCGGCTCGCGCGGCCAACTGGATTGGCTGCTATATCAAGTCGGAATGCTGTCGTTCCGCGGGTTCGCCGAAGGCAAGGCCACCTGGTTGCTGAACTATTCGTGGGACGGCGACAAAGACGTCGACGCGCGAGAGGCGATGAAGACGCTGGCGGCCTCGCAAATCATGGTCGGCGTCAATTTTTGGGACGCGCCCGGACATACCATGGCCGGTTCGAATGATGCGCCGACCCGGACCGAAATTTTTCGCTGGATCGAGAAAAACGACAAGACCCTGTACCACCGGCGGCTTCCCGTAGACCCCATCGGCGTCTATTTCTCGCCGTCAAGCCGCAATTACGACGCGGCGCGATTCCTGCCGTCGTTTCGCGGCACGGTGCTTCTGCTGCTCCAGTCGCATCGCGAGGTTCAAATCGTAACGCCGAGGACCTTGGCGAACTTTTCCGGACCGGCGCTCATTCTTTCTGACGTGTCCGAGTTATCCGCGGACGAAAAGACCGGGCTGGCGAAATTTGTTGAGCGTGGCGGACGACTCTTTATTACCGGAGCGGACGCCGCCGGGTTGGCGGAGTCTTCAAATGTGGTCCGTTCACGGGCATCTCCCGGCGCGGAACACTTGGCGAAGCTGGAGAAAGATGCTGTGAAGGCTTCAGAAACGCTAGAGCTTGGTGTGCTTGGATCGCTGCCCGAAAACTCTGCCCTAAAAGTAGAAGTGTCGCCATTTGTCCTAGCGCACCAGGCGCGCGTGGACGGCAAGTTGCACGTGTTCCTCATAAACTTCTCGGGGATCGTGCCGCACAAACAGGTCAAGCCCACTTCCGAAACGGCAGCGCGCTTAGTTGTCGAGACCGGACCGCGAGCAACGCTGTCCTTTCTGCCTTTCTTGGGGACTGAGCAGACGCTATCGGGTGAAAGGTCGGGCGATAGAATGGTATTTCATCTCCCGCCTTTTGATCGTGGCGCGGTCGTTTGGGTGAGCGATTCAAAATAGATTTTCGCTTGCATGATTCAATAGAGTTCTGAACGACCTGCTGCTACTGCGTCGGCGATGCTTCCAGAAGCAAACTTCCGGTAAAGTCGGCCGCGAGTTTGGCAACGGGACCTTTCACGGAGCCGTAATCCTTGCCATTGGCGTAGCCGACGACGCGGTACGTTTTATCTGCCAGCCCCCTGAGTTCAATTTCTCCGTGGAATTTTCCTGACTTCCCATCGGTCTTTCCCGGTGGCTCGGACGCATAAAATGCGTAATACATTTTTCCGCCCTTGGATATCGCATAGCCTTCCGGGACATCGTAACCATAGACGTAGAGATCCAGGAATTCGCCCTTCGATAACATTTTTTCGTTGTACAGCCCGATCCACTTTTTCCATTCCGGTTCTTTTTGCGCGTTCAGATAGACGTTCGTGAACTTCTTTCCGTAATCCGGCCAGGTGAATTTCGTGCCCAGCACCCCGCCGGTGCCCAGAGTCGATGCAAAATCACTGCCGGTATCTTGTTCCTCGCCGCCGCTAGGTTGCGAAATTTCCGTCAACTCAACGTGATCGCCATAAATCGCGGAACTCGGCCCCAGCAGCGCCTTGTACATCTTCATGCGCCGCCGCACCTGCACCGATCCGACGGGATCAGCCGTCACCGCCTGGTCCATGTAGCGCAACCATGCAAGGCTCGGTGGCGTCCCGCACGGGCAGCTTTGCGTGACGCTCGCCGCTTTCAGCGCGCGCGTAGTCTCAAAGATGGTTTTGTAGACCTCGCCCATTGCATTCACCGAATCATAGGGCGATTCGTGATGATGCTTCGGGTTGTAGCATTTCGGCGTGGAGTAGATATTGTCGAGCTTGTGCCCGTCAAAATCCCAGGTCTTGATGAACCTTTCCGTCAGCTGCTTGTAATACTCCCGGACCTCAGGAACGGCGGGGCAGAGCGTCGCAAGATTGCGCGTCATGCGCGCCGGTTTCCCGTGTTCGTCGAGAATCAGCCAGTCGGGATGTTTTTTCACCACTTCCGAGATCACGTATTTGTGATTTCCATAACCATGTGAGCCGTCTTCAACGGCAAGCGGCAACCACCACAGTTGCATTTTGATGCCCTGGTTGTGAAAGTCTTTGACCAGTTTTTGCATGGAATCGCCCGCGAATGTGTCGCTGCGCGGCTCCCAGTCGCCATAGTTGTCAAACCAGCGATCGTCAAGCGTTGCCCAGTGGATTCCGAGCTCCTTTAGCTTCGGAATCGTATCCACCATCTGCTTTGGCGTGACGTCCGATTCGTAGCCCCAACCGCACCAGCTCACCGCGTAGTTTTCGTCGTTGTTTTTCGGGCGGGTTAAACCTTCGCGTTCGACAGCCGCGGACCAGGTGTGGAGCGGTTCGTAATAGTCGCCGCGGTAGACCGTCAGAAACGCTCGCGGCGTCGCAAATGTTTCGCCCGGCTGTAAAGTCGTTTCGGCCGGAACGCGAACGCTCGCCGCCACGCGCCCATCCGCGGTGGTGTGCACGGGAATCGAGATGGGAAGCGGAACCGTCTCCAAATGGCCAATGGCAACTCCTGTATTTCGGTTCCAGAACGCCACGACGGGGATGCCGCCGCCGACTCGTCCGAGATCATCTCCCGTTTCCACCGGCACTCCGAAGGGATTCTCCTGGTGGAATTTCGCAGGAATCAGAACGACGTCGTCCTTGCCCCATTTCAGGCTGGAACCGAAGAACGCGTACATTTCGTTTGGCCTGGCCGTGGCATCACTCAGACTGGCGTTCAGCCGCTGGCCGGCAAGCGACACATCTACCAATTTTTGCGGTTTGTCACCGGAGTTCCTGTAACCAGCCGAAACCAGCACAAGAGCAGGGAAGGCGTCGTACGCTTCGAGAGTCAGCGTTTCTTCCAAACCGGCGCTCGCGCTCCTGCCTTGGATCGTGACGCGCTTTCCTAACTCGCCGAGCTTTCCCGTCGTGTTCTCGATTTTGGCGCGCGCTAGATCCCGGGTAATGTCCCGAACAACCCCGGTTACAGTCTTCACTTCGATGCCGGGACCGTTTTCCGCGAGCGTCAGGTTGGATGAGCCATCGCGAATCGAGCCCTGCAGGTTTCCCGTCGGTCGGAGCAGAAATTCTGCCTTCGAAGTTTGAATCCGAATCACATTGCCATCGGCTTGAACCACGATTGCCGAAACGGTCGGCGCCTTTGGCGCCACTGTTTCTTCCTTTTTGCAGGCCGCTAGCAGCGAGAGCCCGACGCCAACCGCCACGCCTATCTTGCGCACCTTACTTGTCATCGGCTGCCTCCGTGCAACTTACAAAAACATTCGCAGTGTTTTCTGATGCCAAGTATCCGGCATGGTGCAGGAAAAAGCGACGGCCGGTAATTGTGTACCGTGTGCCGATTTTGCGTGTATGCTTGGCGGAATTTGGCGGGAGATCCCGGATGGCCACGATGGCTGAAGCGGGCGTCGGCGCGGAAACCTGGGCGAGCATGCGAGACGCGAGTGTGCCCGAATCGGGGACGCGGCGCAATGTCGCGCTGGACGCGTATCGCGGATTCGTGATGCTGCTCATGATGGCCGAGGTGCTGCGGTTGTCGCGCGTGGCCGCGGCCTATCCAAGCAGCATCTTCTGGAAAGTTCTGGCATTCAACCAGACGCACGTGGAATGGTTTGGCTGTTCGCTGCACGACACCATCCAGCCAGGGTTTTCATTTTTGGTGGGAGTGGCGCTTCCGTATTCGCTGGCCAGCCGGGTGGCGAAGGGAGCGCGGTTTGCGGAACTTTTCGGGCATGCCCTGTGGCGTTCCCTGGTGCTGGTCGCGCTCGGAGTGTTCCTGCGCTCGATGGATCATTCGATTACTTACTTCACATTTGAGGACACTCTTTCGCAGATCGGATTGGGATACCCGTTGCTTTTTCTGATTGCCTTCTATGCCGGGCGGCCTGCACGGATGAAGTGGTTGTGGGCGGCGCTGGTCGTGCTGCTGGTCGGCTATTGGTTGTTGTGGGCCTGGTATCCGGCGGCGCCGGCGAGTTTCGACTGGGGGACGGCGGGAGTTTCTCCAGAGTGGAACGCGCAGCACAACTTCACCGGGTTTGCCGCGCACTGGAACAAGAATTTCAACTTTGGCAACCGCTTCGACCAATGGTTTCTGAACTTGTTTCCGCGCGAAAGCCGATTCGAATACAACTCCGGAGGCTACCTGACGCTGAGTTTCATTCCTACATTAGGCACCATGATCCTGGGGCTGATCGCCGGAGTTTGGCTCCGCGAGTCGCAACCCAAATTTCCGCTCAAGCGATTCTCGCTGGCGGGCGTAATCGGAATCGCGCTTGGACTCGCGCTGCATTATTCGCATATTTGCCCGATCGTGAAGCGGATCTGGACGCCGTCCTGGACGATTTTTAGCGGAGGAATTTGCTTCCTGTTTCTGGCGGCATTCGCATGGCTTATCGAGGTGAAGGGTTACAGGAAGTGGGCGTTTCCGCTGGTTGTAGTCGGAACGAATTCCATTGCGGCCTACTGCATAGCTCATTTTCTCGGAGAATTCCTGAGCAGCAGCTTGCGCATCCATCTGGGCGCGAATTTCTTCGCATTCGCCGGACAGGGCCTGGAGCCATTCTTTCAAGGTGCGGCGATTTTGCTTCTGTATTGGCTGATTCTGCTGTGGATGTACCGGCAAAAGCTGTTTCTGAAGATTTGAAGATATTTTCGGCCATCGGCCGGCAGCTCTCGACATTCACCCAAACTCCGGACCCAGAACGGCGCAGAGCGATTCAGGTTTGCCTGGGAATCTGTTTGGCCCGCGGTACATTCGTGTCAAAGGCCGCGTGATGGTAAATCCGGTGCTACGCAAGATTTCGCCCGCTGCGGGGTTCGATTTCAAGGCATCGGCAATGACCGTATCGCGCGGCGACCGTTCGAGGAAATCCTTGAGCATCTTCTCCGCGCTATCGCCGTCGCGCGCCATCCATGGCCCAAGATGGTCCGCAAACAGACCGTGCCGGCCGAAGGCATAGCCTTGCATGTGTGTGCCGCTGCCTATTGCCAGGGTGAGGTCCGATCGTTCTTCATAAAGAGCGCGAAGCAGCGCGCTGCGGTCCGCCCCGAAAACTTCACGGTCGTACGCGAGGATTTCTGACAACTGTTCGGTTTGAAGGGGCGCAGCATTTACAACGCGCTCGTCTGGAGTTGTTCTTTTCAAAGTCCAGCGCTCGATTTCGTATTCGCTTACGAACCCCAGTTTTTCGTAGAGCGGCTTCCCCAGCGGAGTGGCGTCCAACTTCAGCGTCGGTATGCCGGCATCATCCAGATACTCGATGGTCCGCCGCAAAAGCTTGGTGCCGATTCCGCGATTCCTAAACTCGGGATCCACCAGCACCATGCCGATCCAGGCAAATCGGTCTTCATAGGAAAGAGTCGTCGCTGTCCCCACCACCTTCGCGGCGTCTTCCATCACCAAACAGCGGTTCGGGCTGGCGGCCAGAAAACGCTTCCAGTCGGACTCGGTCTGATTCCAGCCAGCGAGGGCGTTCAGGCGCATTCCGCCCGGAATGTCGTTTAAAGTCATTACACGTAGTTGCATAGAGCGATTACCGGGAACGGTACGGAATAATTCCGAACTGCAGGAGGATACCTGAGTTCGGGCGACGCCAATACTCATTTTGAGTACAATCCTCAGGCCGGGTGAGCAGGAGCAACGCCACAAATCACAATCATGCCGACGGAATTCAATTCCATCCGCGACGAAGCGCAACTGGAAGACCTTCTAAGCGAGCCGACCGAAGGCGTCATCCGTACGATGGGGACCCTTCCAGGGGACATTGTCGTCTTGGGCGCAGCCGGAAAGATGGGCCCGACGCTGGCGCGAATGGCCAAAAGGGCATTTGACGCGGCCGGAAGGAAACGCCGGGTGATCGGAGTCGCGCGATTTTCTTCGCCTGCGTTCGAGCGACGATTGGAAAAGTGGGGAGTCGAGACCATCCGTTGTGACCTGCTCGACCGCAACGCACTCGGCGCTCTGCCGGATGCCGAAAACGTGGTCTATATGGCGGGCATGAAGTTCGGTTCGACCGGCCAGGAGTGGCGCACCTGGGCCATGAACACGTTTTTGCCGGGGCTGGTAGCCGATCGCTATCGCGCCGGCCGGATTGCCGTTTTTTCCACCGGAAACGTATATGGGCTTTCGCCGGTATCGCGCGGCGGCTCGCGCGAAGAAGATGCCCTGAATCCTGCTGGCGAGTACGCGATGAGCTGTCTAGGCCGCGAACGGATCTTCGACCACTTCAGCCGGGCAAATCAAACGAAAATGACGATCATCCGGCTGAACTACGCCAGCGAACTTCGCTACGGCGTGCTGCTCGATATTGCTCAGAGGGTGCACGACGGGCGGCCCGTTTCGCTTTCCATGGGCTACCTGAATACCATCTGGCAGCGGGATGCGTCGGCGATGAGCCTCGAGTCCCTCACCCACGCCTCGACTCCTCCGAACGTTTTGAACATCACCGGGCCCGAGACGCTCTCTGTCCGGCAGCTGGCCGAGGAGTTTGCGGCAAGGATGGGCAGAGCAGTGTCGTTCGAGGGCGCCGAATCGAGTGATGCCCTGCTCAGCAACGGCGGCAAGGCTTTCGCACTATTCGGCAAACCGCAAGTCAGTATCAGACAGATGCTCGATTGGATTGCCGACTGGGTCGCTCGACGTGGAACGACGCTGGCCAAGCCGACTCACTTTGAAGAACGAGCCGGCCGCTTTTGACGATTGCATAGCCAAGAACCAATGCCAACAACGATCGATGCAGCCGTTCAAGAAGTTTTGAAGAAGGGAGTAGTCGTCCCCGCGCATCCGCTTGCCTTAACCGCGCAGCGTCGCCTAGACGAGCGTCGGCAGCGGGCACTCACCCGGTACTATGCCGCGGCCGGTGCAGGCGGCCTTGCCGTAGGTGTGCACACGACGCAATTTGCGATTCGCGAGCCGGACATTGCATTGTTTGAACCGGTCTTGCAGCTTGCCGCTGAAGAGATGGACCGCGCGGGCGCTACGCGCGCCGTCCCGCTGGTCCGCATCGGGGGCATCTGCGGCGAGACGCCTCAGGCGGTCGCCGAAGCCACTCTGCTGCGCGACCTCCGATACCACGCGGGGTTGTTGAGCCTGGCCGCCGTTGCCGGCTGGAGCGAGGAGCGCCTGCTGGTTCACGGCGAGGAGGTCGTGCAGGTTTTGCCGGTGATCGGCTTCTATCTCCAGCCTGCCGTCGGCGGACGTCTGCTCTCCTATTCTTTTTGGCGCCGTTTCGTAGAAATTGAGACTGTCGTTGCCATCAAGATTGCTCCCTTCAATCGCTATCAGACGCTGGACGTGCTTAGAGCGGTCGCCGAATCTGGCCGCGACATCGCGCTATACACAGGCAACGACGACAATATTGTGATGGATCTGCTGATGCCTTTTTCCTTCAAGCAGCAAGCGCCGCTTCGCATTGTCGGGGGGCTTCTCGGACACTGGGCCGTGTGGACGAAGCGAGCAGTTGAATTGCTCGAGGAGTGCCAGGCGCTCACCGGCGAGAACCAGCCGGTTCCCGTGCGCTTGCTGCAGAAAGCTGCGCAAGTGACCGACAGCAACGCGGCTTTTTTTGACGCAGCAAACCAGTTTGCAGGCTGCGTTGCCGGCTTGCACGAAGTGCTTCGGCGGCAAGGACTTCTTGAGGGGATCTGGTGCTTGGATCCTCACGAAGGGCTTAGTCCAGGTCAGTGTGAAGAAATCGACCGAGTGTGGCGAGCTTATCCTGAATTGAATGACGACGAGTTCGTCCACGAGGGTCTGGATCGCTGGTTGACTCCTTGACGGAGAAGGTGTCAATCGACGGAACAAGTGTTGGCCCGCCAGTTGTAACGCCACGTGCGCTGCGCCAGGCGGAGAGGAGGGACAGGTGACGAAGCAGAGTGCGATGAATCGGCGCGAATTTCTGCACAAGGGCGCAATGGCCGGGGCCGGAAGCGCAGCCGTGGAAAGCACGGCGTTGTCGTACAGCCGCATTTTGCGTGCGAACGACCGGATTTCCCTCGGCCACGCAGGCATCGGCACGCGCGGCAAAGAACTGGACGGGATGACAGCGCAACTGAAGTCGACAAAGAACGTTGAGATGACGGTCGTATGTGACTTGTGGGCCGGAAACCTCGAGAGGGCCGTTGCGGCGAACCAGAACTATTACGGGCGAGCGCCTCGCGCAGTACGGCACATGGAGGAACTGCTGGCATTAAAGGATATCGACGCGGTGATCATCTCGACGCCGGAGCATTCACACTCGATACTTTTGAAAATGGCGGCGGACGCAGGGAAAGACGCCTACTGCGAAAAGCCCATGGGTAATGTTCTTTCCGAAGTGAAGGCGGCGCGCGACGCCGTGCTGGCAAAGAATTTGATCGTCCAGATCGGGACGCAGCATCGCAGCGAGCCTTATCAGGTTGCCGTGCACGATCTGATCGGCACAGGGGCGCTCGGCGAAGTCACCAAGTACGAGATTGCGTGGAACTACCACGGACCGAGGTGGCGCGGACGCCATGAAGTGAAGGAAATTCGTGAGCAGGACACGGATTGGCGCGCCTGGTTGATGAACAAGCCGCAGCGCCCATTCGATCCGCAGCTTTATTTTGAATACCGGCTGTACAAAGATTTTTCCAGCGGCATCGCGGATCAGTGGATGAGCCACGGAATCGATCTGGTGCACTATTTCATGGAGGAAAAATATCCCGAATCGGTGGTCGCCAACGGCGGAATTTTTGCCTGGCACGATGGGCGTGAAAATCCGGACACGTTCCAGGCGCTGCTGACGTATCCAAAAGGATTCCTGGTGAGTTATTCGACGAGCTTTGGAAATGATGCGACGGGCTATACGCGCATTATGGGGAAGAAGGCCACGCTCTACAACACCGGCGGGGAGGGAAGCCCACGCTGGAAAATTGTGGAAGAAGTCGGCAACCACGAGGACGACCGCAACGTGGAGGAGAAGCGAAAGAGCAGGGACATTCTGTTGCCCGGGGATACTGCTCTGCCGCCCACGGAAATTCCGGACGAAGATTTGTCGCACCTTACGAACTGGTTTGACTGCCTGCGCAGCCGAAAGCAGCCGAACGCCACTGTACATCACGGTTTTTCGCATTCGGTCGCGTGCATGATGGCGGCAAAGTCGTATTGGACCGGCAAGAAGATGTACTTCGATCCCAAAAGCGAAACGATATTAGACGCGCCACCGCGAAGTTAGGCCCCTTTGGCCGGGATGGCCGAAGCAATCTAAAACAGCTTGACAGAATCCTCGGCTATCGCAAGTATTAGAAAGCAATCGCAAGTAATCGCAAGTCTTGCTCCGCGGAAGCCAATCGAAACCAAATGACTCTCTCCCCTGGAAAGCGAACACGGCTCGAGCGGGCCTCCAACAAAGAAGGTGTGATCGCGGCACTGGCGATCGATCAACGCAGCGCGTTGCGAGCAATGCTGGCCAAAGCCAAGGGCGTCGCGCCTGATGAAATTCCCGGCCGGATGCTTGAGGAATTCAAGGAAGGTGTAAGTCGAGTTTTGACTCCGCATGCCAGCGCAATTCTGCTCGATCCGGAGTACGGGCTGCCGGCGGCGGGCCAGCGAGCCAAGACATCGGGTCTCTTGTTGGCCTATGAACAGACCGGCTATGACA
>Ga0157378_10003012_pt1 | contig 14970 bp, 6 predicted proteins | sample M65metaG_FD_115309 | JGI IMG/M metagenome (GOLD analysis project Ga0157378, IMG submission 115309) | Miscanthus rhizosphere microbial communities from Kellogg Biological Station, Michigan, USA - M6-5 metaG | ecosystem: Host-associated > Plants > Roots > Rhizosphere > Soil | place: USA: Michigan...
AGGCTGACCAGCGGGTTGGTCGACATGATCCAGAGCGCCTTGATGCGGCCATCCGCCACCGCATCGAACATGTCGACCGCTTTCAATCCGGCCTTGTCGGCGATGACAGGCGAATGCCAGAACCGCTGCACGAGTTCGCGGTGTCGCGGGTTGTCGATCTCCATATGCGCAGCAAGCTGGTTGGCGAGGCCGCCGACTTCGCGTCCGCCCATCGCGTTGGGCTGGCCGGTCAGCGAGAACGGTCCCATGCCGGGACGTCCGATCCGGCCCGTCAGCAGATGGCAATTGATGATCGCATTGACCTTGTCGACGCCGCTGCTCGACTGGTTGATCCCTTGCGAATACAGCGTGACGACCCGCTCGGTCCGGGTGAACCAGTCGAAGAACCGTTCGACCGCGCCCTCCGTCAGCCCGCATGTGGCCGCGGTTTGCGCGATCGATTGGCCGATCACCTGCTCCAGCGCAGCTTCCGCGCCGGTGGTGGAATTGCGCACGAACGCGCGATCGAACGCCTGCGTCGACGCCAGATGCGCCAGCAGGCCGTTGAACAGCACGGAATCGCTACCCGAACGCAGCGGCAGGTGCAGATCGGCCCCCTCGCAGGTCGCCGTGCGGCGCGGGTCGACGACGACGACGCGGCAGGCGGGGTTGCTCGCCTTGGCCGCCATCATGCGCTGGTAGAGGATCGGGTGGCACCAGGCCGCATTGGAGCCGACCAGAACCAGCAGGTCAGCGGTCTCGAGGTCCTCATAGCTGCCCGGCACCGTATCGCTGCCGAAGGCGCGCTTGTGGCCCGCAACGCTGGAAGCCATGCACAGCCGCGAATTGGTGTCGATGTTGGCGGTGCCGACAAAACCCTTGGCGAGCTTGTTGATGACGTAATAGTCCTCGGTCAGGATCTGACCGGAAACATAGAACGCGACCGAATCCGGCCCGTGCATCCGGATCGTTTTGCTGAAACCCTCGGCCACGAAATCGAGCGCCGCGTCCCATGCCGCCGGCTTGCCGTTGACGACGGGTTCGAGCAGCCGTCCTTCAAGGCCTATGGTCTCGGCGAGCGCCGAGCCCTTCGCGCACAGCCTGCCGAAATTGGCCGGATGCAGCGGATCGCCTTGCACGGTCACCGCGCCGGCGGCGTCCCTGTCGGCGACAACGCCGCAGCCGACGCCGCAATACGGGCAAGTTGTCTTCACCGCCACGCGCGATCACCCCTACTCGGCGGCAGCAGCTGCCGTCTGGACGTAGAGCCAGACGACGCCGTTCTCCACCTTGGCCGGATGGGCGCGCGTACAGCCCTCGTCGGGGGCCACCGCGACGCCGCTCTTGAGATCGATGACGAAATTATGCAGCGGACAGGTGACGCGCTTGTTGTGCACGATCCCCTGCGACAGCGGCCCGCCCTTGTGCGGGCAGCGGTCGTCGAGCGCGAACACCTCGTTGTCGCCGGTTCGAAACACCGCGATGGTCCCTGCCGCCGTTTTCACGACACGCGAGCCCAGCACGGGGATGTTGCTCAGCGCTCCTATTTCGATCCATTTGGTCATGCGAGTTCGAGCTCCGCCATCGGCTTGAATTCATTGCTGTCGACGCCGCGCCGGGCGCGCTCGGCCCAGGGATCGCTTTGCGCGAACTGCTGCGAATAGGCGAAGCGCGCAAACAGCGCTTTGCGGTTGGCGACGTCGTCGACGACGAGCTTGCGGATGGCATCGAGGCCGATGCGATCGCACCATTTGTACATGCGCTCGAGGTACCAGCCCTGCTCGCGATAGAGCTGGGTCAGCGCCACGATGATTTCGAGCGTCTCCTCCTCGGTCGAAACCTTGCCCAGGAACTCGGTTCCCTTGATGTGAAGCCCGGCGGCGCCGGCGAAGTGAATCTCGAAGCCGGAATCGACGCAGATCACGCCGACGTCCTTGCAGGTCGCCTCCGCGCAATTGCGCGGACAACCGGAGACGCCGAGCTTCACCTTGGCCGGCGTCCACGACCCCCACATGAACTTTTCGATCGCGATGCCGAGGCCGGTCGAGTCCTGGGTGCCGAAGCGGCACCATTCCGAGCCGACGCAGGTTTTCACCGTGCGCAGGCCCTTGGCGTAGGCGTGGCCGGAAACCATGCCGGCGTCGTTGAGGTCGGCCCAGACCGCGGGTAGATCCTCCTTCTTGACGCCGAGCAGGTCGATGCGCTGGCCGCCGGTGACCTTGACGGTCGGAATCTTGAACTTGTCGGCGACATCGGCGATGGCCCGCAGCTCGTCCGGCGTGGTGACGCCGCCCCACATCCGCGGCACCACCGAATAGGTCCCGTCCTTCTGGATGTTGGCGTGGACGCGCTCGTTGATGTAGCGCGACTGCCCGTCGTCGCGGTATTCGCCGGGCCACTGTGCGACCAGGTAATAGTTCAGTGCCGGCCGGCAGGAGTGACAGCCGTTCGGGGTCTTCCAGTCCATGAACTTCATGACGTCGGGGATCGTCTTCAAACCCTGCTCGACGATGACGCGGCGGGCGTCGTCGTGGCTGTGATCGGTGCAGGCGCAGATCGGCTTGACCTTCGGCGCCACCGAATAGTCGCCGCCGAGCGTGAAGGCGAGCACCTGTTCGACGAGGCCGGTGCACGAGCCGCACGACGACGAGGCCTTGGTGTGGGCGCGCACGTCGTCGATCGTGAACAGCTTCTTTTCGCTGATCGCCTTGACGATCGTTCCTTTGCAAACCCCGTTGCAGCCGCAGATTTCGGCATCGTCGCTCATGGCGGCGACCGAGTTCTGGCCGCTGTGGCCGCCGTCGCCGAGATTGGCGGAGCCGAACACCAGCCGCTCGCGCATCTGCGACACGTCGGTGCCGTCGCGCAGGTGCTGGAAATACCAGGGACCGTCGACCGTATCGCCGTACAGCACGGCGCCGACGATCTTCTTGTCCTGAATGATGATGCGCTTGTAGACGCCGCGGGTGGCGTCCTGCAGCACGATCTCTTCCCGGTCCGGGCCGGTCGCGAAATCACCCGCCGAGAACAGGTCGATGCCGGTGACCTTGAGCTTGGTCGAAGTGACCGAGCCGTCATAGGTGGCAAAGCCTTTCATGGCGAGGTGGTTGGCGCACACCTTGGCCTGATCGAACAGCGGCGCCACGAGGCCGTAGACCTGGCGGCGGTGCTGCACGCATTCGCCGACGGCATAGATGCGCCCGTCATAGGTCTGCATGGTGTCGGACACGACGATGCCGCGCTCGCAGTAAAGCCCGGCCTTGCGGGCGAGTTCGACATTGGGACGGATGCCGACGGCCATCACCACCAGATCGGCCGGGATCTCCTCGCCGTCGGCAAAGCGCACGCCGGTGACGTGGTCGTCGCCCAGGATGGCCTGCGTTTGCGCCGGCATCCTGAACACCATGCCGCGCTCTTCCAGCGACTTGCGCAGCATGCCGCCCGCTACCGGGTCGAGCTGGCGCTCCATCAGGCTATCGAGCAGATGCACCACGGTGACGCTCATGCCGCGCTTCATCAGGCCGTTGGCAGCTTCGAGCCCGAGCAGGCCGCCGCCGATCACGACCGCATGCTTGTGGCTGTTCGAGGCCTCGACCATGCGCTCGACGTCCTGAATGTCGCGAAAGCCGATGACGCCTTTGAGGTCCTTGCCGGGGATCGGCAGGATGATCGGATTGGAGCCGGTCGCGATCAGCAGGCGATCATAGGGCACGCGCGCGCCGTCCGCGGTGACGACCTCGCAGGTGCGACGGTCGATCATCGTGATGATTTCGCCCTTGCGCAGCGTGATGCCGTTGTCGTCGTACCACTGCTCGGTGTTGAGCATGATGTCGTCGACGGTCTTCTCGCCTGCAAGCACCGGCGACAGCAGGATCCGGTTGTAGTTGCCGTACGGCTCGGAGCCGAACACGGTGATGTCGTAGAGATCCGGCGCGCGCTCCAGCAGCGTTTCCACGGTGCGGATTCCCGCCATCCCGTTGCCGATCACGACCAACTTCTGCTTGCTGATTTTCTCGAGCATTGATTTGCCTTCTGACTTCGATCCGATGGGTGCCGCGCGACGACGCGGATGCGCCGTCGGCTGGCAGGAAATCGTTAATGATTGGGGGCGCCCATCAGCGGGCAAAAAAATCGTCGACTATGACGATCGATGACCTGCACTATTCAAGAGGCGTGCCAGTGTCACAGCGTCGGCTTTCGGTCGATACGGGCTGCACCGACGACCCGCAAAATGCCCAAAATATGAGCCCTAAAGGCTATCTGTTGCGCAAATTCAGCGCCCCATCCGTAGTTTGACGGCGTTCTTGCTCATGGTTTCGGCACGCGGTTAACCGAACGCGGATCGCGAAATTCGTTCGAGCGAAAGCCCGGCGCCGCATAATAAAACACCATGCTGCACGTTTGAGTGGCTGCACTTGCCGACAGACGGAGCACTGGCGATCTCCGTTAACAATCGTTGGTGTGACACAAGACACTGCGAATACACGCAAAGTTGCGCGCGTGATTTGTTGGCACATGAATTGCTGACTTGAATTCAGAGCGCACTCAATGACGAGACGATCGCTCGCTTCCAACATCATTAATCCTTTGCGTCAGGACCGTCGCGCGTTGCGCGTCATCCGGCGCCAATGCTTGAGGCTGCCTGATGAAGTTCGCTGAATTCAAGAAAGCCGGCCACTGGCCGACGCTGCTGGCCGCGTTCCTTTACTTCGACATCAGCTTCATGGCCTGGGTCGCACTCGGTCCGTTGATCGTCTACATCGCGCGCGACATGAATCTCGCCGTCGACGAGAAGTTCACGCTGGTCGCTATACCCGTTCTGGCCGGCGCGCTGCTGCGTGTTCCCATGGGCCTGTTCGCCGATCTGATCGGCGCCAAACGGACCGGGATCATCGCGCAGCTCGTCGTCGTTGCCGCGACCATATGGGTCTGGCGCTTCGGACTCCCGACCAAGCTGTCGGTCGAGATCTTCGGTCTCGCGCTCGGCATCGGCGGCGCGTCGTTCGCGGTGGCGCTGCCGCAGGCGAGCCGCTGGTATCCGCCGCAATATCAGGGCGTGGTGATGGGCATCGCCGGCGCCGGCAACATGGGCGTGGTTCTCGACACGCTGCTGGCGCCGTCGATCGCCGAACATTATGGCTGGCAGACCGTGTTCGGCGTGCTGCTGGTGCCGATGCTGTTGATCCTCGCCTACTACGCCTTCGCCGCCAAGGATGCGCCGGGCGAGCGCAAGCCGGTTTCGCTCAAAGCCTATGGCGCGCTGTTCCGCGATCCGGACAGCCGCTGGTTCATGTTCTTCTACTTCATCACCTTCGGCGGCTTCGTCGGCCTCGCCAACGCGCTGCCGCTGTATTTCACCGTGCAGTATCACGTCTCCGGCGTAGCGGCGGGCATGCTGGTGGCGCTGATCGTCGCCTTCGGCTCCGGCTTCCGCCCGGTCGGCGGTCTGATCGCCGACCGCATCGGCGGCATCCGCTCGCTGTCGATCCTGTTCGGGATCGTGGTCGCAGCCTATGTCGTCATCGCCTTCATGCCGGAAGGACCGACGGCGCCGACCGCCACCGGCTGGGCGCTGACCGAATTGCCGCGCATCGCCTGGATCTCGGTGCTGCTGTTCTCGATCGGCGTGCTGGCGCTCGGCATGGGCAACGGCGCGGTGTTTCAGCTCATTCCGCTACGCTTCCGCCAGGAGATCGGCCTGATGACCGGCATGGTCGGCTGCGCCGGCGGCGTCGGCGGCTTCTTCCTTGCGAAGACGCTCGGTACCGCCAAGGCCATGACCGGCGGGTTCGGCGCCGGCTTCCTGTTTTTTGGCGCGCTGGCGTTGCTTGGCTTCCTCGGACTTGCCATGGTCAAGGTCCGCTGGCGTACCACCTGGGGCGCCGCATCGGGAGCGCGGGTCTGACGGCCTGCGCCATTCCTTGACAGGGCTAGCGCGTGGCGATCGGTTCGCAACGGGATCTGCAAGTTCGCGTCGGTTTCGTCAGCGAGACCGGCAAGCGATCCGGCAATGAGGACTATGTCGGCGTTTGCCTCGGCAAATCCGGCGTCAGCAACCGCGACATCGTCGCCGCCGTCGCCGACGGCGTCGGCGGGCACAAGGGCGGACGTGAGGCCGCCGAGCTGACGGTCCGCAGCTTCATCGACGCCTATTATTCGCTGCCGGAAACGCTCGGCGCGCGGCGCCGGGCCTCGCGCTCGCTCGAAGCCGCCAACAACTGGATCTACACGCAAGGCCGCACCGACCCGCTGCTCAGCGGCATGAGCTGCGCTTTCTCCTCGATCATCCTGTCGCGGCGGCTCTGCCATATCATCCACATCGGCGATACCCGCGCCTATCGCCTCAGCGAAGGCCGCCTCGAACGGCTGACCAAGGACCACATCGCCGGACGCGGCGATCTCGCCCATCTGCTCAACCGCGCCATCGGCTTCGAAGACTTTGCCCGTTTCGACTATGCAACCGTCGGCCTGCGGCAGCACGACAGGCTCCTGATCTGCAGCGACGGCGTGCACGGATCGCTGCCCGACCATCGCCTCCAGGTGCTGCTGAGCGAACGTACTTCGCCGGAAGAATCCGCCCGCGCCCTGGTCGATGCCGCGCTCGACGCCGGCTCCAGCGACAACATGACCGCGCTGGTGCTCGATGTCGTCGACCTGCCGCCGGCGGACCGCGACGAACTCACCCATTCGATCGCGACGCTGCCTATACTCGATTTGCCTGAAACGGAAGATGTCGTCGATGACTTCGTGCTCGGCGACATCCTCTCCGACGGCCGCTACAGCCGGTTGTTCAGGGCGATCGACCGCAAGCAGGGCCGCGAAGTCGTGCTGAAGTTTCCGCATCCACGCGTCGCCAGCGAAGGCTCCTACCGCCTCGCTTTCGTCCGCGAGGCCTGGGTGGCGGCGCGCGTCCGCAGCCTATGGATCGGCGAGATCATCGAACTGCCGGCCGAACGACAGACCCGGCTCTATTCGGTGATGCCGCTTTACCAGGGCGAGACGCTGGAGCAGCGGCTCAATCGCTCGCCGCAGCTCTCGCTGGCGGAAGGCATCGGCATTGCCACCAAGCTGGCGCGCGCGGTGGCGACGCTGCATCGCGCCGGCATCATCCATCGCGACATCAAGCCTGACAACGTGATCCTGCTGCAGGCCGGCGGCTTGCGGCTGGTCGACCTCGGCGTCGCCCGCGTGCCGCTGCTGGAGGATTTTCCGGCGCAGGACATTCCGGGCACCGCGAGCTACATGGCGCCCGAATTGTTCGGCGGAAAGCCCGGCGACGAATTCTCCGATCTCTATGCGCTCGGCGTCACCGTGTACCGGACCTTTACCGCCGCCTATCCCTACGGCGAGATCGAACCGTTCTCGCGTCCCCGTTTCAGCAAACCCGCAGCCCTCGCCCGCTATCGCCCCGACTTGCCGGCCTGGCTCGACGCCGTGATCGGCAAGGCGCTCAGCATCGACCCGGCGCAACGCTACGGCGACGTCATCGAGTTCTCGCACGAACTGGAAAACGGCGCGATGTGGGCCAAGCCCGCCGCCACTGCCCGGCGATCGCTCTACGATCGCAATCCGCTGATCTTCTGGAAGAGCCTGTCGGCCGCGCTGATCGTGCTGGTGATTTTGCTGCTGGCGTGGCGGTAGCCAGGGCCGCTCCGCAGAAACAACGATGGCGCCGGACGAAATTCGCTCCGGCGCCATCGATCTTCCACCAGTCTTGATCCGTGGATCTACGATCCGCCGAATGTGCTCTCGTAGTGGAACTTCGAGACTTCTTCGACGGACTTGTCCCGGATCCCTTCGGTCGCCTGATGGCGATACTTGTCGACCTCGTTGCCGCACATGATGGCTGCGGCCGCTCCGCCGATCGGATTTCCGGTGATGACGCCACCGATGATCCCGCAGATGAGCTGGGAAATTTGGGTGCAGTTGTCCTCGATACGGGTAGAGAGGCCTTCGTTGATCGACGCGTTCGATATTGCGAAGCGGCCGCCGTCGCTTCCGAGGCTGAATGAACCTGTGCCCGTCAAGCGATAGGTCTTTGCGTCGGTACGCAGATGGGGATGGCATATCTCCGTGCTGCCGACCTTCCATCGGATTTTCATGTCAATGGCTTCCTGATCGGCAACGGTCACCGATACACCCAATCCGATCGGCCCCTTCGGGATGACCTGCCACTTTCCGGCGGCCGACTTGATTTCGGCGTCGATGGTGACCGGATCGGCGGCCAGGTTTGCGACCATTTGCTTGATATCGATATCAGCCTTCATGCCGAGGTCTCCGCAGCATTCCGGATGCTCGGATCCGTCCGGGGTCCGCAGGTCGTACTTGAAATCGCGCGCGGTCATCGTGAGCTTGCCATCGCCCTGGCCCCGGTAGTAGCGCGCGTCGGCTACCTTGAAGTCGACATTGCCACGCCGGGTGTTGTCATATCTGACCACGATCAACCCGTTCAGGGCCGCCGTATCCACCCGCAATTCATCGTTGGCAACGCGGCTGATCACGGCGTCGAGCACAGCGTTCGCGATCGTGATATCGCCCACGCCGTCGATGGTGGCGCCGTTGACCGTTCCATCCACCTTCAAGTGGCCCACCGGATAGGGATCGTCTGGAACGAACTGCATATCGTTGCTCGCCAGCTTGACCGTGGCGACGCGGATCTTGTTGCCGGAATCCAGCGACAGGTTCTGGGCAGACGCCTGCAGCGTAAATTCGTCGATACGGCCAACCAGGGGATTCTTCTTGCGCGTATCCAGGGCAAGCTCGCCGCTGAGGATTTTTCCGCCATCGAGATTGATGACGCCGACATTGTTGAGACCAAGCTGGCCCCCCTTGATATCGGTGGCGAGGCCAGTCAGCTTGCCGCTGAGGGCCGTGCCGTCCGTCCCCCACGAAACCGGCAGACAGCTCGCAGGCGCTCCGGCCGGACATCCGAGATCGAAATGAATCTTGGTGTACCCCAGCCGAATGCTGTTCGATGCGCTGAACCAGAGTTCGGCCGAGACGATCTGGGTGTCGAGACTGCCGAACTGCGCGCTCACTGTTCTATTCCGGCCCTGGAAGCTAGCTTCAATTCCGTCGAACTTTACCGCGGCGCGATCGAGAACGATCTTGGAAGGTGTCTTGGGATTCGAATTCAGGTTGATGACCGATCCACTGGCCAGATAGCCATCGAAGCTGCCGCGCGAAATCTTCAAGGCCGAGCTCGATCCATCGAGCTTGACGTTCTGGAAGACGATCTTGCTGTTGTCCGGAAAATTGAGGGTCGTGTCGCCGGCCGACAGCGAACCGTTCTTCAGCAGCGCATTGAACACGCCAAGCGTGGCGCTACCGCGGTCCTGAACGACATCGTATTTGAGCTGGCTGACGACGATGTTGCTGCCTTTCTTCAGTTTCAGGAAATTGTTCACGGACAGCGAAAGCACCGCGTTCTCCTTGAACTCGAGCGAGAACGGATCGAGCGGATTGCCTGCGGAATCGGTCTTGCCGTAGATCGAAATCTGGGTGATCGGTCCCTTGTCCGCGACCGCGGAGGTGCAGGTCGCGTCCGTGCATTTCTCGATCTGGGGCCGGCGCCGGGTCGAGATCGCGGCTGCGCCCGGTGAGGTATCGAGGGCGGCAAAGATCCTTCCCTTGAAGAACTCCCCCGAACTGTCGGCGAGCGCCAGATGCTTCTCGACCTCGACGACGCCGTCGGCATCCTTGCAATTGGCGTCACCCCTGATCTTCAGGTCGGAGTTGCCAGAAAAGAAGCCACCGTCGCCGTATTCGATATGCTTGAACGTCAGCACCGTGCAGACGCCGCTGGTGTTGCGGATCGTCACGGTTATTGGAGTGACGAGATCGATCAAGCCCCGCTTGATGCTGGAATTGACGTACTGGATCTCGATCCGCGCCCGGTTGGCCGAAGGTATCTGCCAAACCATGTCGGTGTCGGCCACGTTGGTGCGCCAGATGCCCTTTTGGAGATAGGTAATGGCCTGCGCGTTGGCGTTGTCGACGCCTTCCGCGATGCTTTCGTAGAAGGTCGAGCCGGCTGCGCCGGCCTGGTGGCTGAAGAGCCCACAACCCAGGATCAGCAGCCCTAATTGCCTGACGGCCCTCTCTCGAATTCCGCTGACGAACGAAGATTGCGTTTGCGATTTGCGAACCAGGCGATGCATTGGACGTCTCCCTCGGTAAACGTTCGTTCCGGCAATGGGGCAGGCGCGGCCGTCGTTTCCGGCCTGCAGAATTTTTAAAAACCGGTGGCCCGCGCCGCCACCCTTCTCCAACTTGTACGTGTGAAAGATGCTGACGCATCCCTGTTCGCGAACCGCGACCGCTGCGTTCAGAAATCGAAAAAAAAGCGTGAAAGTTGAGTTTTGTCGGCTATCATCCCGGCCGGGGATGGCTGCTAAATGCTGACGTGGACGTCGAAATTTAAGCTTCGCCTGCTCGGGCCATTCAGCTTCGTGGACCCCGAGGGGCGGCGGATTGCGATTTCAAGCCGCAAGGGGGCGGCGCTGCTTGCGATGCTGGCCGTATCAAAGGACGGCGAGCGGGCGCGCGGCTGGTTGCAGTCGCAGCTCTGGGGCAGCCGAGAGCCGAAAGAAGCCAATGGCAGCCTGCGGCGCGAATTGTCGGACCTGCGCCAGCGCCTCAACCGCCCGGCCTGGACGCCGCTGATCTGCGAGCGGGACCGGGTACGGCTCGATCTCAACATCGTCAGCGTCGATATTTTCGAACCGGACGACGAGGACGGCAGCGGCCAGTCGGGCGAGTTTCTCGAGGGCATCGACATCCCCGGCGAGGAAGCCTTTGAAGACTGGCTGCGCGAGCAACGCACGCGCCTGCTCGAACACCCACCGGTCAAGGCCGCGCCGCCACCGGCACCGGCCGCGACCGGCCGCGCCGGGCCCGAGCCGATGTGGCCGGGACCGGGCGCCGCCGATGGGCCCTCGCTCGCGGTCCTGAGCTTTGCCAACCTGACGGGCAATGCCGACGACGCCTATTTCGCCGAGGGCTTCAAACAGGAATTGATCAACCGCCTGTCGCGGGTGCGATGGCTCGCGGTGATCGCCGGCGACTCCGGCGAGCCGCGGGGCGCGACGGTAGCCAGCCACGAAGCGCGCGCGCTGGGCGCCAAATATTTCCTCGACGGATCGATCCGGACCGCGGCCAACCTGATGCGGATCGACGTCACGCTCTATGAGGCAGCGCGCATTCAGGCGGTCTGGTCCAAGCGGATCGAGATCGCGAGATCGGTGATTGCGACGGCGTTCGACGAATGTCTGCAGGAACTGGTGGCGCATCTCGGCGCCAAGATCGATCACGGCGAACAGTCGAGCGCGCGGGAACGGTTGCCGTCGAACGCCACCGTCACCGACCTGATCTGGCGCGGCCGCTGGCATCTCAACCGCCTGCAGCACGAGGATTCGGACCAGGCCCAGGAGCTGTTCGCCAAGGCGCTCGCGCTCGACCCCCATTCCCCGGAAGCCCTGATCAATTTCACCCACGGCCTGGCCTGGTCGATCTGGACCGGCCGGCACTCCGGCGAGCGCGTGAACGAAATGCGCCGGCTTGCCCAGCGCTCGATGCGCGCCGATCCTTCCGACGGCAGGGGCTACTGGCTGGCGGGCACGGCGGAGACCTGGCTGCAACACATGCAGCCCGCGCTCGACCTGCTCCACCAAGCGGTCGAACTGACGCCGAGTCTCGCCATCGCCCACGCCCAGCTCGGCTGCACCCTCAATCTTTGCAGCAAGCCCGAGCAGGCTGGCGATCACCTCGAACTGGCACGGCGGCTCAGCCCGTTCGACGTGCACCTGTTCTTCGTGCTCGGCGAACTGGCGATGCGATCGAGCCTGCTCGGGGACTATCGCAAAGCGATTGCCTATGCCGACCTCGCCATCGTTCGCCGCGATCAATACTGGTACGCCCATATGATCAAGGTCGATGCCCTGGTCAGGCTCGGCGAAATTGCGCAGGCCAAGGCGGCATTTGAAGAACTGCAGGCTGCCCGGCCGCGGTTTACGACCAAGTATATTGAATGGATTCCTTTTGAGGATCGCTCGGTGAACCGCCGTTTGACCGAGTCGATTGCTTCGCTGTTCTCGGCAGACCGCAGCCGCCTTGCGGCCGAGAGCGACAATTCATGATGTTGACGCGCCAGGATAATTTCAGAACGAAGGGGACGTTATGGGGGACGCGAAGGCGGCAGGGGGACTATTCGCCAGGTGGATAGCCAAGTGGACGCTGAAATATTTCGACAAGATCGAAGCGGCGCAGGCGATATCGAAGAGCGAGCGCACTTTCGAAGAAGACGAATTTAACTTCAATGACCTCGGCGCCGACCGGGCGTGGTCGCCGATCTTCCGCCGGCTCTGGCTATGGTCGCTGCGGGTAGCGTTCGCGTTCTTCCGCACCTTCTGGCCATTCCCGAAGTTCGGCCGGCTGGTCATCATCACCCGCGACGCCGACGTCCGCGACGTCCTCGGCAAGCCCGACATCTTCCAGGTGCCCTACGGTCGGGAGATGAAGGAGCTCGGCGGCGGAGCCGCAACCTTCGTTCTCGGTCTCGAAGGTCCCGAGCAGCAGCGTCAGCATGAACTCATTCGCAGCCTGATCGGTCCGGAGGACGCGAAATGGCTGATCCAGCGCACGCGGCAGATCGCCGACACGCTGCTCGATGCCTCCGAGGGGCGCATCGACGTCATGAAAGATCTCATCACGCGCGTGGCGTCCGAGACCTGCGCGGAGTTCTTCGGGCTCGACGTCGACGATCCCGACGCCTTCGCCGAATGGTCGATGTCGATCTCGGCAGTCCTGTTCGCCGACCCGTTCGGCAAGCCCGAGACCCGCAAGCTCGCTTTGGCAGGCGCTGCGCGGGTGCGATCTGTGCTCGAAGCCGCACTTCTCAAGCCGCCGGCGCCACCGGAAGGACTGGACAAGACCATCCTCCAGCGTCTGGTCGACAGCGGGACAAAGCCGGACGAAATCGTCGCCATCATGGTTGGCATGATCACGGGTTTCATCCCGACCACGACGCTCGCGGCCGGCAACATTCTGGAGGAGCTGATCGCGAAATCGAGAGGGCTGGATGCGGCGATCGCTGCGGCCAGGAAAGCGCGCAGCGGCGACGATCCGTCAGCGCGCGACCGGCTCGAAGGACTTCTGTTCGAGGCGGCACGGCTCAATCCCGCCCTCAACCCCGGCCAGTGGCGCCATGCCGCGCAAGACGGCGCCGTCAAGACGATGCTGGGCTCGCACCGGATCGCCAAGGGATCGGTGCTGCTGGTTGCAACCGCCTCGGCGATGCGCGACCGCCACTCGACCGGCTATGAACTGGTGTTCGGAACCGGCGTCCATGCCTGCCTCGGCAAAACGCTGGCGATGGCGCATATCACCGAGATCTTCGAAGCGCTGCTGTCGCGAGACGAGGTGCGTGTTCGAAAGGATGAGTGGGGAAAGATATTCCGGGTCGGCGTGTTTCCGCGTCGTCTCGACATGGAGTTCAAGCCTGCCTGGGGATCGCAGGTCCAGAACATGGTCACCGTGCTGGCGAAGCTTTCCGACAAGGCCGACCTCGACGCCTGGCGCGGCGCGATCGAGAGTCTCGGCACGCAACCGGCGCCGAACCTCCGCGATGCGTTCCGGCGCACCGACATCATTCATTTCGCCTCGCTCAACGCCATCGACCTCGGGGATGTGAATGTTCCCGAGCCGTATCTGCTGCTGGAAGTCAACGGCGACGGAACGGTCGAAGAGTTGATCGATGCCGTCGATGCTTCCGCCAGCCCGTGGCTGTTGAATCTGTTCCGCTCGGCGGCGAACGGCGACATCGCCCCCGTTCCCGACAGCAAAGGTCCGGCGCTGGGTGCACTGCTGCGGGCTAGTTCGATCGAGCTGAAGGCGCGGCCATGGGGCACGACCGGGTTGTGCTTCTTCGGCCTGCCCGGCCAATCAGTCGCCAGTATCCGGCAGCAGGAGGAATTGGCGGCGTTCTGTCGCGAAGCCGTCGACTATTTCGTCCAGGCCCACGCCAGCATCGGCAGCCACGCTACCGATGCCCTGCAATTCGTTCGAAACCTCATCCACGACAAAGATAGCCTGCACTACATGCGAGGTTCCCAGATTGCGTCGCTGCTGGCGCGCGGCCCCGCGTTCAAGCGCTATCTGACGATTCCGAGCCGCCAGGAGCCACCGACACTGTGCTGGACCAAGCCGCCCAGCCGTCGCGCCGCCGTGCTGTCTTCGCCGACACTGTTTCCGACCTATGTCATCCTGGCGGTGACCGCCGTCATCGTCAGCGTGCTGTGCTTCATGTGGTACGATTTCACGCTGTCGTTCGCGCCGGCGGATCTCCTGACCACGATCGGGCAATGCCTGATCTCGTTCGTCGCGGGATGTATCGGCACCGCGACCCTGGTCGGCCTCATCGTCGGTGCTTTTGCCCTGCGCTTGCATTGGGCCGACATCACCGACCGGCCGGAAGATCTCGACCCTGATCTGGCCAAGGTTCGCGAGATCGCGAAACGCGAGAACGATCCGAACTGCGAACAGAATCACTTCCTGTCGGTTTCGCCGCTCAAACCCGGCTGGTTCCGCAAACTCACGCTCGGTATCGCGATGTGGGGGATCGAGCTCGTAGTCACTCGCGCGTTTCGCCCCGGCTACATCACCAACATGGGGACGATCCATTTTGCACGCTGGTTCCGCCCGCCGGGATCGGAGCGCCTGGTGTTCCTTTCCAACTACGACGGCAGTTGGGAGAGCTATCTCGAGGATTTCGTCACCAAGGCCTATCTCGGCCAGAACGCGGCGTGGAGCAACGCGGTCGGTTACCCCCGCACCAAATGGTTGGTCCAGGACGGTGCGACGGACGGCGATCGCTTCAAGCGATGGGTGCGCCGCCAGCAAAAGCCGACGCAGTTCTGGTTCAACCATTTCTCGCATCTCACGGCCGACCAGATGCGCAACAACGCGGTGATCGCCTGGGAGCTGGCGCGGGCA
>Ga0157378_10003013_pt1 | contig 14969 bp, 16 predicted proteins | sample M65metaG_FD_115309 | JGI IMG/M metagenome (GOLD analysis project Ga0157378, IMG submission 115309) | Miscanthus rhizosphere microbial communities from Kellogg Biological Station, Michigan, USA - M6-5 metaG | ecosystem: Host-associated > Plants > Roots > Rhizosphere > Soil | place: USA: Michigan...
CGCGGCGCGCCGCCAGACTCCCGCGGTGCCGTTGAAGTTGAAGAATGTTCCGCGGCGGGAGCGCGCTCCGTGCTCCACCACAAAGTGTCCGTCCAGCAGAATCGTTTCCACCTGTGTCAGCAGCGAGTAATCGCGATTCAAGTAAGTCCAGCGTGTCTGTACCATCCCGATTCCCGGATTCTGAAAGTATGGAATCGTGCGCTGCAGAAAATCGCTCTCCGGGATAAAATCCGCGTCGAAAATCCCAATAAATTCGCCACGCGCGGTTTTCAGTTCATTTTCCAGCGCGCCGGCTTTGAAGCCCGCGCGATTGGTGCGGTGAATGTAAGTGATCGGTATGCCTTCGGCGGCGTGGCGTTCCACGCAAGCACGGGCGACCTGCTGCGTTTCATCGGTAGAATCGTCGAGTACCTGCACGTCGAGCAGTTCGGCCGGGTAATCAAATTTCGAGACCGCTTCAACCAGCCGCTCGATCACGTAGCGCTCGTTGAAAATCGGGAGCTGGATGGTGACCTGCGGCCATTGGGCCACGGGGGGCGGGGGGCCGGGGACGTTCTTGCGGTATTTGTAGTAGTCGTACACCAGCCAGTAACGATGCAGGCCGTAAACTGCCAGGATGATGAGCACGATGAAGTACGGGATCATCATCATCAGGTCGAACGCGTTGGCGTGATAGATGCCCGAGAAGGTTCTGTCGGTCAGCTGGTGCCAGTAATTGGTGACCGGATTTTGGACAACGGCAAACAGGGCGCAAAGATTCATGAGCTTCCTGCGTATTCTACGGGCTTTACGAAGTCCGCGCCATAGGAGCGGGAGTGGAATCGGAAACAGCTGAAGCGATGAACGGCGGCAACGTGAAGCACGGGCGGCTGGGCGAAATTGCGCGAGCATTTTTGCGTTTGGGGTTTGTCGCGTTCGGCGGAGCGGCCGCGCACATCGGCTTGATGGAAGAAGAATTTGTCCGGCGGCGCAAGTGGCTCTCGCGCGAAGAATTTCTGGACCGGCTCGGCGCGGTGAATCTCCTGCCCGGGCCAACTTCGACCGAGATGGCGATCTATCTCGGCGAGCTGCGCGGTGGCTTCGCCGGATTGCTGGTGGCGGGCGCGTGTTTCATTTTGCCGGCCGCGTTCATGACCGTGGGGCTGGCTTGGGCCTACGTGAAGTATGGCGCGCTGCCGGAACTCGCAGGCGTGTTGTGGGGCGTAAAGCCCGTGGTTGTGGTGCTGCTGGTGCAGGCTGTCTGGTCATTGGCGAAAGCGGCGCTGAAATCGCGCGAACTGATGTTCCTTGCAGCGGTGGTGCTCGGGCTGGCGGCGATGCATGTGCCGACGCTGGCGCTGCTGATCGGAACCGGCGTCGCCTGGATCGTGGCCAACCGCTTCGAACGAAAGCCGGACACTGCCCTGGTTCTGACGGTGGCGATCGGAAGCGGCATTGGCCCATCGGCGAGTCGGACAAGTTTGGCGAATGGCGCTCCTGGTGAAAACGCGGAGCGTGGAGCGGTTGTGGCTGTGGGCGGCGTGAGTTCGGTCCTCGCCGTGACGACTTCGGGAGTGTTTCTTTACTTTCTGAAAATTGGCGCGCTGCTGTTTGGCAGCGGCTACGTGCTGCTGGCGGTGTTGCGCGAGGACCTGGTGACACGGCTGCACTGGCTGAGCCAGACGCAACTGCTGGATGCGATTGCCGTGAGCCAGGCGACACCGGGTCCGTTTTTTACGGTCGCCACGTTTGTCGGGTACGTGCTGGCCGGATGGCGCGGCGCGGCGGTGGCGACGCTGGGCATGTTCGTTCCGGCGTTTACCTACGTGGCGCTGACCGCGAACGTGCTCCCGAAGATGCGGAACTCGCCCAATGCCGGAGCCTTTCTGGACGGGGTGAACGCGGCGGCGGTGGCGCTGATGGCGTTTGTCGGCTTGCAGTTCGCGCGGGAGGTGGTGACGACGCCGTCGGCGCTGGTGATCGGCGCAGTGGCGGCAGTGCTGGTATTCCGCTACCGGGTGAACTCAGCGTGGGTGGTACTGGGCGGCGCGGCGGCCGGGCTGCTGTTGCGGCTCCCGTTTTGGAAATGACACCTTCGGGCTAAGCACCGACCTCTAGAGAGCAAAAGGCAGAGCCGCGTCGCGCCGACGCGAGTACTGGTCCCGGCCGCGTTACAGTGTGGTATACGGTGGAGCTTCCCTCAGCCCTCGAGTGTCCTCTGTTTTGAAATTTCATTATCGGGTGTGTCCAAGTTGCCGTTTCCGCGTTGGCTGCCCGTTTGTAAGGAGAACCAAACCCATGTCCCCGATGTATCGAATCCGCGTGTACCCAAGGAATCTGTCTCTGGTTGTAGCGATTGGTTTGTTTGGTGTGTTCGCTTCGGTTGCGCCGGGTGGAGCTCTAGGCGCGACCATCGTTGTTGGTCAGAACGCCGCGGTTTGTCCGGGTGCGCAGTTCGCGAAGATCCAGGATGCGGTAAACGCCGCGTCGCCGGGAGATATCATTCAGATTTGTCCCGGCGTGTATGCGGAGCAGGTTTCGACCAGCAAGGCGCTCGAAGTGAATGCGAACAACGGAGCGATCCTGCGGCCCAGCGGCGAACAGCACAGGGTTGGCGTCGGGCCAACCGATCGCGGCGCTCTCGTTGATTGAGAACACGCCCGAAGTGACCCTACGGAACCTCACCATTGACGGGACGGACGCGGACATCAACGCGTGTGCACCGGATCTCATCGGAGTGTTTTTTCGCAACGCTTCGGGGCAACTGAGCCATGTTGCGGTGCGCAACGCGAAGCTGAGCAGCAATTTCAGCGCGTGCCAGAGCGGGTCGGCGATTCTGGTGCAGAGCGGCGCGGGCAGAGCTCGGTGGTTGGCATCGCGGAAAGCAGCATCCACGCGTATCAGAAAAACGGCATTTCGGCGAACGAACCCGGCACGGTGACCATTGAAGGGAACGTCGTGACTGGGCTGGGCGCGACGACCGGAGCGGCTCAGAACGGAATTCAGATTGGCTTTGGCGCGGCGGGCACGGTTCGCCACAATACGGTGGCAAACCACATCTGGTCGCCGTGCGTGTCGGTGGATCAATGCACTGCGACGGCGAACGACATCCTGGTGTTCCAGTCGGACGGCGTATCGGTGCACGACAATGCGATCAGCGCGTCGCAGACCGGCGTGGCGATCGTGGGGAACAACGCGAACGTGTTCGACAACGATATTTTTGATTCGCAGATTTTCGATGGCATCGAGCTGATCGGCGACGACAATACGGCGCAACGCAATCAGATTACTCACAGCGATCAAGCGGGCGTGCTGGTGGCTGGCAGCGGCAACGTGGTGCGGCAAAACGTCATCAACGAGTCGGCCATTGGCGTTTTGAAGATAGCCGGTTCGACGGGAAACACCATCGCGAACAACACCTACTTCAATTCGCCGGTAAAGTTGCAGGATCCGCCGCCGGGCGCGCTGAAGGCTTCGCCGTATCGTTAGTTGACCGACCGTTCTATGCTGACTGAGCTCTCTTTAGGAAGCGCTGGCTGAGTTGGGCGAATTCGGCAAATAAGCTTTCGGTTTCCTGGCCGGACAACGTGGCGGCGTCAATTTCGATGGCCAACTGCTCTGAGATGGCCTGGTCGGCGCTGCAGGAAAGGCAAAGGCTGCCGGCGCGGCCGGGAAGTCTAAACAACTCGGTGCGGCGGCCGCATATGCCGCATTGGAGTTCAGACCGCTGCTCATTGCTTTCGGGACCGCATAACATGGGTATTCCTCCGCCGGCCCGTTGACTCTTTGAGCTCAGCGGGCCGGCATTGGAAATGGTAGGAAGAGGGGAATTCGGGAGTGCTGAGGGATTCATTAAGAATTCGTATGTTCCTAAGTGCCTCTGCAGACAGGCTTTGCGGTGAACCGGAGTCGGGTGTCCTTCTACTTTCACTCAGAACGGAACCCGGTTGGAAGGAACCAGCTAGTTCGTGTGTTGCCGAAGCAAGTCTTTTAGGGAACGCGCCGATCGGGAGATCGGCGTTCCCGGGCTTACGGAACTAGGACGATTTTGCCGTGGGCGCCGGAAGGCTTCATGACGTCGATGTGGGATTGCGCGGCGTCCTTGAGCGGAAGCTCGGAACCGATGACCGGGCGGAAGGTGCCGTTGTCGAGTCCGGCGTAGATCGCGGCATGAATGTCGGTAGACTCGGCTTCGGTGACGGCCCAGAGAGTGAAGGCGCGGACGGAGGCGCGGCGGGACATCAGGTCGCGCGGTGTGATGGTGACATCGCCGCGGCTGCCAATGACAATGACGCGGCCGTATTGCGCGAGGAGCTTGAGGTCAGCGCCGAGGTTTACGTTGGCGAGCATTTCGAGAATGACGTCGACGCCTTTGCCCGCGGTGGCTTTGAGGATTTGGTCTTTGTAGTCCGGCTTGGAATGGTCGAAGGCAAGATGCGCGCCTTCGCGTTCGATGAGCGCGAGTCCTTTGGCAGTGCCGGCCGTGCCGAAGACAGTGCAGCCCATGGCGCGGGCGATTTGAATCGCGGCGATGCCGACACCGCCGCTGGCTCCGTGGATGAGAACGGTTTCGCCGCCTTTGGCGCGTGCCTGGTGATGCAGCGCGTGGTAAGCCGTGCCGTAAGGGATGAAGACACCTGCGCCTTGCGCAAAAGAAATTTTGTCGGGCAGGCGATAAACCTGCGATTCGAGAGCGAGGGCGTACTCGGCGTAGGAACCAGTGACATTTTTGGCGAGATAGACGCGGTCGCCGGGTCTTACTTTGCTCACGCCTTCGCCGATGGATTCGACGACGCCGGCACCGTCGGTGCCGGGCGTGTAGGGAAGCTGCGGAAGGATGGCGTAGTTGCCGGTACGGGCGTAGGTGTCGGCGGGATTGACTCCTGCTGCGCGGATTTTGACGAGGACTTGTGCTGCGGCGGGCTTGGGCGTGGGGAGCTCTTCGATTTGCAGGACTTCGGGACCGCCGAATTTGTGGACGCGAATGGCTTTCATGGGAGAGGCTCCGGTTCTAAGTTGTGAGTCATAAGTTATAAGTCGAAAGCCGACAAACGCAAAACGGAGTGGGCCACAGGGAGAAGAGATGCCGGGCTGAAGCCTGGCGCTACATGGAAGCGTCGGCGAAAGACTGACGGCCGCAATACCGGCCCCGGAAGGCGTTCGCTACAATAACCAAAATCAAAAGTGGTCGTCGTGGTGGTGTGTGGATTGAGGTTCGAGAAGTCCGGCGGCCTGGCCCCAGGCAGTAGTCTGCCAGTTGTCTTTGCCTTTTTTGGCGGGGATCCACGGCGGGAGAGTCTGATTGAGATAAGCGGCGAGCGCGAAGATGTAGGGCTCGTACATATTGCGGAGCTCGATGAGGCGCGTGTTTGCGGCTTCGCCGTCGTTGAGCTTGAGACCGTGCTGTGCGAGGACGTCGCGGATGCGGCGGAGTTCGGCGGCCGGAAGGCGATCCTGCGGTAGGGGGCGCGGAGAGGTGCCGAAAACTTGCGAAAGATCGACGACGGCGTGGCGGGCGATGGCGAAGGTGAGTTCGGCCTGACGTTCGCAGGCGCCTTCGACGCCGACCATGATGAGTGCACAGGTGTCGAGGATCGCGGTGAGGGAGGCGATCCAGGATTGGTTGTCATGCTGCGAGCGGAAATAGGCAAGCACGGGATAGCTGAGATGGCTTTCCATTAGTTCGGCGGACCAGAGCTCCCATTCTTTGAGTAATTCGCGAAGTGTGTCGGCGCCGTAAGGATAGCTGTGGCGGCGGAGGAGTTCGCCGGCGGTTGGTGGAGTGCCGGCGCGGGAGTCAAGGAGTGTGATGCTAACTTCGCGCTTGGAGAAGGAACCGTAGATAAAAGGCAGATAGCCGATGACTCCGGCGAGAAAGCCGAAGCCGAGGCCGGCTTCGGTTACGATGAGAGCGCGAGCGAGGCTGGAGCGCGGGACGACATCGCCGAGGCCGAGGGTGAAGAAGGTCGTGCCGCTGAGGTAGATGTCGGTCCAGAAGCTGTTCGCGCCTGAAATGGCGACGCTGACGGCGGAGCCTGCGCCGTACTGCATCAGCGCGAAGCCGTAAACCAGGCCGATGGCCCAGACGGCGACGAGAATGAGCAGCGAGATGGGCCCGAAGATGCCGAAGGCGGATTCGCGAGCTTTTTTAGCCGGGACAAGGCTTGCGAGAGTTTTCCAGATGCGCCAGAAATTTCTGTAAAAGAAGCGCGAGAGGCGGAAGCGGCGCGTGACGCGGCGCGGCAGGATGATGACCTCGAAGGCCTCCCAGATAACGATGATGACGACGGCGACGCCGGCGAGGAACGCGGCGGGGGATGTAAGCATGGGCGTGATTCTACCTATTTTCGTGGTTGCTGATCGGTCGAGCGTGGTACGTCAAAACACACAAACCGTTACAATCGCCGCGTCAGGAGAAGACAAAAAAAGAACGATTCCCCAGGGGCTAAAGCCCCCGGCCCGGCAGGAAAAGGAGGGTCGCAGCTAACGCTCCGCCTTCAGCTGACGAGTTTGGCGTTGACGGATATTTCGGCTTTGAAAAGCTTGGAGACCGGGCAACCGGTTTCGGCGGCTTTGACGGCGGCGTCGAATTTGGCTTTGTCGGCACCGGGGATTTCGGCGGTGAGGTCCAAATGGCTCTTGGTGACAGAGAAGCCGTCGCCGACCTTTTCGAGGGAGATGGTGGCGGTGGTTTCAAGTTTTTTCGCTGTGATGCCAGCGTTGCCGAGCTGCGCGGAAAGAGCCATGGTGAAACAGCCGGCGTGGGCGGCGGCAAGCAGTTCTTCGGGGTTGGTGCCGATGCCGCTTTCGAAGCGCGAATGGAAAGAATAGGCGGTTTGTTTGAGGACGCCGCTATCGGTCGAAAGTGTGCCTTTGCCGGATTTCAGATCGCCCTGCCAGACGGCGGAAGCTTTGCGTTGCATTGTGAGTTCTCCTTTTTTAAGACCCTGAAACCCAGTCCCAGGAAAATTTCATGGTTTCGAATCCAGTGGATTCGATTCGGGAAAGCGGGCAGCGGGTATATTAAAGCAGAGATGCATCCTTCGTTGAAATTTGTAGAGCACCGGCCGTGGGCGCTGCCGAAAGGGCCATGGATCATGGCGCAGAACTGGCACGATTTGCTCTTTGCGCACTGGGAAGTGCCGTTCAGGAAGATGCGGGAGTTGGTTCCGCGCGGATTGCAGATTGACACGTTTGAAGGACGCGCGTGGATCGGCGTGGTGCCATTTCGAATGTCGGGAGTGCGCTTGCGTGGAACGCCTGCGCTGCCCGGTCTGTCGGCGTTTCCGGAGCTGAACGTGCGGACATATGTGCAAGCGGAAGGGAAGCCGGGCGTGTGGTTTTTCAGCTTGGATGCGGCGAACCGGTTTGCGGTGGAAGTGGCGCGAGCGTGGTTTCATCTGCCTTATTTTTCCGCGCGGATGAGGTTGGAGGCCAGCGGTAATGAGATTCGCTTTGCTTCACGACGAGTGGACCGGCGCGGAACCGGGGAGAGTTTGGAAATGAAATACCGAGCTGAGGGCGGATGCTTCGAGGCCCGACCGGGAACCGTTGAATACTTTTTGACCGAACGCTATTGCCTTTACGCGCAGCGAACCGATGGTGCATTGCTGCGTGGAGAAATTCACCACGCGCCGTGGCTATTGCAAGCGGCGCGTGCGGAGTTTGCCGGAAGCACGATGACGGGCGCGCTGGGAGTGGAACTGCCGGGAGAGCCGTTGCTGCATTTTTCCAGGCTGCAAGAGGTCGTGGTGTGGGCTCCCCAGCTTGTACGGATTTAGTTGCGCACTACCACTTGTGGAAGACGAAGAAGACAGCGAGGGCGAGACAGACGGCGCCGACTCCGTAATTCCATTTGAGTTTTTCGCCGAGATAGGTCACTGAGAAAACGGCGAAGACGGCGAGCGTAATGACTTCCTGAATCGTTTTCAGCTGCGCCGCGTTGAATTCGTAGGAGCCGATCCGGTTGGCGGGCACCTGAAAGCAATATTCGAAAAACGCGATGCTCCAGCTGGCGAGGACAACTTTCCAGAGTGCCTCGCTGCGGAATTTGAGGTGTCCGTACCAGGCAAAGGTCATGAAGATGTTGGAAACGGTGAGCAGAGCGATGGCGCGCAAAGCGGACCTCGGGCTTTGAGATGGCTGCCCTAAATCGCGAGCAGCGGGGACGGAGCGAGACCAGAGCGGATGGCTCGCCCCGCTCGAAATGACAAGTCCAGACTACAACAGCGCCTAGACGTTGAGAGTAAGGGAGACCAGGCCGGGAGGCGTGGCGGGAACGACGGGCGGCATTTTGGAGCGGTCGACGGGGCGATACAGCGTGTCGCGTTCAACGGGCACGCGGCCGGCGGCGCGGATCAGGCGTTCGAGTCCGGTGCGCGGCGTGAACTCGGAAGTTTTTGCGCCGGCGTCGTGATAGATCTTTTCTTCGACCACGGTGCCGTCGAGGTCGTTGGCGCCAAAGCGGAGGGCAATTTGCGCGATGCTCGGTGTGAGCATGATCCAGTAAGCCTTGATGTGCTCGAAGTTGTCGAGCATGAGGCGCGAAATGGCGATGTTGCGCAGGTCGAGATAGCCAGTGGTCTTCGGAATATGGGAAAGCGGCGTATTGTCCGGATGAAACGCCAGCGGGATGAATGCGACGAAACCGTGCGTTTCGTCCTGCACTTCGCGGAGCTTGACGAGGTGATCGACGCGTTCTTCTTCGGTTTCCACATGGCCGTAAAGCATGGTTGCGTTTGAAGGCAGGCCGAGCTGATGGGCTTTCTTTGCGGTGTTGAGCCAGACTTGTCCGCTGACTTTATGGTCGCAGATGATGCGGCGCACGCGGGGATGGAAAATTTCGGCGCCGCCGCCAGGGCAGGAGTCCACACCGGCTTCCTTCATGCGGCGCAGAACCTCTTCAATGGGCAGCTTGGAGATGCGCGAGAAGTAGTGGACTTCCACCATGGTGAAGGCCTTGAGGTGCACGCCCGGGCAGCGCTGCTTCAACCCTTGAATCATTTCGAGGAAATAGTCGAAAGGCAGGTCAGGATGGAGGCCGCCGACGATGTGGAATTCGGTGGCGCCTTCCCGGACGCCTTGTTCGGCGCGCTGGTAAATCTCTTCCAGAGCGAAGTTGTAAGCGCCGGGCGCACCGGGATCGCGGCCGAAGGCGCAAAGTTTGCAGTGAGCTACGCATATATTGGTGGGATTGATGTGGCGGTTGACGTTGTAATAGGTGACGTTGCCGTGTTTCTTTTCGCGAATGTGATTGGCGAGCCAGCCGACAGCAAGAAGATCGGGCGAACGGTAGAGCTGGATGCCGTCGTCGAAACTGAGGCGCTGGCCGGACAAGACTTTGTCGGCGACGAGCCGGAGGCGTTGGTCGGTGAGGATGAGTTCGCTCAAGTATTCACTCGTAAGGCAGCCGGGCCCTTCCTGCCTCAGGCTAAACTGAAGCCCGGCGCTACCCTCTGGAGAATCAAATCTTCCAGAGTGCGCTTGCGGCTCCCCAGAACAAAAGAAACGAAATACTAATATAACCGTTCATTATGAAAAACGCAGCGTCGAGCTTGCCCAAATCGTTCGCTTTGACCAGGGAATGTTCGTAGGCCAGGAGTGCTGCGACGACGACAACACCCAGCCAGGCGGGCCAGGGCAGCGCGAAGCTGGCAGCGAGCCAGGCGAGCAGCGCGACGACTCCAGCGTGCATCACGCGCGCAATGAGCAGGGCATTGGCGATACCGAACCGCTCGGGAATGGAAAAAAGGCCCGCGCGCCGATCGAAATCCACGTCCTGGCAGGCGTAGAGGACATCGAAGCCGCCAACCCAAAGCGTGACGGCAGCACAGAGAATCAGCATGCGCAGATCGAGATGGCCGGTGATGGCAATCCAGGCGGCAGCGGGAGAAATGCCGAGGGCGAAGCCGAGAAACAGATGCGACCAGCTGGTGAAACGCTTGGTGAAGGAATAGAAAAAGAGAATGAAGAGAGCGACCGGCGCGAGCTTAAGCGCGAGGGGATTTAGCTGCCAGGCAGCAACGAGAAACGCGGCGATTGCCGAGAGCGTGAAGATCCACGCGAAGCTGACGGTAAGCGCTCCGGTGGCAAGAGCGCGCTGCGCGGTGCGGGGATTTTCCTTGTCGTAGCGCAGGTCGGCGATGCGATTAATGGTCATGGCTGCGCTGCGGGCCGCGACCATGGCGACGACGATCCAGAGCAGCTGGCGCCACGTAGGCCAGCTGTTGGCGGTGAAGCGCGCGGCCAGCAGCGCCCCCGTCAAGGCGAATGGAAGAGCGAACACCGAATGCTCGAATTTGATCATTTCGAGCACGGTGCGGAGACGTCCGTGAGTTGTGGCGGTTACGCTCATGCTTTCGCCTCTTTCGCGGAGGCGGAGCCCGTCCAGCGGAACATTTCCTGCTGTGGCAAGTCCATTTGCGCGAGGACGCGGCAAACATACTGCGTCACAAGGTCGTCGATGGTTTTTGGCGCATGATAGAAAGCGGGAATCGCTGGCATGATGACGGCTCCGGCCTGCTGCGCGCGCAGCATGTTCTCCAGGTGAATGCGGTTGAAAGGCGTATCGCGGACGCAGAGTATGAGCTTGCGATTTTCCTTGAGCATCACATCGGCGGCGCGCGACACAAGGTCGTCGCCGGTGCCTGCGGCGACTTTGGCGAGCGTGCCGACCGAGCAGGGAATCACGGCCATGGCGTCGACGGGATAACTACCTGAGGCAATCGACGCGCCGACATCCTTGTTCGGAAGGAGCTCAATCTTAGACGGGGCGCGTCCGAGAAGCCGGCTCAGGAATTGGTTGGCGGGGCCGGCGGAAATTGCCAGCTCCTCCGAGAAAATCCGCTGCCCGGTTTCGGTGACGACGAGGTGGATTTTCGCGACGCGCAAGTCGGCCTCGAGCAAGGCGAGCATCTTTTGCGCGAGAATGGCTCCGCTTGCGCCGGTTACACCTACGGTAATGGTCTTTGGATGTGCTTCGGACATGTTGGGTCGCGGATAATTCAGTCTCGCAGCGGGTCCGGGGCAAGTCAAGGCAGCGACGGCGGATGCGGCAGTGATAGAATTTTGCGACGGCGAATGGGATGAACTCACAGGAAATTTTGAAAATTTTGCAAGCGGTGGAGGCCGGGAAACTCGCTGCGCCGGCGGCGTCTGAACGGCTGAAACACTTGCCGTATGAGGACTTGGGATTCGCCAAGGTGGATCACCACAGGACGTTGCGGCAGGGTTTTGCGGAAGTGGTGTTCGCGAAAGGCAAAACGCCGCGGCAGGTGGCGGAGATTGTAAGGGCGATGCTGGCGAAGAAGGACACGAAGCACAATGTTCTGGTGACGCGGGCGGACGCGAAAGTGTTTGCGGCGGTGAAGGGTGCCGCCGGAAAGGCTGCCCGCAGCGCAAAGTTTCATCCGCAATCGGGCGTAATTACGGTCGAGCGCAACACTGAAATGGCCGGCAAGGGAACCATTCTTGTGGTGTCAGCGGGAACGAGCGACATTCCCGTGGCGGAAGAGGCGCTGCTGACGGCGCGCATTATGGGCAATCGCGCGGAACACTTGTATGACGTCGGGGTGGCCGGAATTCATCGGCTGCTCGAGAATCGCGGCTTGCTCGATCGAGCGCGCGTGATCATCTGCGTTGCGGGCATGGAGGGAGCCCTGCCTAGCGTTGTGGGGGGACTTGTCGCGGCGCCGGTGATTGCCGTGCCCACCAGCGTGGGCTACGGAGCCAGCTTTGGCGGAGTCGCCGCGTTGCTGGGGATGCTGAACTCGTGCGCGTCGAACGTCTGCGTTGTGAATATTGACAACGGATTTGGCGCCGCGCGGGTGGCATCCGCTATCAACCGCTTATGAACGCCGGTCCTCAGTCGTTCGCCAGAAGAATTTTCATCATGCCGGGTTGTTGAGCGAAACGAATTGCCGCCGGTGCTTCGCCAAGCCGGAAAGTGCGGGTCACCAGTGGGCGCGGATCGACTTTGCCGGAGCGCAGCAGCGCGATGGCTTGGCCGAAGGGGCCGCAGCGCGAACCGACGATGGTGAGTTCCTTGACTACCGTGGGCCACATTTGGACCGGCGCTGCGCCGTGAAAAGTTGATTTGAGCACCAGGGTTCCGCGCGGCCGGGTCATGTGCTGTGCCAGTGCCAGACCGGTGGGTGAACCGGTAGCTTCGACCAATAGGGAGTACGTTTCCTTCACGCGCTTCAAGTCGCTCGCGTCGCCACGGACTTTCCTGGTATCGATTTTGGCGGCGTGAGCGAGCGTCAACTTCTTGTTGTGTTTCCCGTACAGGACAACGCGAGGCAGTTGCGAGCGCAAGACACGCGCGATGAGTTGCGCGAGCTTTCCGTCGCCCAGCACGGCGGCTTCGCGAAATTCCTTTACCCTCACCTGATCGACAATTTCGCAAGCCGCGGCGAGCGGCTCAACGAACACCGCTTGCTCGTCGGTCACGCTGTCCGGAACGGCATGAAGATTTCCCAACGGGAGCGTCAGATATTCCGCGAACGCTCCGTTGTGGTTGACGATGCCGAGAACCCGACGCCGGGCGCAGTGTGGTATGAGTTGCTGCCCGCAATATCTGCAAACGGGATGAAAACCGAGATCACGGCAGCCGATATTGATCTCGCCGGCGATGCGCTTGCCTAGCCAGCGTTTCTTTTGGGCCGGAGAGCCTGCTACTTCCACCACCGCGCCGACGAATTCGTGGCCGGGTACGCCGCGAAAGTTGTGGTAGCCACGGAGGATTTCGACGTCCGTATTGCAGATGCCGGCAAGGCGAACGCGGACCAGTGCCCAGCCGGGGCGCAGCGTCGGTATGGGCCCGCGAGTCAAAGACAGCTGTCGATTTCTGACGACGAAGGCGAGCAAGGGATTCTAGGTCTCGGATTTTTCAGGAAGCGCGCCGCTTGAGGGCGCCGCCATGCGTTCGAGCAATTCAAATTTGCCTTGCAGGCGAATCAGGCGTCGATCGAGTTCGACTCGCGAAGCGGTTAACTTCCGCACTTCGTCGATCAGGCTTTCCACTGGATCCTTTAACAACATGATCTTCCGGACCAACAGGAGGATAGCACGGGAGATGATGCCCCGACAGTAAACAACCGCAGCTTCATCGCAAAGCAGCGGCAAGGGCTTCGGCAAGCGCGCTTTCCTGTTCGCCAAAAACTGTGCGCAGGTCGAGGACGACGGAATCGTCTTCAACGCGGGCGATTACCGAAATGATCGCGCCACGGCGGAGGCGCTGCTCGATTTGGGATGAAGAGCGACGTGCGCTGCGAATCCGGATGACTTTGCAAGGGAGCGACTGCGAAGGTGTCGATCCGCCACCGGCGAGTGATTCGCCGTCTGCGATTTCGATGTCTAACCCGTCCATCGGAAGCGAGCGAGTCAGTTCGCGAATGAAATTTTGGCTGCGTTCCTCGATTTCCCGCGGAGTGGCCCGGATCATCGCGATGGCGGGAATTTCGTCTAGTGCACCACGCTGGTAGGAACCGAGAGTGACTTCCAGAGCGGCGATGGTGAGTTTGTCTACGCGCAAGGCACGGAACAATGGATGGCGGCGAACGCGCTGCACGAATTCTTTTTTGCCGGCGATGATGCCGGCCTGCGGCCCGCCGAGGAGCTTGTCGCCGCTGAAAGTGACCAGCGAAATTCCTGCCTGCACGCTTTGTCTGACCGTAGGTTCGTGGATGCCATACGGCGAGAGATCTACCAAGCAGCCGGAGCCGAGGTCCTCGACGAGCGGGAGATTGGAGCGCTGGCTGAGCTCGACAAGTTCTTCGACCGAAGGCTTGTCGGTAAAACCCGACATTTGGAAGTTCGAAGGATGAACCCGGAGCAGCAGGCGAGTCTTTTCACTTATGGCATTTTCGTAGTCGGCCAGGCGGGTGCGATTGGTGGTACCGACTTCGCGCAAAATGGCGCCGCTTTGCGCCATGACTTCGGGAATCCGGAAACCGTCGCCGATTTCAATCAGCTCGCCGCGGGAGACCAGCACTTCGCCCTGTTTGGCGATCGCTGCCAGGACCAGTAGGATCGCAGCGGCGCAATTGTTGACGACGATGGCGTCCTCGGCGCCGGTCAGGCGGGCGAGCAGCTCCGATGTGTGCACGTCGCGCTTTCCACGCGTGCCGGCTTCCAGCTCGTACTCGAGGTTCGAATAGTGGATCGCGACTTGGCGGAATTCCTCAAGAACGGCCGGGGCGAGAGGAGCGCGCCCCAGATTGGTGTGCAGGATCACGCCGGTCGCGTTAATGACGGGTTCGAAAGTCCGGGCCAGAATTCGTTCGACCTCGCGCGCTATGACCTCTTCGAGGTCGGCGGGAACGACGGGAATCACCGAAACGCCCGAGTGGCCGGTGATTTCGTCGCGCACGCCCGCTAGGACTTCGCGGGCGACTTCGACCAGCAGTTCGCGAGGAATACGTGAGGCGAGTTTGACCAGCCGAGGCTGGTGCAGCAGTTCATCGACCGAAGGAATCTGCCGCAGGAGGGCGGCCTTTTCGGCTCCGAGAGAACGCTTGGTGCTGAACTCCATGGGGCCTATTGGAGCACAGGAGCGGCAGCCGGACAACGCGCGCTGAGGGCGCCTGTACGTTCGTACAGGTGACGATAGGACTGGTACGGTTCACTATGCGGTTCCCAGGACTGCGGATTCATTGACGCATCCGCATGCGGAACCATAGGATAGGCGACGAGCGATAAGTCCCCATGGCCACGATTGACGAAGAACTCGGCGCGCTGGAACGCGACATCCGCCAGCTCAAGATCGAATACGACCAGTATTTTGGCGGCGGGCGCAAGCGTCCGCCGAACGAAATTGAGTGGCGCATCGACCTGATCGTCAGAAAGTACGGCGAACGCTCCGGCGACATGAAGATCGGCCAGCGGTTCCGCTTCAACAACCTCACCCAGACCTACGCGAAATATAAGGACATTTTCCGCAAGAAGCTGCGGCAGAAGGAAGAAGGCACGGTGCAGCGCCATTTCGGTGC
>Ga0157378_10003014_pt1 | contig 14968 bp, 8 predicted proteins | sample M65metaG_FD_115309 | JGI IMG/M metagenome (GOLD analysis project Ga0157378, IMG submission 115309) | Miscanthus rhizosphere microbial communities from Kellogg Biological Station, Michigan, USA - M6-5 metaG | ecosystem: Host-associated > Plants > Roots > Rhizosphere > Soil | place: USA: Michigan...
ACGCCCGAGACTCGTGCGTGGTTGGCACTTTGGAATCAATGGCAACCGGACCTCTTTATCGACTGCCATGTTACTGACGGAGCTGACTACCGTTGCAATATTACTTATCACCATGAACACCATACCGGCGTTGATGCAGGTGTTCTGGCGTGGGAGCGAGAAGTGTTCGGAGGAAGGGTGGCGCCGGCTACCAAGGCAGCCGGTAATGTAATTTCCTGGTACTTGGAGTTTATCGACAATCGAAAACTTGAATTGGGCACTCGCGATTTCAATGGTTCGCCTCGCTTCTCAACCGGCTATGTGCCACTTAGAAACCGGCCTGGCATTTTGATCGAGACTCACATGATCAAAGACTATCGATCGCGTGTGATTGGCACTTACGACTTTCTTCGCGCCGCGATTAATGAGGTGAATCAGAATCCAGGTCGCTTGCTTGAAGTTGGTCGTATTGCTGACGAGCAGACCGTTGCCGAAGGAGGAACGTACAAACCGACGGCAGTGTATCCGCTCAACTTTGAATTGACCGAAGAGGTCACTCCGTTTGAGTTGAAGGCCTTTTCTTACGAAACCGATGTGAGCGAAATTTCCGGTGACGTCAGAGTCGTGTTTGGAAAAGAGCCGTTGGATTTAACAGTGCCGATGTACCAAACCTTCCGAGTGACGTCCGCGGTGGCTCCTCCGCTTGCCTACATAGTTCCGCGCCAATGGGAGGATGTCATTGAAGTTCTCAAGGCTCACGGGTTGATGATGAGAACCCTGGAACAATCGCAACCGGTCGAGATTGAGAGTTACAAACTAATCAACGTTAGATGGCCGGACGGTCCATTTGAAGGTCGGTACATGCCGACCGTGGATACAGAGACTGTGGTTGAAACACGAGAGTTCCCAAGCGGTTCGGTTGTCATTCCCTTAGCTCAGCCGTTGGCGAAGGTCGCAGTGAATTTGCTTGAACCCAAGGCACCCGATTCATTCGTCCGATGGGGTTTCTTTAATGCAATCTTTGAAGAGAAAGAGTACGGCGAGCACTATGTTCTTGAAGCGCTTGCCCGCGAAATGCTAGCCGACAACCCCGATCTCAAAAATGAATTTGATCGACGGCTCGCAACTGATCCTAGCTTCGCGGCGAACCCTGCCGCTCGTCTCGGATTCTTCCACGAGCGTTCGCCCTACTGGGATCCGCAAATGAATCTCTATCCAGTAGGGCGAATTATCAACACACTCGATTTCTGATATCAAAAACGCCCGACTTCTCGCTGCAGGCGACAAGTCGGGCGTCGAGCAGGGCAAACAGTGTGTGGAGTTTGCCTAGATGGCGGTCCGACGGCCGGAGATAATGTTAATTAGCAGAACCACCAGCGCTACCACCAATAAGATGTGAATGAACCCGCCAACCGTGTAGCTACTCACCATACCCAGTAACCACAGAATCAACAGAATCACGAAAATTGTCCAAAGCATTTGGTTCTCCTCCTTTGTCGACCACTCGCATAGTTTCTTTTGTTCAAGAGCAATCGCAGATCGAATCAGCAATGACCATGCCAGCAAGCGTTTCGAACAAAGGACCAAGTATTAATGCGAATTCGCTTAGGATTCTTTGGAACAAGCGTATGAAATCGTTTCAGTCGTTCCGGCTGCGATGGAATTCAGGTCAGCGATTCATTTTGGTGGAATGTGATGACTGATTTTGAGACTACGGTTACAACGAAGAGGTTCCCAAGTGTTCCTGCACACTCGTATCTACCGGACTTGTGCAAGTGAGATAACGACAGACAACGACAGACGAGGTGCAGAGAACGCTGAGCTTTCGCTAAACCACCGTGAACAGAGCTTTCTCTGGACTTTGCTCCTTTCACACTGGTAAAGTGACCTTAGCACTCGTTGTTTATGATTTATCGAGTGCGTCGTGGTTTTTGAGACCTGTCTCTACACGCGAGCGGTTCCTTCCTTCAGAAGTCCGTCGCCTTTCCTAACCCCGATTTTTGCCGTACTAATATTTTCTTGCTTTAGCGTAGCCATGCGCTGAGCATTTGGAGGTTTTTTTCATGCCTACCCCCGCACCGCGAGTTTCTCTTCGCGAACGAAAAGTTACCCTGGCTGCCATATCAGTTTTCTTGTTGTGTCTTCTCGTGGCCGCTTCAATAGTTGTTTATCAACAACATCAACCTGCCGTTGAGAAGATCAACTATTCCCAGCTGTACGCGCTATCAGGTTTAAGTGGCGTCACCGCATTAACAGTCGAGGGCGACACTCTCACCTTAACAAAGCAGGACGGCACACTTGTCGAGGCTGTGGTCAGCGGCGAAGCAGCGCAACATGAAATTATTGAGCTGTTTCGAAAGAATAATGTCCCGGTCGAATTTCGGGTTCTTCGGCCCGGGTTGATCATAACGATCTTGAACTGGGGTCTGCCTCTGTTATGCCTGGGGTTCGTAGGTTTTGCGGGCTGGAAAGTTTACGCCAGCATTAACGGCGGCGGCTCATTCGATCTTGAAAACCAGAGTGGCAAACAGACGGTTGGGTTTGGAGACGTGGCAGGTGTTGACGAAGCAAAGGCTGAACTTACCGAAACGATTGAGTTTCTGAAAGACCCTATAAAGTTCGGTCGCCTCGGCGGCAGAGTTCCGCGCGGTATCCTACTCTACGGACCTCCGGGCACAGGCAAGACCTTGCTGGCGCGCGCTGCAGCCAAAGAAGCTGGTGTTCCGTTCTTGGCTGCGTCGGGATCGAGTTTTCAGGAGAAGTTTGCCGGTTTGGGAGCAGCTCGTGTTCGACACCTGTTCGCTAAAGGACGAAAACTTTCACCTTGCATAATCTTCATCGATGAAGTTGATGCGCTGGGTCGTCAGCGTGGACGCGGTGGCGATTCTGCCTCGGCGGACCAGGATCAAACGTTGAATCAATTGCTCGTAGAGATGGACGGCTTCGATCAATCTAGCTCAATAGTTGTAATTGCCTCAACGAATCGCCCAGACATTCTCGATAAGGCATTAACCCGACCTGGTCGTTTCGACCGTGAAATTGCGGTGAACCTTGCCGACGCAAATGGACGAGAAGCGATCCTCAAGGTTCATGCTCGCAACTTGACGTTAGAAGCGGACATTGATCTCACATGGATTGCTCGTGGCACTCCTGGCTTCTCCGGGGCCGAGCTGGCGAACTTGATGAACGAAGCCGCGATTGCGGCCACGCGAGATGGATCAGAAGCGATCGGACGTAAACACATCGAGTATGCTCGAGATCGAATCCTCATGGGCGCTGAGCGTCATGGCTTCATGATGGACGAGGATGAGCGTTTCGCTACCGCGGTTCACGAGGCTGGACACGTTGCCGTGGGACTCGCCGTAGAGAATGGCGATCCGATCCATAAAGTTTCGATTCTCCCGCGCGGTCGCGCGTTAGGTGTTACTCAGTCGCTTCCCGAACGGGATCGTCTCATGAAGAAGCGCGAGTACCTGGATGACCAGATTGCATTGCTGCTTGGTGGGCGAGCCGCCGAACAAATCCTGCTTTCGACAATGACTGCCGGTGCTTCAAATGACATCGAGCGCGCCGTGGAGATTGCGCGCAAAATGGTCAGCGAGTTTGGCATGAGCCGCCTCGGTCCGATCCATCTTGGCCAGTCAGACCAACCTCATAGTCAGCATCTGCTGGATAGAATTGAAGAGGCGACGAGCGAAATTATTACTCATCAGCTGGAGCGTGCCTGCGAAATTGTAAGCGCCGAGCGCGAGTCGATAGGTCGCCTGGTTGAACTGTTAATGGAGCGCGACACTCTGGATGCCGATGAAATCCTCGGTTGCTTCAAACGGGATGCAGTCAAAGCAGCCTAGCTGAGTGAGCTAAATCGCGTCCGGATGTTCAGTGAAGTCTTGCACGGCCCGGCTTCGGCCGCGACGTGTCACCAGAGCAACGCCCGAAAATATAAATACTGCCGCCACCACTGTTCGCCAATTCCATTTCTCACCAAGTAAGAATGGCGCCACGCCAAAAGCAAATAGCGGTTGCATGTAAATGTAGATCGCAACCGTGCTCGGCGTGACTCGTGTTAGCGCCCACGCATTCAGGTAATACGCGACCACTGTCGGAAACAAGATGACGAAGAGGATCGTCAGCCACACGGTCGGTCCTAATGTGTAAACGTGAGCCGATCCGAGTGAATAGACACCTGCCGGAATCGTCACAATCGAACCAACCACAAAAATCCAGGTGATTACGTTGAGCGCGCCATATCTCTCAAAGAGGTCTTTAGAGATTACGATGTAGACAGCGTAGAGCAGGGAACTACACGCGACCATTAGGTTCCCAAGCGTTGTGTGCGCCGACACATCAGCGCGAGCAGGGTTGACGAGGTAAATAACGCCGCCGGCTGCTAAAGAGATGCCCGCCAGGCGCCGCAGCGAAAGGCGATCATGTCCGAGGAGTATGCTGACGAACAGCGTAAAGACCGGGATGGTGGTACTGAGTAGCGTGGTGTTGATGACAGTGGTTAGCGACAGCCCTCTGAGGTAGATGAACTGGTTGCCGACAACCCCGACGATGCTACACAGGGTTAGCCACAGCAGATCCCTTTTCGGCATTAACCAAAGCGGACGCAAACTGCGTTGGATTACTGCAAAAACAATCGCCGCTCCGATCAGTCGACACAACATCAGATTGGTGGTCGACATCGATCTAAGAGCGATTTTTCCCAGTATCGGCCAGGTTCCAAACAGAATCTGTACGCCGATGAGTGCTAGGTGCGGCGCAATAGCTGAGTCTCGGGTAGGTCGATCCATGACGTTGACGAACTTGAATTTGGGAGAGGTAGAACTTTTCAGCTACAGATCCACGCAGATAGCTCAGACATGACGGAACAAAATTACCGCAATCTGGTTGGGTCTTTGCGATTTGAATCTGCGTCGATCAGTGTTTCATCTGCGGCTAAATCGTCTTGGGTCTATTACCAGCGTGGATAACAAAAAGGATCGGTTACCCGATCCTTTTTTGCTCGTAATTGAAAACGAGAGCTTCAAACGACGAGATACAGGGGGTTCTCCAGTATCTTCTTCACCGTTTGCAGAAACTTTGCTCCCGTTGCCCCATCAATAACACGATGATCGCATGACATCGTTACGCGCATCATCTGCCGAATGACAATTTCGCTGTCGCGCACCACTGGCTTCGCCGCCATCGCCCCCACGGCGAGTATTCCGCCCTCAGGCGGATTGATCACGGCAGTGAACTCATCAATACCAAACATACCCAGGTTACTAATCGAGAACGTGGCCCCAGTGTATTCCTCCGGTTTCAGCTTGCGGGAACGCGCTCGCTCAGCCATTTCGCGCACCTCACCGGCTATTTGGCTTAGTGATTTTTGATCGGCACCACGAATGACCGGCGTAATCAATCCGTCTTCGATGGCAACCGCGACACCAATGTCAGCATGTTCGTAGTAGCGAATGAACTTGTCCTGGAACGAAGCGTTGACCGCGGGATGTTGGACAAGAGCGGTCGCGACTACCTTGATAACAATGTCGTTGACACTGATCTTCAGATCGGGGTCGAGCGCGTTAATCCCGCGTCGCATTTCCGCGGCGCGATCCATTTCAATTTCGCTGGTAAGAAAGAAGTGTGGAACCGGTCCGATCGAAGTAACAAGACGTCGTGCGATTGTTCTGCGAATTTCGCTTGCGGGTTCGTCACGATAAGGTGAAGCGGCGGCAACTGCGGCGGGCTGGAAACGAAGCGGTTCAACAGCCCGCGGGAAAGTCCCGGTTGATACGGTGGTGCTGGCTGGCTGGCTCATTGCCGCTTCGATGTCTCGTTTGATTATGCGTCCGCCGGGGCCGCTCCCCTGGAGTGATCGAAGATCTATGCCTGCTTCTGCTGCCATTCGCGCAGCGAGCGGCGACACGACCATTCTGCCCGAAGCTGGGGCTGTGGCTACAGGCGCCGCGTGACCATTTGCTTCAGGAACAGGAGCTGCTGATGGCGCTTCCACTTCGGTCGATGTCGGAGCTGGAGCTGGGGATGGAGCTGGCGTGCTTGATGCTGCCGAAGCTTCACTCAACAGAGTCGCAATGTCCTCATCAGGTTCGCCTATAACGGCAATCAACTGACCTAGCGGTGCCGACTCTCCATCGTTAATCAAAATCTTCCGCAGAACACCGTTAGCGAGTGCCTGCATTTCCATCGTGGCCTTGTCGGTATCAATTTCAGCGAGCGGTTCGCCCATGGAGACCTTGTCTCCCTCTTTCTTGAGCCACCTCGCGATTTGTCCCTCCTCCATAGTTGGGGAGAGTTTAGGCATGATTACCTTGCTTGCCATTCAGCGTTCCTTAGTAAGAAAAGTGGACAACCTGAAACCGTAGGAGCCGTACCTAAAAGCTAATCGAGGTAGGCAACTTCCTTCACCGCTGCAATCAATCGATCGACATCCGGAACAACGAGATTCTCAAGATTCTTCGCATAAGGCATCGGGACATCGATGCCCGATACACGTTTGACGGGGGCGTCCAGATGATCAAAAGCGCGTTCCATAATCTGGGTGCTGATTTCTGCATTGATGCCACAGATAGGATGAGATTCTTCAGCGAGCACCACGCGATTCGTTTTCTTTACCGAGTCGATAATGGTGTCGATATCCAGTGGTCGAATTGTGCGTGGGTCGATCACTTCGCATGACACGCCTTGTTCCTGGAGTTTGTCGGCGGCCTTCAGCGCAACAGGAACCATCAATGATCGAGCGACGATAGTCACATCCGTACCCTCGCGTTTTACATCGGCTACACCTAGCGGAATCGTGAAGTCCGGATCATCTGGAACTTCACCCTTGTTTCCGTACATTCGCTCCTGCTCCATGAAGATGACTGGATCGTCGTCGCGAATTGCCGACTTGAGCAGTCCCTTTGCGTCGGCAGCTGTGGAAGGCATTACAACCTTGAGTCCCGGAAAGTGTGCGTACCAGGATTCGATCGCCTGGGAGTGCTGTGAAGAGACCTGGAATGCAGAGCCACTTGGACCACGGAATACGATCGGTATATTGAATTGCCCGCCCGACATGTAAAGCATCTTTGCCGCTGAGTTGATAATTTGGTCAGTGGCCAGAATTGAAAAGTTAAACGTCATGAACTCGATAATGGGTCTCAGTCCTACCATGGCAGCTCCGACGCCCAGACCCGCAAATCCCAGTTCGGTAATCGGACTATCGATTACTCGCTTCGGACCAAACTCCTTCAGCAGCCCTTTCGTTACCTTGTAGGCGCCATCGTACTCTGCTACTTCTTCACCCATCAAAAACACACGCTCGTCGCGAGCTAGTTCTTCACGGATAGCCTGATTCAGTGCTTCACGAATAGTGATTATCGGCATAATTGGGAATCTGTTGTTTAGCGAGCTTTATTTTTTGACGGATCGATGGGGTTGGCGTAAATGTCTGTGTACAGTTCTTCGGGCGCAGGGTATGGACTCTCTTCAGCAAACTTCACCGCGTTTTCAACCTGTTGTTTCACTTCCTCATCGATGCGTTTGAGTGCTTTGTCGTCAACAATCTTTTCTTCCTTAAGACTGGCTACGAAAAGATTGATCGGATCGCGCTCCTGATATTTTTCGATCTCGGCTCTTGTGCGATAGTTGCCAGGGTCTGACATCGAGTGGCCCATGAAGCGATAGGTCCGAATCTCAAGGAGTGTAGGAAGATAATCTTTTCTGCCACGCTCGACTGCTCGCATCGTGGCTTCGCGAACCGCAAGAACATCCATACCATCGACGAACTCCGAAGCCATGTCGTAGGCGTCGCCTTTTTGCGCGACGTTCTGTAGAGACATGGCCCGCTCGAGTGAAGTTCCCATGCCGTAACGATTATTCTCGCAGATGTAAATCACCGGCAGCTTCCAGAGCTGGGCCATGTTTAATGACTCGTGGAATGCGCCCTGGTTAACCGCGGCTTCACCAAAGAAACAGAGTGTCACTTGATCTGTACCGAGGTATTTCGACCCGAAAGCGGTTCCAGTTGCCAGTGGAATTTGCCCACCGACGATACCGTGACCTCCCAGGAAGTTAACCTCCTTATCAAACATGTGCATCGAGCCGCCCTTGCCCTTCGAGCATCCGGTGGCCTTGCCATACAGCTCTGCCATCACTGACTCGGGCGACATTCCCTTTGCGATAGCATGACCGTGTTCACGATAACTCGTGATGACATAGTCGTCCTTGCGCAAAGCCGACAACGCACCAACCGCGACGGCCTCCTGGCCGATGTATAAATGGCAGAAGCCGCCAATCTTTCCTGCCACATAGACTTCAGCGGATTTCTCTTCGAACCGACGGATAAGGAGCATCTGGTGGTAAATATTGAGCAGCGTTTCACGGTCCATAGCTGCCAGCCTGCTCTTTTGCCGCTCCTTCGCCTCATTCCGTTCACGGCCTAGGGTCTTTTGATCAGGCTCTGAAGCGTCGAGAACACTAGTTGAGCTTTTCTCTTCGGCGCCGGCGGCCGAGATTGGTTCTGCTGTTTGTTTACTCATGAGTTAGGCAAACTCTGGGCTAATTTATGCCCGTGTTGGCGGGCGCCATTCGTCAGTGGATTCGTGGAGCAACTACCTCAATCAGTGGCGACGAATTATACGCGAGCACGCGAGTACTCGCAAAAGCAGGGTGAGCAGGTTTGGTACGGTGTTCGGCAAATGTGAAAACATTCGATGAAAAGCGAAAATGACAAGACCTAACAGAAAAGAAAAGCGCGCACCGGGTAAAGAGTGCGCGCTTCACAATCTGGATTGATAAGGCTCTAAGTCATCATGTCGATCTGCTCCATTGGAGCACCTGCGAGGGTTAGTACCGTCTTGCGTCCATGTTTATCTCGTTGCATGTTCCGGGCTGCCGCAGTCAGCAACTCCTCGGTAGTTTCACCATCATCTGGGAAGCAAGCGAAGCCCACGCTCATGCCGAGACCAACTACGGTACCGGTGCGCACTGAGAATAGTTGCTCCTCAACCGCATTCCGCATTCTTTCACCCACCGACGCAGCCATCGTAGTCGACGCCATGGGCATGATTGCGACAAATTCATCGCCGGCATAACGAGTCAGAATATCCATCTGGCGAAGTTCTCGCCTGAGGACACCGGCAACACTTGCCAACAAGCGATCACCAATCGAATGACCATACCGGTCGTTGATCTGTTTGAAATCATCAATGTCCATGCTGATTACTGCCAGCGACTCGCGGTTCATCCGTTGGCACTCGGCGATCCGCTGTTCGAGCATCATGTAGAAGCCGCGCGCGTTAGGCAGTTCTGTTAGCGGATCAACCAGTGCGCTCTCCCTGGTCTTCTCATACGTCAAGGCATTGTTCAGGGCGCTTGAGGCGTGCTGACAGACAGACTCAAGTAAGCGCACGTGTTCGGTTGTGTATGACGTCCGAGTCTTGGAATAGAGCGTAATTGCACCAAAGGCTCCATCTTCACGAAGGAGCGGGGATACAAGCACACCGCGATATTGTTTAGCGATTTCTTCCGGGAGACCAACGAGGTCGAGTTCTGGCGAGGCGTTGCACATCGAACGGCTATTGGCGATCACCCAACCCGTAATTCCGTCGCCAACATTCATACGTCGATGTGAGAACACTTCGGCGTCCTCACCTGACGCATATGCGGCTGTGGCTTTACCTGATCGTTCGTCGACCACAAAAATAATGCAGCTATCGAAGGGAACGATGGCCTTAAGCTTGTTCGACACCAGCGTGACAGTGTCATTTAGGTTGAGCGACGAACCAATCGTTTGCGCGATTTCATGAAGGGCGAAGACTTCTCGTTGAGCCTCTGTGATTGAGCGGAAACCCGCACCATCGTCATTTGGGGTACCCATAATATCGGACGCAAGACCTGCATCCGGCTTTGTCATCGTATCGTTATCGATGGAAGGCGTTTCTGAAGCGACCTGCTCCTGAATGTCCTCAGAGTCAATGAGATTGTCAAATTCGACGACGTGTTCGATAAATTTCTCAACCACCTGCGGGTCAAAGGCGCTTCCTACCATGTTTCGCAAAAGCGCGAGGGATTCTTCGCGCTTCATGCCTTTACGGTATGGTCGATCACAACGTGTCGCATCGTAAAAGTCGACTACTGAAATGATGCGCGCAACCAACGGAATAGACTCTCCCTTTAAGCCTTTGGGGTAGCCACTTCCGTCCCATTTTTCGTGGTGATACCGAACGATATCTTCGACTGGGTAAGGGAAGTTGACGCGTCTCAAAATGTCGCCGCCAACCGTTGGGTGGATTTTCATTTTGGCAAATTCAGCTTCAGTGAGTTTTCCCGGCTTGTTTAGGATGTATTCCGGAACAGCAAGCTTGCCAATATCGTGAAGCAGCGCTCCAGCTAGTAAGGCTTGCACCTCGGGCTCAGTCACCTTAAACAGCTTACCCATTTGCGTCGCATAGATTTGCGTGCGACGGACGTGCCCATGGGTGGTCTGATCTTTTGCGTCGATAGCGATTGCGAGCGACTCGATCGTGTTCATGTGGATCGTCGCCATTTCTTCCACGTGACGACGTCGGTCAGCTTCGGCTGTTCTGACGTCTTCAAGTCTTCTCTCGTTGAAGTGATACAGCAAATGAGTTAGGGCCGAGATCAATAAGCCCAGAAGACCGTAGGAGAAATCCCGGTGAATGATCGACAGATAGAAAAGCACGGCTGACGCTGCGCCCGCTAACTGGGTAGTTAACGTCCATACGACGCTTTCGGGTGATGGCATCCACTTCAGTTTTCCAGCGTCGATGCTGAGGAACCACGAGGTCGCGATGGTGTTGAGTGTGTACTGGAGAACGGCGAGGGTAAAGAGAGGAACAAGCAGGACGTTGAGAGGAAGACCGCTGTCTGACTGTGCCGCCGCAGTATCAGCAAAAAGATCTACCAAGAAACCGTAGAACGACGCCGCTACAAAGGTTGAGACCACCGACATCCCGGTCGTAAAGATTATCTCGCGATGAGTTCCAAGGCGATAAGTTGAGACAAACCCTACGAGTGCGGCCAGGACAATAGCGGGCCAAACAACGTTCGCTGGTGGCCCCGCATAGAGGACAACTGCCAGGAAAACGAAAGCATCGGCGATGGATTTCCGATAACACCTGATTCCATCCGCACTTGTCACTGACACGGTAAGGCGACTGGCCGCCAACGTAAGAATCACCAGAACAAACCACGACAGCAATCCGGAGCTGCCGAAGAGCGGCAACGTCACCATGCCAACAAAGGCAAAAAACAGGAGTGCCACGCTGGCAGCAGCGATCGCAGCCAAAAGAGCAGTACTCTTCCAGTTAGTCTTCAGCATTCGTGAGCCTGTCGATCCTTCCTAAACGAGAAATGCCGTTATCCGCTAACGATCTAACGAATCTGAAGGGAGTTTTGGGTCGGAAACGACCCTGGAGCAAGATCAATGTGGGAGGGTGATCCTTGAATCGTGCCAACATTGTTTGGCACAGGGGCTAACTATAGAGGTTACACTAGGTTGGCGTCAATAGGGATGTTGGTTCTTCGGGCGCTTACTAACCCTGACTGGATAGGGTAATTTCCCCAATACCATCTGACCTTGATGGGCTGGGATCAGCGGGCGATTTGGTTTAGTTGAGCGCGTTTAAGATCCCACAGAGTAAAGTCTGTGCGGCCTATTCCGACAATTGCTCAGCAAATGCGGCGATTTCAGTAACTGGTTCCTTACAGGTGTAATTCTGACAGACGTAGGCCGCGGTCTTTCCCTGAACCAGGTTGCGATTTTGCAGGAGTACGACGGACCCAATCGCGGCAGAATCCCCCGAGAGGGCGCTGGCTACGACCTTGTTGGGTAAGTACCTTTCCCAGGCAGCGCGAACAAAAGTTTTGAGGGAAGATTGTTCCGCAGCGATGATTGCGACTTCTTTAGGCGTCGATAAGAGGAAATCAAGGCCCGAGAGAGCGTACCCGAAACCTGACGGATACTTACGGATAGAGTCTGCGACTTCGCGAAAGACTGACACCGCCAGGTTTCTGAAATGCTCGCTATCTGTGAGAATTCCCAGGCGCAAAAGCACACTTGCGGCGACAGAATTTCCCGAGGGTGTCGCATTGTCAAAGTAATCCTTCGATCTCACGATGAGTTTCTCGTGACTCGTTCCGGTAAAAAAGAAGCCAGCGTTGTCCTCATCCCAAAACTCCTCAACCATTCTTTCGGTGAGCGACAGAGCAGCGTTTAGCCACTCAATTTCCCCGGATGTTTCGAACAGGGTTGTCAGGCCCTCAATCAGAAAAGCGTAATCTTCAAGGTAGGCGTTAAACTTCGCGACTCCGTCTTTGTAAGTACGCAGCAGAAAGCCATCGCGCTGAAGCTTCGAAAGAATAAATCGTGCATTCTTCCTGGCGATATCGAGATAGTCCGGCCGGTCGAGTACGACGCCCGCTTCGGCAAAACTGGCCAGCATGAGACCGTTCCACGCCGTGATTACCTTTTCATCACGGTCTGGTTTGATCCTCTGTTCTCTTACTTCAAAGAGCTTGCGTTTACTTTGGCTGAGAGATGCGTTTAATTCATCGAGTGTGACGCCAGCTTTTTCAGCCACCGCTTTTAAGGAGTGCTTGATGTTGGGGATGTTCTCACCTTCGAAATTGCCGCTATCGGTAATGTCGTAAGCAGCGCAAAAGAAATTGGCTTCCTCTTCCCCCAGGACGGATTTGATTTCGGCAATATCCCAAACGAAAAACTTACCCTCATGTCCTTCAGAGTCGGCATCCTGAGTTGAGTAGAAACCACCTTCGTCATTAGTCATCTCCCGAATGACATAATCTAGAATGCCCTTGGTCGTTTCACGCGCTAGCTCATCCTGGCTGACCTGGTAATAGTGCAGATAAACTCGCGATAGTAGCGCGTTGTCGTAAAGCATCTTCTCAAAGTGAGGCACAAGCCACTTCGCGTCTGTCGAGTAACGGTGAAAGCCTCCCCCAAGTTGATCGTACATACCGCCATACGCCATCTTTGTGGTTGTGGTGCGGACCATCTCGAGCGCGTCGGCATTACCAGTGCGCACAAAAGTGCGAAGCAAAAACTCGAGCGTCATCGCTGGCGGAAACTTGGGTGCACCACCGAAACCGCCGTTTACCGGATCATAGCCGCGGGTTATACCGACGAACGCCGCATCCAACAATTCCTTTTCAATTGATTGCTCTGAGCCGCTGGTTTCGCTCAATCGACGAAGTTCATTCAATAGTTGATCAGAAGTTTGAGCGATGTCGCTCCGCCTGTCCTTGTACGCTTCTGCGACGCTGATGAGGACGCGAGGAAAGCCCGGCATGTTGTAACGATCCTGCGGCGGAAAATAGGTACCACCATAGAATGGTATTGCGTCAGGAGTCAGAAACACAGTCATTGGCCAGCCGCCGTGATGCGTCATCATCTGAACAGCATTCATGTAGATCTGATCAAGGTCTGGTCTTTCTTCCCGATCGACTTTGATATTCACAAAGTTATCGTTCATCAACCTGGCGATTTCTTCATCCTCGAACGATTCGTGCGCCATCACATGGCACCAGTGACAAGCCGAATAACCTATGCTCAAGAGGACAGGTTTGTTTTGCTCGCGCGAAATTGCGAACGCTTCCTCGCCCCACGGATACCAGTCGACGGGGTTATGAGCGTGTTGCAGTAAGTAGGGACTAGTCTCGTTGATTAAGTGATTTATGAATTCGTGCTGTTCCGCAGTGCCGGTTCGATCGCTCAAAATGTTACTCCTTGAACCAATATTTTGTTTTCTTCGCCCAGGTCGTATTCGGGTATTTCCGATGCAACAGATCAAACGCCGCTTTTGACCACCGACCAGTATCCTTGTCTCCGCATCCGTAGCGCGTGGCGTTGACGGCAAGATGCAGTGCTTCAGGAAGCCGCGGATCATCTGGATCCTTAGTGGCCCATTGAATCATTTGCTTGCAAAGGTAATTCGGCATTACGCCCAGGGCGCGAAGGTTAGTCCATTCTCGGGCGCCCGCAGTTCGCTGAGTTGCGGTCAAGAATTCCGGGATACGTTTAGTGTCTGCAGTGAATGAAGTGATCTCGGTGTTTTCTGCAAAAGCCGACTCACTACCTTCCTCGACTGAAGCACCACACCACCAGTTATCTCGATAACTATCTTGCTCGCTAAGTGGAGTGTCGCGGCCGATACCAATATCGACTACCGGTTCAATTCCGGGAGACTTGAGCCAGCCATAGAGTGCCGAAAACTTCTTGTTCTCGGGTGTGTCTTTCGCGTAGCCGTCCAGAACGGACGTCAATCCTGGAACGAGGGTCTTGAGCGTCGGAACAAGTTCGTCAGCAGTTGTGAAATCGTTTAGAAGCACAGCTCGGACCCAAACTGCCTGGGCAAGATCTCGACGCAAGTTGGTTGGCAGTGACGGGCTCATCGCCGCTTCTTTCAAGACAGTCAACGGCATCTGAGAATTAAGAGCCCAGGCTGCGTCGACATCGAAGAGCGGCTTGCCGATGAGTGCTTTGTTCGCCTCCGCCACCTCGCCTGCTTCCGCCGGAGCTTCACGACCATCATCATTCCAGCTCAATGCCGCTGGGACACGTGGAGCGTGGGCAAGAAAATCGGCCAGACTGGTAGCCAGCATCATCCGTTTGCTGGTGAGCAAGTTTAGAGACGAGGGATCAAACTGCGCGCGATTGGATTTCAACAACTGATCAAGGAGTGTACGTGCCTCCGCTGATTTTCCTGAATCCATCTGCAAACGAACGGCGTGAAAACGGGCAGTCGCGAATGCGGCAGAAGTAGGCTTGACGTTAAGTGCTTCACGAATGAACTCGGCTACCCTCGGGTTCTTACCGTCAAGCTTAGAAAGGACAGCAACCAACCAGGCCGCTGAATGTTGAGCTTCCCAACGCGCGGCCGCATGTTCTAGGTCGAAGCTACCCTGGAGCGTCGCGATCCAATCGCTCAGGTCGTCTGAACTTAGTTCCTCCTTCGCAGTG
>Ga0157378_10003018_pt1 | contig 14955 bp, 13 predicted proteins | sample M65metaG_FD_115309 | JGI IMG/M metagenome (GOLD analysis project Ga0157378, IMG submission 115309) | Miscanthus rhizosphere microbial communities from Kellogg Biological Station, Michigan, USA - M6-5 metaG | ecosystem: Host-associated > Plants > Roots > Rhizosphere > Soil | place: USA: Michigan...
CGACTGGCCATCCGCGCTCAGCGTGCGCTCGGCGCGAATGACATGCGCCACGCGGCGCGCGAACAGCACCATCGCCAGCAGTACGCCCACAGCGATGCCAAAAGCGAGATTGCTGGTGACGACCGTGACCGCGACCGTCAGGACCATGACAAGCGTTTCCGGGATCGGCATCCGCTTCAGGGTCGACAACTGCACGCTGTGCCAGTTGATGGTCTTCAGCGCCGCGATCATCATCACGGCGGCCAGCGCCACCATCGGGATCTGCGCCATCAACTCGCTCAGGCCGGTCACCAGCACCAGCAGCACGATGGCCGCCACCGCCGTCGAGATCCGGGTGCGGCCGTTGCCGATCTTCACGTTGACGACCGTCTGGGCGATCATGGCGCAGCCGCCGATGCCGCCATAGAAGCCGGCGGCGATGTTGGCGATGCCGAGCGCCCAGGACTCCCTGCCCTTGTGCGAGCGGGTATCGGTGATGTCGTCGACCAGCTTGGCCGTCAGCAACGTCTCGAGCAGGCCGACAAAGGCGACGCTGAGTGCGGTCGGCCAGATGATGCGCAGCGTTTCGAGATCGAGCGGCACGGCGAAGGCGGTGATGCCGGGCAGTCCCGGCGCCATCGCGCCCTTGCCGCCGACATTGGGCACCGTGAGGTGCCACAGGATCACGATCGCGGTAACCACGATAATGGCGATCAGCGGCGCCGGCACGGCGTTGGTCAGGCGCGGCATGATCAAAACGATCGCGATCGTCAGCGCGAACAGCGGATAGACGATCCAGGGCACATTGAGGATGTGCGGGACCTGCGCTGCGAAGATCAAAATGCCGAGCGCATTGACGAAGCCGATCATCACCGATCGCGGCACGAAGCGCATCAGCCGCGCCAGGCCGGCGAGACCGAACACGATCTGGACGATGCCGGCGAGAATGATGGTCGGCAGGATGTAGCCGACACCATGCAGCTTCACCATCGGCCCGATCACGAGCGCAATCGAGCCCGCGGCCGCCGTCACCATCGCCGGCCGGCCGCCGAGCACCGACATCACCAGGCACAGCACGATGGAAGCAACCAGCGCCACCTTGGGGTCGACGCCCGAGACGAACGAAAACGAGATCACCTCCGGAATCAGCGCCAGCGCCGTGACCATGCCGGCGAGCGACTCCCGCACGAACAGGTTGGGCGCCCGCAGCACCTCCGAAATCGAAGGTGAATCTTCGAACTGAACCTGGGTGGCGGTAGAGTCGGCGATGGTCATGGGTCGTATCCGAAATGAGTGACTAGGCCGCGGGCGCCTGGCGCACGACGCAGCGGAAGCCGATGTGGCAGGTGGAGGAATCGACGGTTTCGCCCTGACGGGCCGACGGCCGGTAACGCAAGCAGTAGTTCGGAGCGCACAGATGCGAGCCGCCCTTCACCACGCGGCGCGTGGTGCTGTCGCCGCCGGAATCCGGATGGCAGCAGGATTGCTGCGGCTGGTCCGGCACGGCGTCATAGAGACTGGCGGTCCATTCCCAGACATTGCCGACCATGTCGAACAGGCCGTAGCCATTCGGCGGGAACGCATCGACCGGCGAGGTGCCGTCGTAGCCGTCCTCGGCGAGGTTCTCGTACGGAAAGCGGCCCTGCCAGGTGTTGGCGAGAAACCGTCCTTCGGGATTGGCGGCATCGCCCCAGGGATAGGCCTTGCCTTCGAGTCCACCGCGGGCGGCGAACTCCCATTCGGCCTCGGTCGGCAACGCCTTGCCGCACCAGGCTGCATAAGCCAGCGCGTCTTCATAGGCGATGTGGACGACGGGATGATCGTCGCGGCCGGCCAGCGAGCTCTGCGGCCCCTGCGGGTGGCGCCAGTCGGCGCCCACCTTGTATTCCCACCAGGCGAGGTTGTCGCGCAGGCTGACCGGACGGTCGGGCTTGCGAAACACCAGCGAGCCCGGCACCAGCAACGCCGGATCGGCGTCCGGATACATCGCCGGGTTCGGCGGACGCTCGGAATAGGTGACGTAGCCGGTGGCGTCGACGAATTTACGGAAGTCGGCGTTGGTGACCGGATAGACGTCGATCCAGAAGCCATCGACATGGGCCGGGCGCACCGGGCGTTCTTCCCGGTAAAAGCTGTTGGAGCCCATCAGAAAATTGCCGCCCGCGAGAAAGATCATGTCCTCGCGGCCGGCGGCGGCAGGCATCACGCCCGCGTCTGCCTGGCCGGAGAGCGAGCAGCAGCCCGCTCCCCGGCGATGGCCGGCTGCACCCTTCGCGATCGTTTCCGTTCTCGTCGGTGCAGTCATGGTGGTCACGCCTTGGCGTATTGTTTGGGCACGAAGTCGAGTGCGGCGCCGGGCGGAATCAGTTCCTCCTTCTTCGCACTGTCCTCGAATTCCCGGATGATGCGCTGCGCATGCTGCATCACCCACCAGCGCACGTAACGCTGGTTGACGGCCTCACGCTCCTTCGGGTCTTCCTGCAGATGCGTGATGCGGGCAAAGCCGAGCGGCAATTCCGGATCGTGGAAGTGCTGCTGCCGCTTGAAGTTGATCTTGAAGTCCTTCCACTTCACCGCATGCAGTTCGTCCTTGAGCCAGACGATGCAGGACTCGCGGTTTGAGGTTTCCTGCTTGCCGAGGAAGAACGGGCTCTGGTCGACGCCGTCGATCAGGCGATCGGCGGGCGCCTTGCAGCCGGCCATCGACAGCAGCGTCGTGAACATGTCGGTGACATGAACCATTTCGTTGCTCTCGACACCCGCCGGGATTCGGTTCGGCCAGCGGATCAGCAAGGGCGTGCGGATGCCGCCTTCAGCCGACGAGAAATAGGAACCGTCGAAGAAGCCGCCGGTGCCGCGTCCCGCGAGATGGTCCTCGGCGCCGTTGTCGCCGCACATCACGACGATGGTGTTGTCGGCCACGCCGAGTTCGTCGAGCTTGTCGACCAGCACGCCGAAGTCGTGGTCCAGCATCAAGAGGCAGTCGCCCCACTCGCCGTTGGTGCTCTTGCCGACGAATTCGTCGCGCGGCGACATCGGGAAGTGCATCAGCGAATGGTTGAAGTAGCAGTAGAACGGCTTGTCGTCCTTGACCGACTTCTCCATGAACTTGATGGCGCGCTTCTGGTACTCGAGATCGCAGGTCTTCTTGGTCTCCATGGTGAGCTGTTCGCTCAGGATCGGCTTGCAGCCCTTGCCCTTGACGCCTTCATGCATGTGCGAGAAGCCGTCGCGTTCCGGCACGTAGTGCGGGTCGGTCAGCCACATGCATTCGTCGTAGGTGCGCAGCGGTCCGTACCATTCGTCGAAACCGTGGTCGGTCGGGAAACGGCCGTCCTCGGCGCCGATGTGCCACTTGCCGTAGATCGAGGTGGCGTAGCCGGCTTCCGACAGGATCGAACCGATGGTGCGTTCCCAGGTGACGATACCGCCGCCGTTGCCGCCGAGCGCAATGGTGTGGTTGCCCGAGCGGATCGGGAAACGGCCGGTCATCAGCGCCGAGCGGGTCGGCGTGCACTGCGGCTCGACGACGTAATGCGTCAGCTTGACGCCTTGCTTGGCAAAGGTATCCATGCGCTTGGTGTCGGCGCCGCGCAGGATGCCGCCGCCGTAGCAGCCGAGTTCGCCCATGCCGAGATTGTCGACATGGAAAAACAGGATGTTGGGTTGTTTAGCCATTGAATTCTCCGTGTGTGACGCAGGCGCGCGACTTCGTTGGCGCGCTCGCCCTGTTGCGCCTTCCTTTGGTTGCAGTCGTTGATTGCTGGTTCGCGCCTGTCAGGCCGCGACGTTCAAAACAGTGTCAGAAGATTTCGCCCACTCCTTTCGGTCCCACTTTCATTCCAAAGCCCGAGAGGCCCCGATCCTTGAGCTCCGGCCCCATCGCAGCGAGCGATTCTTCCCGGATCAGGCCCTTGAGTTCCTGCACGAGGTTCATGAATTCCGGCGTGTCGGTCATTTCCGCCCGCCGCGGACGCGGCAGCGGCACCTTGATCTCCGCCTTGATGCGGCCCGGCCGCGCGGTCATGACGTAGATGCGGTCGGAGAGGAAAATCGATTCCTCGATGTCATGCGTGATGAACAGCACCGAGATCTTGAACTGCTGCCAGATGTTGGTGAGGATCTCCTGCATCACCACGCGCGTCTGGGTATCGAGCGCGCCGAACGGCTCGTCCATCAGCAGCACCTGGGGGCTCGTCGCCAGCGCGCGGACGATGCCGATGCGCTGCTTCATGCCGCCCGAGAGCTGATCCGGATAATGATTTTCGAACGACAGCAGGCCCGCGAGGTCGAGCAACGAGCGCGCGGTGACGTTTCGCTTGCTCTGATCGACACCGGCCATCTTCAGGCCGAACTCGACGTTCTTGCGCACCGACAGCCACGGGAACAGCGAGTACTGCTGGAACACGACGCCGCGGTCGGAGCCTGGTTTGGTAATGGCCTTACCGTCGAGCGTCGCTTTGCCATGCGTCGGCTGCACGAAGCCGGCGACGATCGAGAGCAAGGTCGACTTGCCGCAGCCGGACGGTCCGATCAGGGAGACGAACTCGCCGGGCTGGACGTTGAGCGAGACGTTGTCGACCGCGATCACCTTGTTATCGTTGGCGCCGAACGTCACGCCCATGTCGCGAACGTCGATGAAGCCCTTCTGGGTTTCCACTTCAGCCAAACTCATCGCTTCCCTCCGGGTGCAAATGCCAGCCAGGGCATCAGGAGAATGCCGACCATCCGAATGATGCCGCTGCAAGCGAGGCCCAGGACGCCGATCGTGATCATGCCGAGCACGATCGCGGGATAGTCCACCAGCGAATAGGCTTCCCAGGTGAAGTAGCCGACGCCGAACTGGCCCGAGATCATCTCGGCGGCGATCAGCGATACCCAGGCCACGCCCATGCCGACCGCAAGCCCGGTGAAGATGTGCGGCAGCGAACCGGGCAGGATCACGTTCACGAACAGGCGCAATTCACTGGCGCCGAGGCAGCGCGCCGCCCGGACCAGCACCTGATCCAGCGAATGAACGCCGTGGATAGTGTTGAGCAGGATCGGAAAGAACGCGCCGATGAAGGTGATGAAGACGATGGCGGCTTCGTTGTTCGGCCACAGCATGATCGACATCGGAACCCAGGCGATCGCGGGAATCGGCCGCAGGATCTCCATGACCGGCATGAAGAAATCGCGCACGCGCGGATATTTTCCGATCGCAAGGCCCAGCGGCACGCCGATCAGCATCGCGATAAAGAAGCCCGTCAAGATACGCCGCACGCTGATGGCGATGTTGACCAGATACTTGTTCGACAGGCCTACTTGCGTCAATTGCTGGAAGACTTCGTTTGGCGTCGGAACGTTCTTGAAGCGGATGTAGAATTCGAGCCGATACTTGGTTCCGAAATACCAGAACAGGAACAGCGCCGCGATCGACATACCGCCGAGCAGCGCCGTGATGAGGCGGTCGCGGGTGAATTTCGCCAGCAGACCCTGAAAGACCTCGCGTAACGAGACGGTCGGGATCGGCTCCGGCTCCGGCGCCGGCAAATCCGAGGTCGCCGGCGGTGCCTGCGCTGGAACTTCGGTTACGACCGAAGTCGCCGGTTCGGGAGGCTTTTCCATGATCGGGATCGCTATGATTTTCGCGCTTGCTGTGGTGCCCATCATCAGCCCCTATTGTCCGACATTGATGGCGCTGAGGACTTCGGTGTAGGTGGCGAGCTTGCCGCCGTTCTTTGACGCATAGTCCTCCGCATCCCTCTTGAGCAGGAACGGCACGACGTCGGGCTTCTTGGAATCCGCGCCGCCGACGGAATAGAATGCGGCGTCAGCGAACAGCTTGATGCCGAGCTGGTGATCGACCAGATACACGGCGTTGAACTTCTTGCCTTCGGCGCCGTATTTCTTGACGCCGAGCAGCGTGCAGACCGGCGAGCTGAACGGCACGATGTCGCCGCCCTGGATCCAGATTTCACCGGTCAGCGCGGGATTATTGACCGGCGCGTTGCAGATTGGATCGGTGCCCGTCACATTGTAGGTATCGAACGAGGCGAGCTGCTTGTCATAGTCGAGCCCGAGTTCCTTGTAGGCCTGCTTCAAATAGCTGTCGTTGACCCATTCGCTGACATTCAGTTCCTTGATCATGTTCAGCTTCTGCAGGATCAGGTAGTTCGCCTGGACCGCTTCGAGCCATTTCGGCTTGATGGTCGGATCGGCGGTGTGCACGCCGCCGGGGCCGAGGAAGATGTAGATCACTTCCTTGTTGATCTTGGTCCACTCCTCGATCTTCTCGGCCGCGAGTTTCGGATTCTTGCGCAACCAGTCGTTCGCCTCGATCAGCGCCTTCAGATAGCCAACGACGATCTCCGGATATTTCTCGGCGAAATCCTTGCGCACGACGACGCCGTGGAAGGTCGGCACTTTGGTCTCGGCGCCGTCATAGATCTTGCGGGCATAGCCCTTGAACGGCAGCAGCTCCGCGAACGGCACGAAATCGCCGTGCGCATCGATGCGCTTTTCCTGCAGGTTGGTGGCGCCAACTTCCGGCGATTGCGACACCAGATTCCAGAAATCCGGCGGCAGGCCTTTCTTCTGCAAGGACGTCAGCATCATGCCGTGCGCGGCGGAGCCGAACGGCACCGACACGTTCTTGCCCTTGAGGTCGGCGAGTTCGTAATACGGCGAATCCTTGTGGACCACGATGCCGTTGCCACCACCAAAGGCGTTATAGGTGATGACCGAGATGAACTGGGTGATGTTGCCGGTGGCCTTTCCCGTCGCGCCATTCACCATCGAGGGGTAATCGCCCATCGTGGCGATCTGAATGTTGTTGGCCATCATGCCGTTGGTCAGCGGCGGCGCAGAGGTCGCGTTCTGCCAGCTAAACTTGTATTCGATGTCCTTGTACTTTCCGGTCTTCGGCAAATGCTTTTCCAGCAGGCCGAGTTCCTTGAGCACGATGCCGCCGGTGACGGTGTTGGTCGTCGTATTCTGCGTACCGATGCCGATTTCGAGCGTTTCGGCGCTCAGCGGTCCCGGCACGAACGCGAACGCTGTTGCGACCAGCAACGGAAGGAAACCAGAGAGTTTGGACGCTGGGCCGACGCTCATGAGACAAATCCTTTCGAACCGAACCGTGCTGTGTACTGTGCGATGCGCATGCCAAGACCCCCGGCCACGGTGAGCGGCAGGGTTACTCGGCGATGAGCGGACTGACTGTGATGATCCTGATGTTGCAAGCGATATGCCAATGAGGCCGCAACGGCGTCCCACAGGACCGGCGCGCGGCGGTCTTGCTCGCAAAGGCCCGGGATCGTGAAAGGAGTAGACGTCATTGCCGTGAACTCGCTTGCTTCCGTCGCGGACGCCGAAACATCCGGTAGGCGAGTTCTGGACGGGGCCCTTTAAATCCGAAACGACGAACGGTTCGAACCAGCAACCTATTGCGAAAAAATATTGGGATGCTCAATTAATGAACAGGATTTTCAACCCGTCTGATCATCCGATAAGCTTACTGTCTATAAATTAGCCACCGCAGTGCGGAAACATTTGGGGGCCAAGCGCGGTGGAATCGCCCAGTCTCGACAGGCCGCGCGCTGGATCAACCAACGCGCAGGCCTCTCCCCGATGCCTCAGATATCGTGCGACGCCGCAACCTTGGCGAGCTTGCCGTCACGAATCCCGCTCAGGAGGTCGGCATTCCGAATGACGAGATTGGCGCCGTGCGCGTGCAGAATCCCGAGTTCGGTAAATCGCTTGAGGCTGATGGTGACGGACTGCCGGGTGACGCCGGTCATATGGGCGAGATCGGCATGGGTAAAGGACGCCGCGATCAACGTGCCGTCCCGTTCCTCGACGCCGTAGAGGTTCATCAGGTGCAGCAGGAGCTGCGCCAGCCTTTCCGTGGGCGAACGGGTGCCGAGCATCTGCGCCAGCGCCGAATAACATTGCCCCTTGAAACTAAGCCCCTCGATGATCCCGATCGCCAGCGCCGGGATCGTCATCACCATCCGGCGCAGGATATCGCCCGGCAAATGCAGCACCGAACTGTTGACCGCGGCCTCCCCCGACCAGACGTGAAGTCCCTGCTTGAAGACTTCGGGGCCGCCGACGAAATTGCCGGAGTGCCAGTAAGCGAGCGTGATCTCGCGGCCCGACGGCGCCGTGTAGAAAACTTTGATGCGCCCGGTCTCGATCAGGTAGATGCCGTCCTGCGGGCTCCCTTGGCTGAACAGCCGGGCGCCGCGGTACAGCACCTTGCGCTTGCCCGACCCCACCACCTGCGCGATTTCGGACTCGGTCAGCCCCTGGAACAAATAGGGCGGCCCGCTGCGCTGGGTCCCGCCCTCGGCCATCAGCAGCGCGCCGAACTGAATCGGAACATCGCCCTTGTCGCCGGAAGCTGCCTGAAGTGAGTGAGGTTTACCAACCATAGAACCGCTCTAAGTCCAATTCCGTCCCGACCGTCGCCAAGCCCCGTTTTCCGCTGCAATATGCTTTGCAATCCGCGCGCCAACTATCGCCTCGAAGTGCCGCTAGTGTCCACCTGTCGCATTGAAACCGCGTGACATTTCCAGCGTTTCCATCGCCTGCGACAAACTGGTCAATCAGGGCCGATGTGGTTAAGATTAATCACTCCCCCTCCTCCATCCCCATGGGTCCTTCGTGAGCAAGCCTGCGAAACCGTCCGCCAAAAAGGACGACAAAAAAGATAGCAAGAGCGGCAACATCTATATCGGCATCGGCGGCTGGACTTTCGAGCCGTGGCGCGGGGTGTTTTATCCCGAAAAACTGACGCAGGCGAAGGAGCTGTCCTATGCGGCGTCGAAGCTGACCTCGATCGAGATCAACGGCACCTATTACGGCTCGCAGAAACCGGAGAGCTTTCGCAAATGGGCCGGCGAAGTGCCCGATGGTTTCGTATTTTCACTGAAGGGACCGCGCTTCGCCACCAATCGGCGCGTGCTGGCGGAGGCCGGCGATTCCGTGAAACGCTTCTACGACTCAGGCGTGCTCGAACTCCGCGACCGGCTCGGCCCGGTGCTGTGGCAATTCGCGCCGACCAAGAAGTTCGACGGCGCCGACTTCGGCAAATTCCTCGAACTGCTGCCACGTAAACTCGACGGCCGCGCGCTGCGGCATGTGGTCGAGGTGCGTCATGACAGCTTTTGCGTTCCCGAATTCATCGCGCTGATCCGGCAGTTCGAGACGCCGGTCGTATTCGCCGAACACGGCAAGTATCCGGCGATCGCCGACGTCGCCAGCGATTTCGTCTATGCACGCCTGCAGAAGGGCAACGACGAACTCAAGACCTGCTATCCGCCGAAACAACTCGACGCCTGGGCCAAGCGCTTTCAGGACTGGGCTTCAGGCAGCGAGCCCGACGACCTGCCGAAGGTCGACAAGACCAAACCGAAGAAGACGCCGCGCGACGTGTTTGCCTATGTCATCCACGAGGGCAAGATCCGCGCGCCGGCCGGCGCGATGGAATTGATCGAACGGGTCAAGTAACCCCATTCAATCAATCCAGTTTGATCCCGGCCTCGCGAATCAATTTGGTCCAGTTGTCGTATTCGGAGGCGACAAAGGCATCGACCTTGTCGTCCGGCAGATCCCAGACCTCGCCGCCGCTCTTCTCGAAACGCTCCTTCAACTCAGGCAACGAAGCGCGGATGTCCCGGCGCAATCTGGCAATGACATCCGGCGGGGTTTTGGACGGCGTAAAGATGCCGAGCCAGGAGTCGACATCGAGACCGGGCACGCCCGCTTCCGACATCGTCGGCACGTCGGGCGCCAGCGGACTTCGCTTCGACGACAGCACCGCAATGCCCCTCGCCTGCCCTGACTGCACGTAAGGCAATCCTGCCGCCATCGAGTCGAAAAACAGGTCGATGCGCCCTGCGAGCAGATCGGTGAAGGCGGGAGGCGACCCCTTGTAGGGCACTTCGAGCAGTTTTGCGCCCGAGGCCTTCATGAACGCCGCCGCGACCAGTTGCTGGCCGGTGCCGACGCCGGCCGTCGCAACCGAGATCGAAGCCGGATTGGCTTTCGCCGCCGCAACGATGTCCTGCAGCCTGGCCTGCGGCAGGTCCTTGCGGCCGACCATCACGTAGCCGAATTTGTAGACCAGCGCGACCGGCACGAAATCCTTGCGCGGGTCGTAGCCAAGTCTGGAATACAGCGCCGAATTGAACGCCATGTTGGAGAGGCCGCCGACCAGCAGCGTGTAACCGTCCGGTTCGCTCTGGCTTGCAGCCTGGGTGCCTACCACGGTTCCCGCACCGGGCTTGTTCTCGACCACGAACGCCTGCCCCATCCGCTTCGAGAGCGCATCCGCGATGTGCCGCCCGACCAGGTCGTAGCTGCCACCCGGCGCGATCGGGACGATGATTTTGACGGGCCGGTCAGGATAAGTCTGCGCGTCGGCTGGCCCAACGCCGCAAGCCAGCAGCGCAAGCATCCCCGCCATCACGCGGCAAGATCGGTTCATCGGATTCCCCCGGAAGCGTTACAGACGACTATGCGACATGACGGAACCGGCAGCAACGCGGCTGTGGCAATCGGCCGCCCCATGCCGTAGCATCACAACATCATTCGTTTCGGACGTCGCCATGGCCCGCAAGACAAAGCGTCTCTTCACCATCGGCTACGAGCAAACACCGGCCAAGGCGGTGCTCGACGAACTCGAGAGCGCCGGCGTGAAGTTATTGGTCGATGTGCGCGCCGTAGCGTCTTCGCGACGGCCGGGCTTTTCCAAGACGCAGCTCGCGGCCGGCCTCGACGAACGCGGCATTTCGTATCTGCATCTGCGCGGGCTCGGCACGCCGAAAGACGGCCGCCTCGCGGCCCGCAGCGGGCAGTACGACGTGCTCGAGAAAATCTACGCCAAGCATCTGAAGACCCCGCAAGCGCGCGAGGAGATGGACGAACTCTCCGCGCTGGTGAAGCAAGCGGGTCCGGTCTGCATCCTCTGCTACGAGCGCGAACACACCCATTGCCACCGGCGCTGGATCGCCGAGATCATCGAGGCCCGCGATGGGGTGAAGATCGAGAACCTGGTGGCGCCGCAGGTGTAACAGCGAGCGGCACCGATTCATTCATAGACTTTTGCTGCACTCAAAATGTGGCCTATTGTTCGCCACGTAGGCTGGATCGGCGGACCTTCACCAACATGCCGGTAGTAATTATCCATAGATCGAACCCAGGCCGCCATCGCGTCAAGGTACTTGTCGATCGTGGGATTTTCCCATCCTGCCGAATTATGTAGGAAGTCATCGCGGAGAGCTTCAATGAAGTTCGCCAAGTCTTCCTTCGAAACGATCGTCGGCACCTCGCCTGACTGTTCCGTGCTTGTCATCTTGCGGGCTCCGCGTTCACGGCGCCTGTACTATCACAGCCGAAGCGTCCCTTCCATCATCTGAACGCAGCCGCCGCCGACATGAACGGACGCGATGGCACCCTCCTGCTTGCGAACCCGGGTCAGCAGCAGGCTTGGCCGTCCCATATCTAAACCTTGACCGATGCTCAGCTTCAGTTCGCCATCGCGCGTAGGGTCGAGATCGGCCAGCAGCGCCGCCGCGGCGGCGGTCGCGCTGCCGGTGGCGGGATCTTCCGACAGGCCACTGGCGCCGGGATGGAACATCCGCGCCTGAACCTGGCAAGGCGCTTCGGTCGCCGGCACGTCGCGGGTGTAGAAATAGATCGCATCGCTGCCGTTGCACGGGAAGATTTTGGCGAAAGCCGCCGCATCCGGCAGCGCGCGCCGCAGCGCATCGCGCGAGGCGAGTTCGACGGCGAGGAACGGCAGCCCAACGGAGATGATCTGCGGCGCGTGCCGGTCCGTCTTCACGTCAGCCGCCGACAATGACAGGCACGCCGCCGCCTGTTCGGCGCTGAACTGCGACAAACGTTTCAACGGCTGCGGCGCGGTCAGCTCCGTGGAGACGACCCTGCCCTGTTCGGTCACAACCTCGACCGGCACGAGCCCCGCCTTCTCCTCGAACAGCAACCGCGCCGGCGGCTTGTCGGCCAGCGTCGCCAGCACGAAGGCGGTGCCGACATTGGGATGGCCGGCGAACGGAATTTCCGAACGCACGGTGAAGATGCGAACCTGCGCATCGTGCGCGGGATCAGCCGGCGGCAACACGAAGGTCGCCTCGGAATAGTTGAACTCACACGCGATCGCCTGCATCTGCGCGGTCGACAATCCCCCGGCATCGAGCACGACAGCGAGCGGATTGCCGCCAAAGGGACGATCGGTGAAGACGTCGACGGTAATATAACGGCGCTGCATGTTGCTCCTCCAGTTCGAACCGGAAGAGACAGGGCCCGCATCACGCCGTCAACGAAAGTATTGTGCCGATTGCTCCTATTGCGCCGAATGCTCTGAGCTTCAGCCTATGCGCGCTACGCCACGCGCCACACCGTCACCGGCTTGTCATAGCCTCGCACCGTGACTTCACCGAGCGAGACCGCATCGCGGCACTCGTCTCCCAGCGTGTCATGAACCGCCTGCGAGATCAGGAACTGCGAATTGAAATCCTTGTTGAGGGCTTCCAGCCTTGCTGCGAAATTCACGGTGTCGCCGATCACGGTGTACTCCTTGCGCCGCGGCGATCCGATATTGCCGGCGACCACCTCGCCGAAGTGAATACCGATTCCGATTCGCAGCGGCCAGCTTGTCGCCTTGTTGACGCGGTCGTTGGCCTCCAGCATCTCGCGCGCCGCGGCCACCGCCTGATGCGCGGCGTCCTGCGCCTCCAGCGGTGCGCCGAACAGCGCCAGAAATCCATCGCCGAGAAACTTGTTCACGATGCCGCCGTGACGGTCGAGAATGTCGACCAGGACCGCGAACGCGCCGTCGAGGCGGTCGACCACCTCCTGAGGCGTTCGCGAACTCGCGCCGGCGGTAAAACTGCGGAAGTCGACGAACATCACGGCAACGCGGCGGATGTCGCTTTTCGTTCCCGTGCCCTCCGCCATCAGCCGCTCGACCACCTGCGGCGAGACGTGCTGGCCGAACAGGTTGGTGATGCGGTCGCGCGCGGTCGCGGCCATGATGCTGGCCTCGAACTGCCGCCGGAGCTGCACGCCGACCGCGCCCGCCAGCATGCCGCAGATCAGGATGATGACGCTGCGCACCATGTGGTAATACAGATCCGGCGGCGGCTCGGCGCTGCCGGCGCGGTGATAGTACATCGCCATCGCCAGCAGCTCGGCGGCGGCGACGAATCCGGTAAAGGTCGAGAGCCAGAAATCCAGCCGCAGCGTCGACAGGATGACGAAGATGAAATAGGTCAGCGGCACCGCGAAGCCGAGCGCTTCGATCGGCCCCATGCTGTCGATGTGCATGGCCAGCGCGAAGGTCGGCATCGAGGTTTCGACGAAGGCGCTGATGTACCGCCGATAGACCGGGAGGTCATGATTCTTGCCGAGGTGCCGGTTGATGACCGCGAGCACCCAGAGTTCGAACAGCACGAACGGAATCAGGACCGTGAACAGGTCGCTCGGATTGAGCTTGCCGTGCCAGAGGTGCTCGATCGCGTAGGGGTCGACAAAGTGGACGAAGAGGATCAGCGACGCCAGCAGGACGGTGGTCCCGATCAGCGCCTTGATGCGAATCATTTCCGTGCGCAGCACCTGTTCGGTCAGCGCGTGTTGAAAATCGGCCGAGACGGCCGATTGCTTCCTGGTGTCCTCTAGCCCCGACATTCCTCATTCCCTGTCATTCCTGGATATTGCCTCAATCCAGCGTACGACGGAAGCGGGTCACGGCGATGGTCATCGCAAACAGCATCAGCCCGATCAGCGCCATCGTGTCATATTGCAAATTCTGGATGGTGGCGCCCTTCAGCATAATGGCGCGGACGATGCGGACGTAATGCGTCAGCGGCAGGCCCTCGCCGATATATTGCGCCCAGACCGGCATGCCCGCGAACGGAAACATGAAGCCGGATAGCAGGATGCTCGGCAGGAAGAACATCATCGAGAGCTGCATCGCCTGGAGCTGGTTCTGCACGATGGTCGAGAAGGTGTAGCCGATCGCCAGATTGGTGGTGATGAACAGGGTCGAGAGCAGCGCCAGCGTGAACAGGCTGCCCAGTATAGGAACCCCGAACAGCAGCACGCCGATGCCGACGATCAGCGTGGCCTGGAGAAAACCAACGAGCACGTAAGGAACGATCTTGCCGAACATCACCTCGACAGGTTTGATCGGCATCGACAGCAGGCTTTCCATGGTGCCGCGCTCGATCTCGCGCGTCACCGACAGCGCCGTGAAGATCAGCATGGTCATGGTCAGGATGGTCCCGACCAGGCCGGGCACGATGTTGAGCCGCGACGAACCCGCCGGGTTGTAGCGCGCATGGGCTCGGATCTCGAACGGCATCGCCGGCGGATCGCCGGCATGGAGATCGTGCTCCAGCGCGGTCTGCACGATCGTACCGAGCGCGCCGAGCGCCGAACCCGCCGCCACCGGATCGGTGGCGTCGGCGGCGACCAACAGCGCCGGCTTGTCGCCGCGCCGCACCGCACGCTCGAACCCGCGCGGGATTTCGACGCCGAACAGCACCTTGCCCGACTGCAAGAGGTCGTCGAATTCGGCGACGCTGTGCACCTCGCGGGTGAAGCGGAAATAGGCGGTGTTCTCGATCGCCTTCAGCACCGACCGCGCGAGATCGCTGTCCTCCTGCAGCAGGACGGCGGTCGGCAGGTTGCGCGGCGTGGTGTTGATGGCAAAGCCGAACAGGACGAGCTGCATCACCGGCAGCATCACGATCATCGCGAACGAGACCCGGTCGCGGCGAAGCTGGATGAACTCCTTGACCAGCATCGCATAGCTGCGCCACCAGAAGCCGAAGCGCGGCTCCGGAATGTCGTGGTTTCGGGCGTTCGTCGTAGCCGTGCTCATTGGAAATTATCCTTTGAGCGGCTCATCAGGTCGATGAACACGTCTTCCAGCGACGGCTCGCTGTGTTGGAAGTGCCAGCCACG
>Ga0157378_10003019_pt1 | contig 14954 bp, 5 predicted proteins | sample M65metaG_FD_115309 | JGI IMG/M metagenome (GOLD analysis project Ga0157378, IMG submission 115309) | Miscanthus rhizosphere microbial communities from Kellogg Biological Station, Michigan, USA - M6-5 metaG | ecosystem: Host-associated > Plants > Roots > Rhizosphere > Soil | place: USA: Michigan...
AGGCACGTTGGCGTTTTCCGCCGTGCCCTGAACGCGACGTTTGCCTTCGTAGTCGCCGAAGAAAAACAGCTTGTTCTTGATGATCGGCCCACCGGCCGATGCGCCGAACTGATTCAGGCGAAGCTCGCCCTTCTTAATGCCATTGTTGTTTTCGAAGTAGTCTGCAGCGTCGAGCTTGTCGTTCCGGAAGAACTCCCAAGCGGCGCCGTGAAGGCTGTTGGTGCCTGACTTGATCGTCGCATTCATGACCGCGCCGGCTGAACGTCCAAGCTCGGCACTGAAATCTGCTGTTTGCACTTTGAATTCCTGAATGGCATCGACTGGAGGCAGGATCACAAAGTTCGTGCCGTTCAGGAAGTCGACGGCGTTCGAGTTGTTGTCGATACCGTCAAGAAGGTAGTTATTCTGCGCCGGACGCAGACCGTTCGCGGAAAATGCACCCGAAGCCGCGTTGCCACGAGTATCGGCTTGCGGCGTCTGCATACCGGCCCCAAGCTGCGCGAGAAATGTGAAATTGCGCCCGTTCAGGGGAAGGTTGTTTACTTCCTGGCCGCTGACCACCTGGCCGACAGAAGCCTCTTCCGTCTGAAGCTGCGGCGGCGTCGTATTCACCTCGACCGTCTCAGTCGCACCCCCGAGTTTGAGCGAGATGTTGACCTGGAGGCTCTGAGCAACAGCGACCGTCACGTTCTTTTGCGTGGTCTTGGCAAAGCCTTGCGCTGTCACCGTAACTGAGTAGTGTCCGGGGCGAACGGGAGAGAACGTGTAAGTGCCGCTCGCATTGGACTTCGTTTCAAGGCTGATGCCCTGGTCGGTGTTCAGCAGAGTGACATCTGCATTCGGCACCACCGCACCACTCGAATCCTGAACCGTTCCGGTGATGGCTCCCTGGTCTACCTGGCCATACATGGATTTGCTTGGGAGAAGGAGAACGCACGCGATCGCCAAAAGGGCGTACCGTAATGCTCTCATCACTCGAATCTCACTGAAGTCACGGCCCATAGGAATAACCTCCAATTTCATGTTTCCTCGTCTCAGACACACTTCTTATCGGTGGAGCAAGGCTGTTGCAGGTACAGGGAGAAATGAAATCGTTTTCCTGTAAACGGTTTCATTCCTAGCGCAGAAAAGTATGCGATTCTCACAATGTTTGTCAACCAAAAGTTGCAGTTAGCTCTCAAACCAAGTTTCTAGGTTCATTGTTGCCAGCCATGATTTGGGTAACGGTTATATTGTTAACTATTTGATTTTATTAAATTTAATCTAGCCATCCCATTTGGAATACATCTCCAACCACTTCTGTTACAGCGAGCAAACCGGGTTTGACAAGATCGAAACCGCGCATGTCATTTCAGGTCACTGGTCCCTGAGCGTTTAGCTCCGCTCTTGTCGTCAGCCATGCGATGCTATGATTCCGAGCGACACGCCCTGATCACGAATGAAGTCTTCCCAAAAATCTCAGGTCCGGAACTTCTCGAGGCGCTCGTTTGTCAAATCTCTGAGTTTTGCACCCTTCGCACTTCACCCGGCAGCGATCTATCCCTTTTACCTGCGCACATTGACGGAGGACTTTGACGCCAAGGAGTTTTCCCTGGCTGACGTCCGCTTCTCGCCCCTCTACCCCGCCGAGTCTCCACTTTCCGACATTTTCCGAATGGTCCCGCCCGGCTCGGACGAGTACCCACTGGAGCATTTCGCGGTCGAAATCGAAGGCCTCCTTGACAATTGGGGCAAAGAACTCCAGCGGGGCATTGACGGCTTAAGAAGTATTCGCTCTCTTCTCGAAGATCAGATCGAGTCTCCCGACCATGGAACCGCCAGCCGGATCATCCTTCGGTCAGGATTCGGCGTCGACGCCGTCAGATGCACCTTCGCCGAGCCGAGAAAATTGCTGCGCGAGCAGTTTCTGCAATCCCTCGCGAAGTGGCTCGAACCCGCCACCTCGATCGAAACCACGGAATTCGAGATATTCAGTATCGAGCAGACCAACGCCGCCCCGGTCACTCTGCAAATTGATCTTCGCTATGACCTCGTTTCCAATCTGCCAGATCAGAGGCGCGAAGAGCGTGTGGGGACCTGGAAGATGGAGTGGATTCGCGACAGTTCCCAGTCCTGGAAAGCGCGTGTCTGGCACTTCGCTGGTGAGACGGTTTGCACTGTGCAAAGCCATGCTTTCGCCGATATCACTTCAAAATCCCTGGGATCGATCGACTCGTATCACTCACAGCTTTCGCATGGCGCCGACTACTGGCGGACCGTTCTCGATGGAGCGATTGGGGTCGACATCTACGGAAACAATGGACTGGCAGCCGGCGATTTCGACGGCGATGGATTCGATGACCTCTACATCTGCCAACCTGCAGGTCTGCCCAACCGGCTTTATCGCAACCGCGGTGATGGCACATTCGAGGATGTAACGGAAAAGGCCGGTGTCGGCATTCTCGATCGCACTGCCTGCGCGCTGTTCGCGGACTTCCTGAATCGCGGGCGGCAGGACCTCCTCGTCGTGTGCGGCTCCGGACCTGTCCTGTTTCTGAACGATGGGGATGGCACCTTCTCACTCAAGCGAGATGCGTTCAAGTTCGCGCGAGCGCCTCAGGGGTCTTTCACACATGCGGCAGTGGCCGACTACGACAATGACGGCCACCTTGACGTGTATTTCTGCCTCTACATGTATTACCTCGGATTAGAACAGTACAACTATCCTGTTCCGTACTACGACGCACGGAATGGACCGCCGAACTGTCTATTTCACAATCAGGGTGACGGAACTTTCATCGAAACCACCGAGGCTTCAGGTCTGGACGTTAGCAACGATCGCTATAGTTTTGCGTGCGCGTGGGGAGACTCGACCAGCAAGGGCTTGGCCGATCTATTCGTCGCCAACGACTTCGGAAGTTCGCAGCTCTACCGCAACAATGGCAACGGAACCTTCAAAGACGTCTCGAAAGAAGCGCACATTGAAAGCGTAGGGGCCGGCATGGGCTGCTGCTGGGCCGACTTCGATAACGATGGGCGCCAGGACATCTACGTTCCAAGCATGTGGGAAGCCGCAGGGCAACGCGTTTCGGCACAGCCACAATTTCATCGAGACGCTCCGGATAGCACTCGAGAACTATATCGACGTCATTCTCGCGGAAACGCACTCTACCGCAATCTAGGCGAAGGAATGTTTGAAAACGTCGGACGCCCAGCGGCGGTCGAGATGGGGCGTTGGTCCTGGTCGTCTGACTTTTGGGATTGGGATCACGACGGCTATTGCGACCTCTACGTTGCGAACGGATACCTCACGAGCCCACGAGCCGATGAACTCGCTGGCTTCTTCTGGCGTCAGGTCGTTGCCAAGTCACCCGAGGACGCAACTCCCCTGACTGCATACGAGCGAGGATGGAATGCCATCAACCAGCTCATTCGCTCTGATTACACATGGCACGGGCATGCCCGCAACGTCGCATTTGCGAACAATCATGATGGAACCTTCACCGAAGCTTCGGGAGCCCTATTGCTCGATTTCAGAGAAGATTCCCGCTCGTTTGCGCTTGCCGATTTCGATCACGACGGCCGGCTTGAGGTAGTCCTAAAGAACCGCAACGCGCCTCAGATCCGAGTTCTCCATAACACGCTGGCGAAAATTGGCGCCTCCCTCTCATTTCGGTTGCGTGGAACAAGAAGCAACCGAGATGCCATTGGCGCCTCGGTCACAGTGACGGCCGGAGAGCTGACTCAGACCAGATTCCTTCAAGCCGGCTCTGGCTTCCTCTCGCAGCACACAAAAGAACTCTTCTTCGGTGTCGGATCCCATGAGGGTATGGTGAAGGCGACAGTCCGTTGGCCTTCAGGCTCTGTGCAGACCTTCACAGATATTCCCGTAGCTAGTCGAGTCTTTATCGAAGAAGGTGCCTCCAACTTCCACGCACAGCCGTTCCTTTCTCGCCTTAACTCCGGTCCGTCTGCTCCTATCCCTACCGACGAAATCATTCCCTTGAACCTGGAGACATGGCTGATTCAGCCGCTCAGAGCGCCAGCATTCAAACTCCACGATCCCGAGGGCGTCGAGCAAACGCTCGATTCCTGGCACGGCGATCCTGTTTTGATCACATTTTGGTCGACCACTTCAGAGGAAAGCCTGCGTCTGCTAAATAGGCTTCAGCCGCGATCTTCAGAACATGAGCGCAGCCAGTTGAAGATTATCGCTATCAATTTAGACAACTCGACTCACCTTAATGAGGCTCGTAAAGTAGCTATTCGGTACCGAGCAGCAGCAACCGTTCTCTTTGCCTCGGAGGAAGTCGCTGGCATCTACAACCTTCTTTACCGCCATATGTTCGATCGTCAGCGCGATATGCCAATCCCACTATCTCTTCTGCTCGACCGAAATGGGATGGTAGTAAAGGTCTACCAGGGCTTCGTTGACAGTGCACGCCTTCTGTCCGACAGCGCTGCGATTCCTGCCGATCAGCAAATGCGGGTGCGTCGCGCTCTGCCATTCCCGGGTCTGCTGGTCCACGACGCTTTCGAGCGAAACGAGTTTACCTATGGCGTCGCCCTTTACCAGCATGGCTTTATTGATCAGGCCGCCGAGTCCTTCCGGCAGGTCATCGCGGCGAAGCCAGACAACGCTGACGCCTATTACAACCTCGGGACATTGAATCTTCGTAGGAATCGTCTCGACGAGGCGAAGCAGTTTCTTGAAAGGACGGTAGAGCTCCGACCGAATTTTGCAGAGGCCTGGAACAACTTGGGAATGATCGCAGCTCAGCAGGGAAATGCAGATGAAGCAGTCCGGAACTTCCAGCAATCGATCAGCATTCGACCGAAATACTTCACCGCGCACATGAACCTGGGCAACTTGTACAGGCGCCAACGAGCGTTCGATAAAGCGCACGATTCGCTTTCGCGCGCGCTGTCCCTGCGGCCCGATGATCCCGAGATCCAGTACAGCCTAGGGATGCTATCCGCCCAAACGGGCGAGCTCGACCAAGCCGCTCAATTTCTGGAACGAGCCATCGCATTGCGACCCCGGTATCCAGAAGCACTCAACAATCTTGGTGTTCTCCACGTCAGGCAAAAGAACTTGCCGATGGCCGAGGAAGTATTCAGAAAAGCCATAAGGGTCGCACCGTCATATGACGAGTCGTATCTCAATCTCGCTCGGCTTTACGCCATGCAGAACGACCGGCAGAAAGCGCGCGAGGTACTTCAGCAGCTCCTGCAACTGCAACCCAACAACGCCAACGCACAACAGGCTATGGCGGTGCTACAATCAGCGCCATAAGCGCATCATTTTACAGGTGTCCAGGCATGGATCCCCGCATCTCTTTGAAAGCAGCGCTCGCAATCAGGCGAGTATCTGCTCGTTGTGCCATCGCACTTCTGTTTTTCTCCGCGACATTGTTCGCACAAAAAAGTCCCGCTGGGTCGCCTTTTCGCGAAGCAGAAAGTCTGCTCGCCCAACACAGGCTTGCAGAGGCTCGAACAGAAACTCTCGAACAGCTCAAGACCCACCCGACCGTTGACGGTTATAACCTGCTCGGAATAATCGAATCGAGCCAGCAGGACTTTGGCAGTGCAATCGAATCATTTCAACATGCACTTCGCCTCAGGCCAGGTGTTCCCAGGACGTTCAACAATCTCGGCAATGCCTATGCAGCTGAGCGCCGGTTCGACCTCGCGGAGCGCCAATTTCGCTCCGTTTTGCGTATCGATCCCGCAAACGCGGACGCCAACTACAATCTAGGCGTATTACTGATGATGAAGGGATCTTCAGCACAAGCAATCCCTTACCTCCTGCTCGCCCACTCTCCGCAGGCACAAGTCAACCTTGTCCGAGCGTATCTTCAGACACACCGGACCGGAGCCGCGCTGCGCACCGCTAACGATGTCGCGGAACACAACAGAAACGACGTTCAGGTCCAGTTCTCGCTTGGAGCGCTGATGGCTTCGGAGCATCAGTACAAGACAGCTCAGCGTTTTCTCGAACAGGCTGCATCCCTCCAGCCGGAAAGCTTCGAAATTCTTTACAACCTTGCACAGGTGCTTCTTCGCACGGGTGAGAATGCAAGAGCCGAACTGATCCTCAGCCGCGCCACTAGACTACAACCAGATAATGCGGATGCACTCTACTTGTTGGCTCAAAGCTACTCTGGCCAGTCGCGTCCGCTGGATGCTCTCGACGCTCTCGTCCGAGCACGCAAGATAGCCCCTGATAACGTTGACATAATCTCGCTCACGGCACAGATCACCATGTCGCAGAACTATTTTGAAGACGCAATTCCTCTTCTCGAATCGGGTCTCAAAATAGCACCAAAGCGTCCCGACCTTCTCGCGGCGCTCGGACAAAGCTACTTCATGGCCGGGAAGACAGAAAAGGCAATTGAACAGTTCAACCTTCTTTTAGAAGTGGAGAAATCCGCCCGGTCCTATGCCTTCCTTGGTCTTTCTTACCGTAACCTCGGACGATTCGATGAAGCAAAGACCTACTTTCAGCGCGGCATTGCGATTGATCCGCATAGTTCTACTTGCCTGTTCAACCTTGGATTCATTGCAGAACGCCAGGGGGATGCCGTAGCAGCCGAGCGATACTTTCAGGACACTCTAAAGAACAACCCAAAGTACTCTGATGCGCTGCTCGAACTCGCAAACCTTGCTAGTGCTGCAAAAAGGCTGCCCCAGGCGGAAGAACTATTGCGCCGCTACGTAAAGCTCGCGCCTGATCCTGCGAACGGATACTACAAACTCGCCATGGTGGAAAGAAGCCTGCACGAGACCGAAGCTGCCAACCGGGATTTGAACGTCTTCAAGACGATGTCCAGGAATGCCCAGGCCGGACCGTACCCATTCCAGCACCTGTTCGACTATCTCAACACTCGGTCCGAGCTCGGTGTCGGGGCTCGCACGCAGCTCGATATCACCGAACTTCAAAACGAAATCCAGAGGCATCCGAATCAGCCGCAAAACCTCTACATGCTTGCTGAGGCGTATTTGAGGGCTGGGAAGATTGACGATGCCAGAAAAGCGACGAATGAACTAGACAAGCTAAGCTCAAGCGACTATCGGACTCTCAACGGAACAGGAGTTCTGCTGACGCGCTATCACCTCTATGATGAAGCGATCGAACATTTCCAATCTGCGCTGGGGGCGAATCCGAATTCCGATGAGGTGAAATTCAATCTGGCCAATTCATTCTTCGAGAAACGTAAGTACTCACAGGCCCTCGAAGTAGCGAACCAGATTTCCGAATCGGGGAAGAAGGACGATGCGTATCTTTCGCTCATGGGAGACATTTACGCCCATCAGGGCGAAAGCGTGAAAGCGGCAGAGATCTTCAGAGATGCGATCGCTCGTAACCCCGACAATGACCAGAACTATCTCTCTCTTGCACTGATCGAACTACGCTCAAACGACCTTGTTGCGGCTCAACGCACTCTGGCGCAGGGTCAAGGGCGAATACCCGGATCTGGCAAGATAACCTGGGGACTTGGTCTTGCAGAGGTAATGACGGGCAATGCTGATGGGGCCGCTTCTCGTTTTGAGCGTGCGATAGAGCTCCTTCCGGAATGGGCCGGTGCTTATTCGACATTGGGCGTCCTTTATTTCCAGATCGGCAAGATTGAAAAAGCAAGAGAAGTCCTGAATCGCTTCAAAGAAAGTAGCGTAGGACCGAGCCTCGACATCAGCCGCATCGAACAAGTCCTGAATCGCGCTACTGCTCCGGCCACGGAGACAGCAGGCGCTCTCACTGCTGAGAACCGGCAGCAGCTTCTGCAGTTCGCCCTTTCACTCTCGGATCGAACGCTATGACCTTGCGGTCTTGCACAGCGGCCACTCTTGCATTCTGTATCGCAACGGCATTCTCCCCTACAGAACGCATGATTTCGGGACAGCAAACCAGCAGGTCCACGAGTCCTGAGACTGCACATCCAACGCATGCGGTGCGTTTCACTGATATTCGCAAGGCCGCCGGAATCGATTTCGTCCAGGACTCCACTCAGACGGATGAGAAATATTACCTGGAGACCATGGGCACCGGCGTCGCCTGGATCGACTACGATCAGGACGGACTCCTGGATCTATACCTTGTACAATCCGCCGCAACTGACGCATATAAGCCAGCCCGCCCGCTAAGCTCGGCTCTTTATCACAATAATGGCGACGGCACGTTCACAGATGTCACTGAAAAGGCACACGTAGGCGGCCAGGGACACTATGGACAAGGCGTGGCTGTCGGCGACTTCAATAACGACGGATTTCCTGATATCTACGTGACTGGTTACGGGGCTGCCATCCTGTACCGGAACAATGGCGACGGCACATTCGCGGACGTGACCGCGAAGGCCGGTGTAGCAGACAATGGGAATTGGTCTGCAAGCGCCGGCTGGTTCGATTTCGACAAAGATGGTTGGCTCGATCTTGTCGTCACCAACTACATCGATTGGTCGCCTAAAAACAATCTCTGGTGCGGAGAACATAAGCCAGGCTTCAGATCCTACTGCAACCCGAATAACTATCGCGGCCAGAAGACCACGCTATATCACAACAATCATGACGGCACATTCACTGACGTCAGTGACAAATCAGGAATCGGAAGCCCGGAGTCCAAGGGCATGAGCATGGTGCTTGCAGACCTGAACGGCGACGGGTGGCCCGATATCGCCATAGCGAACGATACCTGGCCTAATTTCCTCTTCGAGAATAATCATGATGGCACATTCACTGACGTCTCGTTGATCTCAGGGCTCGCTGCCAGCGAAGACGGCCGGTATGAAGCCGGCATGGGCATCGATGCAGCCGATGTTGACGGGGACGGAAATCTCGACATCTACATCACCCACCTCGACTTCGAATTGAATCGCCTGTATCACAACAATGGCGATGGTACCTTTTCAGACGCCACGTACAGTTCCGGCATTGGTAACAAGGCGATCTTGCTCAGCGGCGTGGCTGCCAAATTTATCGATTACGACAATGATGGCTGGCCCGACATTCTTCAGGCGAATGGAGCAATGCTGGAAAACGTTCAGCTCTATCACAGCCTGGTAAGTTACAAGGAGCCGCTGCTGATGTTCCGCAACCTCGGCCGCGGCAAGTTCGAGAAAGTTTCTGAGTCCCTCGGCCCCGATTTCAATCGTCCCATGGCTGGGCGTGGACTCGCGACAGCCGACTTCTTCAATGACGGCCAAGTAGGGCTTGCGGTCAACTGTCGTGGCGACTCGCCACAGATTCTCAGAAACGAGGGCACGCCTAACCACTGGATCGAGATTCTGCTTATTGGTACAAAATCCAACCGAGACGGAATCGGGTCCCTCCTGAAACTCTCTTCCGGCGGTGTCGTACAAGTGGACCAAGCCAAAGGCGGCACCAGCTATATGTCTGCCAGCGATCCGCGTATCCATTTCGGCCTCGGCAAACGAAGCAAGATCGATTCACTTCAGATCACCTGGCCCAGCGGGCAAGTCGATAAAATTGCCAACGCTCCGGTCGACACGATTATTGCGGTGAAGGAAGGCGTCGGCATCGTTTCTCATCCGTTCCCAAAGGTGAGGCTCAAATAAACGGGTTTCCTTACCATCTCGAGAGTTTCTATAATCGCGGAATAGCATGATTATCCCCCGTCGCCGCTTCCTCGGATCTACCGCCGTACTCCTTGGCAACGCTCTTCTTGACAGGCTCACGACGCCCCTGTGGGGGTCCGTCGCCTCTACGCCAATTGCAACAGCCGTCGCTTCCACCCCAGCGTCTGCCGTGCAGTTCATTGACGTAGCGGAGAGTGCCGGCCTGAACGTTCTCAACGTCTGGGGCGGCGCTGAACACAAACGCCTCATCATTGAAACCAAGGGAAGCGGGATCGCTTTTTTTGATTACGACAATGATGGCTGGCTAGACATCTACCTGACCAACGGTAGCCGCCTCGATGCGAAGTGGCCTGCCGGTAACGCGCCGACGACGCACCTGTTCAAGAACAACCGCGATGGAACATTTACAGATGTAACCGAAAAATCAGGTATCGGCCGCAGCGGCTGGCAAACCGGTATATGTGTTGGTGATTACGACAACGATGGATGGGACGACATCTTCTGCACGTTTTGGGGCCACAATATCCTCTTCCACAATAACGGGAACGGAACGTTTTCCGACGTTACCAAGAAAGCCGGCCTGGCTCAGGAAAAGGGGCGCTGGGGCACGGGCTGCAGTTTCGTCGACTACGATCGCGACGGCCATCTTGATCTCTTCGTCTGCAACTTCGTGCATCTCGATCCGGACAATCCGCCTTCGATCGACAACGCCAGCTTCTGCCAGTGGAAGGGCGTTCCCACGATGTGCGGACCTCGAGGGCTTCCCGGCGACACGAATATCCTCTACCACAACAATGGGGATGGAACCTTTACTGACGTTTCAGAAAAAGCAGGCATTCTGAAGCCAGGGCCACGCTATTCAATCACATCTGTATGCTGTGACTTCGACAATGATGGTTGGCCCGATATCTACGTTGCAGTCGATTCTATGCCCAGTATCCTTTACCAGAACAATCACGACGGCACGTTCACTGACATTGCTGTGGTCTCCGGGTGCGCCTACAACGCGGATGGCCATGAACAGGCCGGCATGGGTCTCGGAGTCGCTGATTACGACTGCGATGGATGGTTCGACATCTTCAAGACCAACTTCGCAGACGACACCAGCAATCTCTACCACAACAACAGTGACGGCACTTTCACCGATCTTTCTTTCAATTCTGGTCTGGGAATCAACAATACATACGTCGGCTGGGGCTGCGGATTTATTGACTATGACAATGATGGATGGTCCGATGTTGTGCAGATCAACGGGCACGTTTACCCAGAGATCGATAAATACAACTTCGGTGAAAACTTCAAGAATCCGAGGCTCGTATATAGGAACCTGGGCAATGGTAATTTCAAGGATGTATCAGCGGGTATGGGACCAGGAATCACCGCACGGTACTCGAGCCGCGGGGCAGCGTTTGGTGACTACGACAACGATGGCGGCATGGACATCCTGATTCTTAACATGAACGATCGCCCATCACTCCTGCACAACGTGGGTGGAAATAGGCAGAACTGGATCAAGCTTAAGCTGATCGGAACAAAGTGCAATCGAACAGCCATCGGAGCGCGGGCACGCGTAATCACCGGCAAACACATCCAAATGGCAGAGGTGCAAAGCGGCGCCAGCGTCATGTCGCAAAATGATCTCCGGCTCCACTTCGGGCTCGGCACGAACAAGATTGCGGATGCGATCGAAGTGAGATGGCCTACGACGCAGAAGGTAGAGCGTTTCGATCGCGTGAAGGCCAACCAGATTCTGACAATTCGAGAAGGTGACGGGATCATCTCCGCGCGTCCGTCCGCATGATGAAAGCTAAGGCTGAGCCGGCTGATTCTGCGTGCTCCCTCCCATCTGCACAAGGAACTGCTTCACTTCTCTTCTTTGTAGATCAACACTTGCGGCATGCTGTTTCTCAAGTTCGCCATGAAGTCTGAATTCCGCAGCCGCCTTGTCCTTTTCCCCTAGTCGATCATATGCAACTCCCAACCGGTAATGTGCTTCCGTTGACCGCTGATCGGCAGCAATTGCCTTTCTATAGAATTCGGAAGCTGTTTTGAAGTCGGCACGCGATGCTTCCAGCACTCCCAGTTGCAGATAAGCGTCGCTGCATTGAGGATCCGCGTTTACCGCTCGATTCAGATAAGTCTGTACGCGCTTGATTGTTCCCGCATCAACCCTTTTTCCGTGCTCTTTCCAGTAAGAAATTGCGTAATAGAGGTTAGCGACTGGATTGCTCGGCTGCATTTGCACGAATCGCTGCAGCTTGGTTTCAATACACGGCAAAGCGTTCGGAGCAGCAGCCTCAACCCTTCCCATAAACAAGTAGGGTTGGAGATCGGTTGGCATCAGATCCGAAGCCTCGCACAACCTCCGCGCAGCATCGTCATAGAGAGCTCCGCTGAATAGCGCAGCACCTAGTGCAGTCAACATGCGCGCCGAATGCGGGTAGGTCCTCGCACCCGCCTCGAAAACGTCCTTAGCTTGCCAAATTGCGCGATGTTCGAGCAACTCGGAACCCCAGGCGAAGTAATTCTCCTCGCTGGGGTCGCCCTTGGCTGCTCGTTCGAACTCGTGAACCGCAGTTAGAGAGTCCCCCGATTTCTCAGCCAACTCGCCGGCCACGCGGTGCCATTCCGGTCGATCCCCTCTTGAAAGCAGCCGCATCACATGCTCACGGGCGCTCACGAGGTTTCCGCTGCGAATGAGGGCAACCGCCAGATGGTACTCAATCTGTTCGTTGCGTTTGTCGAGGTCGTAAGCGGTCTTCAATGGCGGAACTGCATCCGAATATCGCTCGGCAGCAAGGTAAAAGAGACCCAGATTTTCGTTCGCCTTCAGGTCCTGCGGGGCTTTCTCAAGAGCAGTACGGAGAGTCTGCTCGCCCAAACCCTTACCCGCGTCTGCCGAATAGGCGTTTGGAGCATTAGGCTTCAGATTCAGGGTCTCGCGAGTCAACGCCTCGCTTGTTCGGAGGCTGGTGTCTGATCCATGCCCACCCGCCGCGGTCCAGTCCGTAACGGCTGCCACCGTGAAGTTTGGCGTATCCGAGAACTCCATCTGTGCATGCTGATCTGCGCTGCCAGGATTTGATAGCGTTAGATCGACACGCTGAGTAGCGCCTGTTTCGGAGAGGCTGACGGTCGTCTCGGTACTGTGCCGTTCGCCTTTCGTGGCGCTCAGAACATAGGTTCCGGTCTTTAATCCAGCGAAAACAAAACTGCCGGAGGTATCGGTCTTCCGCTCCTCAGCCCGGGCGTTCCCCAGCACCTGAAGACGAACCGAAGCGTCGGGAACGGAACTTCCGGAACCATCGTGGACCGTTCCGGTGATTGCAGAAGTACCCCTGCTCTGCGGCTGAGCAAGCGCTGCACAAGACATGCCTGCAATCGCAATTAAAAGAGCCAAGGCTAGGCGAAGATGGGCAATCATTCTCGAGTATCCCACGTAAGGAATTGGCTCCAACGCGCCGGAACTGCTGTCGTCCTCATCATCGCAACCACAAGGTGATCTTCTGGTCGCTCAACCACATCCGCGTCCACGTCGTCATTCTTCCACGAGCCCATATCAATTGAAAAGCGGCTCCGCCCGAAACTCTGCGGGACTTCACGTACGAACTCATCGTTTGGATTGTTCTCCGTCGAATGTTCGCCGGGCAACACTTTGTGTCTTTGGCATCGTTCGGTGCTATTGCCGTAGAGTGCGAAGCGATGATTTGGCTCGATCAAAGGCAAATCTCAATACATCTTGCGGGACGGCGATTGTTTTGCGATGATGGTTGACCTACGCGCGCCCCCACCCGCCATTCTCGGGACGCGACGGATTCGATAACGATTCTCGGTCAACAAGCAGCCTTGCAGCGTATCCCGAACGGAGGCCATCGGCTCTTTCCCTCATTTTGTTCGAATTGCATGAAGCCAAGCAGTTTGGTCCAGCCTAGCTCCAGTTTGAAAGCTGATTGGCATGCAAAAAAGGGTGGAGATTTCCGACCGGTTCTACCGCTTGGTTTTAAGAGGTATCCGAATGAGATTCCCTCGTCGTCAGATCTTCCCCGCGTCGTTTCTTTGTCTCAGCATATTCTTCTCGTCTCACTCGTACTTGATCTGTGAGCCCGTCTCAAGGTCGGCCAACGCGGATGATTTAGGCCCGTCAAACAATTCCATTGTCATCCCGGGGCCCCTACGTTCCTTCTTGCGTATGGCTGGCATCAGCCAGGAGGTGACGCCCGACCAGGTGCTCCCGATGCTCGCCCGGAATGTCTCTCTCTACGGGTACAGCGGCGGGAGCCAGAAGGAATATCTCGTTCTTCTCGATCATTACATCCATCTCGCGCGCGATGTTCAGCGGTTGTCGGATCTCCAGGGCGCCTTGCGAATCAGCGGCTGCAAGGATGCGAATGAACTACTGAATGCTTTGGGATATAAGCTGCAGAAGGCCTGTGGACGTAGCGATACCGCATTGATGACCGCAAATGCAGATCGTGCGTTTCTAACGATCGACTCAGGGTTCCCCCTTTCGGCACTCGAACAAGCGCTGCAGCAAGACGCCCCCTTTGTATATTCCTTCGCCGGCACAAGGGTCCCCACCATCCTCTCCGAGCAAGATTGGGTTTCTGCTTCAAAATGGCGGCGCAATGGTGACGACACTCTCCTTGACGTCCTCATGCACGACCAGGATCTGGATCGCCTCTACTCGGCCATGTCGAAGTACGACAGCGAAACTCGCGCGGCTCTCTATCAGTCGCCCGGGCTCAAGCGATTAGCACAACTCGCCGCGGTGATTGACCTCTACGGAAGCCAGATTTGCGTAAGAAAAGGGCAGGTGATACTACCCGGAAACGTCGATAAACCATGGGAAGAACTTGTAGGGGAGCGTCCTACTTCACCTGGACCATTCGTAGTCAGCCTTCTCTCCAAGGATGGCGGCTGGCTGGCCGCTTACTTCGATACGCTAAGTCGCCTTCACCATTCACAGCAGAATCATTTCATCGAAGGTAATCGGTTGAAACGTTTTTACAGCGTTTACCGATCAACCGCCGCTCGCTCGGACGCATCGAAAGGAGTCTATCCGCGGAATGGTGACCTCCTCATTCTTCTTGCCTCTCTGAAGTGGCAACCGGACGGTGACGTAGCGGTTCCAGGAGATGTAGCAGTGTGGGACGCTATCTTGACCCAAATGACCAAGTCCCGGGAACTCCGGCCGTGGCTAGGACGAGGTCACGAGTGGAACACCTCGGGACGATTACTTGAGACTCTAATCGGCGCGTCGAATTACCGTGGCGAAAACGGACCCATTCAGGTCTTTCTAATGTTAAGTGCAATTGATTCTGGGAGACCCTTGGACCGTCAACTATCCGCAGATACTGAAAAGCTGATTGCTCACAGGTATCG
>Ga0157378_10003020_pt1 | contig 14952 bp, 18 predicted proteins | sample M65metaG_FD_115309 | JGI IMG/M metagenome (GOLD analysis project Ga0157378, IMG submission 115309) | Miscanthus rhizosphere microbial communities from Kellogg Biological Station, Michigan, USA - M6-5 metaG | ecosystem: Host-associated > Plants > Roots > Rhizosphere > Soil | place: USA: Michigan...
ACGAGCGAAACATCGACATGGTGGTTTCGCGCGTGGGACCAGGCCGGCCCAATCCTGGTTTGGATCACGGTTGCGCTGACAGTCTATTCCGGGCTGGGTTACGCCTGGCGCCACCGGGAATTGATCGTGCCAAACGAGTAAATAAGCCGCTGCCCCGGCGCGACCGCCCACTACACTGCGGCTCCAATTAGAAGAAACTCTGCGGGACTTCGATTTTGTCGCCCGGCCTGAGTCTCACATCCTGCGAAGGATCTTTGCGAAAGCGTCGCACATCGTAAACGGTGGCTTCGCTTCCGCGAAGGAGACGAACATGGCGTTGATCGGCGAAATCGTTGAACCCGCCGGCGGCGTTAATCGCGGTCAGCAAAGTCATGTCTTCAGTAAATGGCACCCGGGTAGGATTGCGAACAGAACCACCAACGTTCACGAAGCGGGCGGTCGGCGCCATGAGGATGGTGATGTTCGGGTTCGAGTAGATCTTGTTCGTCTTAAAATTTTCCTCGATCGAGCGCGAAAGCTGCGCCGGAGTCATTCCTTCAGCGTGGATCCTGCCGATGTAAGGAAGATTGATCGAACCGCTGGCGTCGACGCTGTAGGTATTATTTACCTGGTTCTGGTCTTCGGCCGGCACGCCGCTGATTTTCAATTCAACCGGATCGCCAATACGAAGCGTCGCCTGAGCGAATGCGCCGGTGGCGAACGCGAAAGACAAAAGCAAGACCGCGAGCAGACGCTGCATCAATACTCGTCGGACTCGAAGTGACCGTTGTCGGAGCCGTTGGCGGCAACGCGCGATTTTCTCTGGCTGCCTCGGGTCGTTTCTTTGCTCTGCGGCGTGTAATAGCCGTAGTAGTTGGTGTAGTAGTAGTAGTTCTGGTCGTGTTTGAGATCGACATTGTTAAGCACGACGCCCAACACGGTCCCGCCGACACCGAGAATGGCCTGCTTTACCCGGGTCAACATCGCGCGCGGAAAACGCCGGTGTTGAACCACAATCACCGTTTGATCGACTTCACTCGCGATCACGGAGGCATCGCTGACGCCGAGGATCGGCGGCGAATCGAAGAACACGATATCGTAACGCATCTTCAATTCGGAGATCGTGTCCGACATTCGCTGTGAGTTGAGAATGCCGACGGCATCGGAAGGCAAAATTCCGCTGGGTAAGATCGACAAATTCTCGACGCTCGTGGGCAGGATTGCCTGATCGAGGTCGATGTCGCTGGTGAGATAGTTGGTCAGACCGAATTCGTTGCTGAGATCGAAGAGGAGGTGTTGAACTGGGCGGCGCAAGTCCGCGTCGACAATCAGGGTGGAGTAACCGCCCTGCGCGCAGATGAACGCGAGATTCGCGATGGTCGTCGATTTCCCTTCACCCGGGCCGCCGCTCACCAGAGAAATAGTGTTCGCCTCGGGGTTCGCTCGGTTAAATTCGATGTTGGTGCGCAGGATTCGATAAGCTTCCGCATCCGGCGTGTCGCCTTCGGCCTTGTGAAGCAAATTGATGTTCTTCGGAATGATCGCCAGGACTGGAACACCCAGCAGCCCTTCCACGTCGTCCATGGTTTTGACGCTGGTATCGAGATACTCAATGAAGAAGGCAAGGCCGATGCCGATGACGAGACCGACCAACATTCCGAGAGTGAGATTTAATCCAACCCGCGGACGCGCTGGATAAGCCGGCGGCTCGGCCACTTGTTTCACGCTGACGGCGAAGCGAGGCATGGCCATTTCCATGGTCTGGGTCTGGGCACGGGTGCGGACGCCATCAAGCAGCGTCTTTTCTTTGATGTATGCGTTTTTAGCGCGGGCGTAATTCGCGCTCAGATTTTTGGTTTGCAGCTGCTTGGCGTTGATCTGGTCGAGCCGCTTTCGCAATTCATCGCGCGTGCCCTGGGCCGTCTTCAGATTTCTTTCCAGACCCTGGCGAATAATGCCGACCTGTTGCTCAAGTTGATGGGTATAAACCTGTCTGGCCGCGCGGAGGGATTTGACCTTGGGATGATTTTCAGCCAGGCCGGAATTCAAAAGGAGCGCTTCCTGAGCGATCGCGTCCTGATAATTCGGAAGAATTTTTTGCATCGTCGGATCCTGCACATCGAGGGTAGGGAGCATCCGCATCAAGTCGTCGCCTTTGAGGTTCTCGATCTGTGACAGCTTGCTGGAAAGGGTCGCAATCTTGGTTTCGGCGTCGTTTACTTCGCCTTCCTGTTTAATGACCATGTTATTGACCGGCGCCTGGCTGTCTTCGGTCCCTTCGGGATTCAGATCGACGATGTGTTCGTCGTCCCGAATCTGGGCCATTTCCGTCCTGGCGTCCTCAACTCGCTTCTGCTGTTTGCCGACTTCTTCGTTCATCGCTGTGACCGCGCGGTTGAGAATCTCCTTTTCTTCCTGAACGCGCCGGTCCTGATAAACGCTCACGATTTTGTTGGCGATGTCCGCGGCCACTTGCGGACTGGCGTCGAAGACGCTGATCTGGAGAAGATCGGTATTGCGCACTTCATCGACATCGAGCTTGCTTCGCAGCATTTGATACGCGACCTCGCGGGTTGGCCGCCGGCCGTCCCGGGCCCATTTGTCCTGAAGCCCTAATTGCTCGATGACGGGATAGAGAATGCCGGTTCGTTGAATGACCTGAAAAACAGTGGGCGCCAATTGAGGATCATGGATTGGCTGGTTCGGATCGCCCTGACCGAAAATGCGCGGATTCTCGGCCGTCGATTTAACCTCTACGAAAACGGCAGCCCCGTATTCGCGTGGTTGAAAATAGGTGAAGATCGCGGCTGTGATCAGGACCAAAAGAAAGGCGAGCAAAACGAGCACCCAACGGATGCGAATTACGCGCCAGTAATCGAGAAAGTGGAGCTTTACCTCTTCGTTATGTGCCATACCGGTGGGACCCTTCGGCGAGAGCCTCCCATTCTAGCAAAAAGCCCGCCAAAGTAAAACAGAGCCTTAACAGGCTCAGAAAGTGAGGTTAACGCCTGCGAAGACCCGATTGCGCGAGTAATCCCTGAAATGGGTGTCAGAACTGATGTCGGTATAGTGATACCCGGCCTGAACGCCGATGAGGGGGGTAATGGCATAACGGACCGAGACGTTTCCATCAAAAGTGTTCTCGGCGAACGCCGGGGTGATGATTAAGCCGGAGTTTAAAGAATGATAATCGTCATGCACAAAATAAAGGTCGACATTCGAGGTGATTCGGGAGGTGAGATTAAATTTGGTCTGCAACCCCGTCCGGTACGTTGTTCGACTTTGAGCACCGGCTATCTCCGGCTCTTCTAGTCCGTAGTGATTGTTCCAGCTCACGGTGACTCTCTTGCCGAACACGTAACTGACTGTTCCTTCAAAATAAGGGGCGTTCCGATCGCCTTCGCTCGTGTATGACCGAAATTGGGCTCCGCCACGGAGCGAAGCGCTCAAGCGCGGGTTAAAGGTGTGATCGATGCCGCCGAGCGCGAAATGGGTGGTTGAATCAAGCGTGCCGTCGTCATAAGTGATGATGGCGTATCGATATTCGGCAACCAGACTGGTTGTCGGAGCGAGTTGGAACTGAAACTCGTTTCCAAAGGTGTTACTGACGCGATTGGAGAGCAGGCCGAGCGTGTTGTTGTCGTAATTGAAAGCCTCGAAGAGGTAGGAAGTCTTGGTGGTGAAGCGCCGACTCCAGTCGTAGGCGACGAAAACTTTGTCGGTCGTATAGAGGTAGTTGCCATTGCGTGTATTCAATCCTCCGGGCGCCTGGAAATCTGGCTCGGTCAAATACTCGACCAGGATGGTCGAGCCGAGCGTGAGCCGCGGGGATGCTTTGTATGTGAGGCCGACGGCGCCTTTCAGGTCGATGTCGTACTGCTGACCGCTGACGTGCTCATAATAATAAGAGCCACCGGCGCCGGCGTTCAGGACCAATTGCAATCGCGGGTCCCCAAAGGTGTAGTCGAGAATAATATTTCCATTAGTGAATGCCGATCCCTGCTTGCTGCCCCCTTGGGTATTAACGTTGTCATCGTAACCGCCAGAAACGATGGCGTAAATTTTGACCGGTGTGGGGGAAAAAACGCCGACCCCGGACGGTCCGCCCGTTACGGTCGGTTGTCCGGTCGAGCTTGTCACCGCCGTCGATGGCGCAGTTGTTCCGGTTGATAACTCGCCCGTGGTGGTTGTCGACGACGATGATGATGACGGTGCGGTGCTGGACGAGGTACTTCCCGAGCCGCCGGTTGTCGAAACGGCTTCCTGCGCGCGCAGTAAGGACGAATGGGCCGTGACAAAAAAGAGCGCCAATAAAGCAGCGGATAGTTGTCTCATCTCTCGAGCAGCGCGGTTCGAGCCTAGGCTAGAGCAGGAAACGCGCAACCGGTTTGTGACAACGGTAGAATCGCTCGGCCTCATTGTTTTGGAGTCGCTGTTTGTTCAGGTTCTGTCGGCGGTTCGGGCGTTCGCCATCGGCTGAGATGGTATTTGTAGATCTCGTTCAAATAGATCGACCTCGGATCCCAGTGTCGCGCTTCGTCAAAAATCCATTCCGCTTCAGTAAAGCGGCCGAGGCTGTCATAAGTTAAGGCAAGCGGCACGAGGAAGGTTCTATCGGACGGTGCAAGCTCGCGCGCCTTTTGGAACGCGACTAATGCATCTTCGTAGCAGGATGCCTGCTCGGCCTTATCGGAAATGGAATCGCAGAGAGTAAGCTTTGCGCTGGCCAGATATTGATACAAAAACGGATTTTGCTTTTCGTTTTCAAGTCCGCGAAGCGCAAAACGAATCGCTTCCTGAGGATGATTATTGCGTTGAGCCGTGCGCGCGTGTTCCGCAAAGTATTCGCCTGGCAGAAGACGAAAGCTTTGAACAGCGAGAAGCGCGCCGATCATCACCAACAACGCGCGCCAGCCCAAGATCGACATCGGAACAGCGGCGTCTTCCTTTTCGCGCGCGACTCCGGCGTTGGCCAGGATACCGAAGACGAAAGCGAGCAGCAAGGCGTTAGCCGGAATGTGCAGATTAAAATCGACAAACGAGTGGACGATGTAAGCCGCGACTGCACCCAGCGCTCCTAGGTTAAGTGCAAGACTGTTGCTCAGGAGCTGGTTGGAGACGGCGACGCGTTTTGGTCCCAGCCGTTGAAAATTCCTCCATCCATTGCGCAGATGCATGCCCAAGAAAGGAAGGAAGAGCACGCCACCGATGACGCCGTATTCGGCGAGCAAATGGAGGTAGTCGTTGTGAGCATTCACCGGATCCTGCTGCACCCGCTCGGTTCGAAACTTTCTGCCGTAATAGAGATAGGTGCCGCTGCCGGTGCCTAACAACGGCGCCTCTCGCCACTCTTCGATCGCAGCATGCCACATATCGAGGCGGACCGGCGCGGTGCTCAGAGCATTGTCGGCGCGGTCTGCCAGGAATTCGCTTTTCTTAACAACTTGCAACGCCGCGCCGGCAGCCAGAATCGCCGCCAGGGCGCCGATTCCACCGATTGTCCAAAGCAGTCTCGCGCTCGCGCGGCGAATGGTCATCAAACTTAAGACCCCCACCACCACCAGGCCCGCAATAGAACTCGCATATCCGCCGCGACTACCGGTGAGAAGAACGCCGACGTAGCAAACGCCGGTTGTCTAACCAATCAACAATTTGCCCCAAGTCGGAAACCGGCTCCAGCAAACCAGACTAACGCCGAAAACTCCCAGCACTTCGAGCGCGCCCGCGAGATGATTTGGGCAGACGTAAAATCCGCTCGCCCGTCGGCCGTAGTCGACCCGCTGCAAGAATTCAATGAGCATGAAATTATTGCCGTCTCGAAATTGAATCGCACCGATTAGGACGTGAATCACGGCGAGCCCAAGAAGAGCAATCAGGATCCAAGCCCGCGGTTTTGCCGATGTGCAGAACAATGCGACGAACCAGTAGACGATCAATCCGCCTAAAACTGAGTAAATGTCCTGACGCGCTGTGTAAGCGACCGGGGACAAAAATGCGCGGACAAGAATGTATCCAAAGAAAATTATCGAACTGATCAGGCAGATTTGAGCAGGGCGCGGTCTTGGTTGCCGGAAGAGAAAAAGTGTGAGCAGGGCAACCAGCGCCAGAATTGCATACGAGGGGAAGCTGAAAATCAGCCGGGTACCGCCAATGAGAACTTGAATAAGTAGAAGCGCGGCGGCAAGCAACACCACTGCTACCATTTCAATCGAGCGGCCGATCAAACCTGCTTCTTTCACAACGGCACAGGGGCAGCGGGGTTTGTTCCGAAAAGATGCGAGCGGGATAAAAGAAAAGCCGTTGCAACTCGAGTCGCAACGGCTTTTCGCGAAATAGCTCTGTTACGGATTCTGCGTTCCCGTAACCTGACAGGGGCACGGGCCAAGGCAATCCCCGGGATGGTTCTTCAAATGCGCCTGCACCGCTGAGCACCCGACCGTGATGGTATGTGCATTTGGCGGGTTGCCCGGAGGCACGTGGCAAATCGTGCATTTATTCGGGTCGCTGGCGCCGTCAAAATCTGGCGTAGCCGTAGGCGTCGGGCCGGCCGCGTGGGCCGCCCAGAACGCGAAAGTGAAAAGAACGCAAGCAAGGATCGAAAGAATGGATCCGCCGATCCGCCGAAACAATTGTGCCCCGTTTGAAACCATCAGCAATTTCTTCATAAAATCCCTTTGTTAATGTGGGAACAAGTATCCTATTAGCGTAGCGCTCCGGTCAACAGAAATCCCGCGACCCAAATCGTTGGAAAGACCGGCTTGGGAACAGCGGGCAACGGGAATCGAACCCGCATGGCCAGCTTGGAAGGCTGGAACTTTACCATTAAGCTATGCCCGCGCGGACCGTGCCCGTCCGGCTCGGACTAAATTGCAGTGGGCCCGTGTTACTGCCAAGCGATTTTTCCCATGGCGTCGGCCGCTTGATCTTTCAGTCGCCGGGGTCTTAGCTAGGCCATGAGGAATTTGGCCACTCTCTATTCAATAGTTACGCTCGGCTTGCTTGTTTATGCGCGGGCCGATCTCACGATTGTGCAACGGGTTGAAGGCGTCGGCCAGGATGGCGAGGTCACAGTGAAAATTAAAGGGGACAAGGAACGGATCGATGCTCCGTCTCAGCCCACGCGGATCATCGACGGCAAGACCGGTGAAATGACCGACTTGCTCAGTGAAAAGAAAAGTTTTGTCCGGATTTCGGCCGAACAAATGAAAGCTGCGGCCGAAACGATCAATAAATTCGACGACGGGAAACAGCCCTCCGGCCCAAAGCTCACTCCCACCGGCAGGAAAGAAACGATTAACGGTTACGAAACCGAAGAGTTCGTTTACCAGACCCCGAAATTCAAAGCCTCGTTCTGGGTCGCAACCAAATACCCGGACGCGGCCGGGATCCTCAAACAAATGCAGGTGCCGATCTCCGGTGCCTGGAAACCGAGCAACATGGGGATGCCCGATTACACCGATTTCGCCGGCCTGCCCCTCAAGACTGTAATTTCGGTCGGTGCCAATCAGGTGGTGACCACCATCACATCGATAAAGAAGGATTCGATTAGCGCGACTGACTTCGACGTTCCGAAAGATTATGAGGAATTGAAGAAGCCGCTCGACGCTGCCCCGCCGCCGGTCGAAAATCCTGCCAGTTCTCCATCAGCGACGCCGTAAGCGCGTCATATTTCGGCGTGTGCGCCCGACGTTCTTGCTTGCTTCCAATTCGCCGCGCCGGCGCGAATTACTCCTGGAAGCAGGGTTCGACTTTGAAATACTCGCGCCGAACGTGGCCGAAAGGTTCGATGTCGATCTAACGATGCGCGAGTTAACCGCGTTCAACGCGATGCGCAAGGCAATGGCAGCGGCGCGCGTCCGGCCAAAAGATATCGTGCTCGCGGCTGACACACTCGTAACTATCGACGATCGCATTCTCGGAAAGCCAACAGACAAGGCCGACGCGGTTGCGATGCTGGAACGATTGAGCGGGCGCGCACACGAAGTGTGCACTTCTGTCTTTGTCTGTCATCTGACCGAGACGAAGTCGATCGCCTTCCATGAAGTCTCCCGCGTCTTCTTTCGCCGGCTTAGTCTTGCTCGGATCGACGACTATCTTGCGCGCGTGAATCCGCTCGACAAAGCTGGCGCGTACGCTGCCCAAGGTTTCGGCGGCGAAATCATCGAGAAGATCGACGGCTCATTCACGAACGTAGTCGGACTGCCGATGGAGAAAACAATCGCCGCGCTCGCCGAATTCGGGATCACGTCGAAATAGGGCCAGTCCAACGCTAGCGCGGCTGGCACCTCGGACCCTAGGGAGTCTCGACCAGCTCTTTCGCCGGCTGGTGTTGATGTTCCTTTTTTTCGCGTTTGAGCACGTAGTAGAGGAACCAGACGATAAAGCAATTCGCCAAGAGGAGAATCACTGGAGCAAGCGCCGGCCGGTGAAAAATCAATCGATGCCAAACATGCCTGACCTCGAGCGGGATCAACGCCCCCGTCGCGAAAATCATCAAGAACTCCGCCCAGCGTTTTTGCATGTAAACGCCGATGCCTTCGGTGAAAAGCACCGCACAATAAAAAAGGGCAAGAATTCCAGTTGCGCGTAATGCGCCACCGGCCAGCACCTCTTGTAGTTTGTTGAGCAAAAAAATGACGGCCTTGCTGTGGTGTAATAACAATTGGTCGTCCGCCCAATCCGAAATTTGATCGAGCCAAACGGGGCGGCTGTGCAAGAAAAACAGCGAAAAGCCGAGCAGAAATAGAAGCACTCCTTTGAAAATCTTGAAAAGCGCGATGATTTTGAGATACCGGACGCGCTTCTGTGGTTGCAGGACGATCTTCGGCTCGTGCATTGCTACGTAACTTCGTTTATTCGCGGATAATTGGTTGCTCCCGGCAGCAGATTTCCAATTTGTTCCCGTCCGGGTCCTCAAAGAAGAATCCGTAATATCCGGGGCTATAATCAGCGCAGATCTCGGGACCTTCTAAATTCTTCCCGCCGATCTCGCCGACAAGTTTTGCGATTCGATCAACTCCCGCGCGGGTGTCCGCCCAGAATGAAATTCGCGTCCCGTTCGGCTGATGATGTCGATCTTCCGTGAATCCAAAAAATTCGGAAGGTTTGTCGCCGCCCGCAGAATAAAACGTTCCCCAGGTTTCATCCGATCGATCGCAGGTGAAGCCGAGCGCCGGCAAAAGTTTTCCGTAGAACTTCATGGCTCGCTGAAGATCTTTCACCCGCAAATCAATGTGATCGAGAATGCGCGCTCTCACTTATTCGACTTTCGGTTTTCTCGCCGGATCATCAACTTCAATCCCGACCAGGTCTCATCGACCGCGCAGACTTTTATGTCCACGAATCCAAGCGGAAGGGCGACTGCGCGAATTACATCTTCTGTGATGTTGGTTGGAACACCGGAAGATTTCTTGGGCCAGGAAACCCAAACCGCGGCATCGTCGGCGATTTTTTGGCGAAGGGATTGCAACTGTTTTGCCAAGGCGCCGCGTTCTTTGGCAAAGAGGTGGACAAATTTCGTATTTCCTGTCGGACGGGTCGCAAAATTGACTCCACTTGGAATTTGGCCCAGCAGCTTGCGGTAATGATCGGGAGCGTCGATTAGCACGACAATCGTGCCCGGTTTGATTCCGAGTTTTTGCGGCAGGGGCGTTCCGGAGTAACCAGCCATTCCGGGTTGCTTTAGCGAAGGCACCGACGTTTTGCAACAAGCCCGCGTCCCTTGATCCTAAGGGGGAGGTTTGTTTTCTGGAAAATGTTGTTGCCAGGAAACTTAATATACTATAATAGTTTCCTAAGGATTAACGCAAAGAGGATGACGTGAGACCGCTTAAGAAATCAGTTCTTCGGCAGCCTAACCGAAAGAGTGTCGCGGGCCGGCAACGAATCGTGGAAGCAGCGCGAGCCCACTTTTTCAGCCACGGCTTCCGCAGCGTGACCATGGACGACCTGGCCGAGGAGTTGGGCGTCAGCAAAAAGACGCTCTACGCTCATTTTCCGGGCAAGATCCAACTGCTCGAAGCGGTATTGGCCAATAAGTTCGCCGGTGTTGAAGCTAAGCTGAATGAAATCACGCGCGCACACCCGCACGACTTCGCGACGGCGTTACGCGAACTTCTGACCAACACTCAACGCGAGTTGGATGAGATCAAACCGCCGTTTGTTCGCGATATGCGCCAGAAGGCGCCGCATGTATTTAAGGTCATCGAGCGTCGTCGCGCTGCTTTGATCGAGCGCTTTTTCGGAAAGCTTTTTATCGAGGGTCAACGGACGGGGATGGTGCGTAGAGACGTTCCCGCCAATCTCATCATCGAGATTCTTCTCGCCATGGTTCAGGCGATCATGAATCCGCCGAAGATGGAGGAGTTGGGAATGACGCCGAAGGACGGTTTTGCCGGCATTCTCAAGATTGTTCTCGAGGGCACGCTCACGGCGAAAGGACGAAAAACATGAATGCGTTGTTCGCTAGGCAAGCAGATCAATCAATTCGCGCGATGGCAGCGGTGGCGGTGCTGTTCTTGTTGGTCGCTTGCAGCGATCGGCCGCAGGACCGGTTCCAGGGTTATGTAGAAGGAGAATTTGTTTATGTTGCGTCGCCGCTGGCAGGGCAATTGGAAACGTTGTCCGTGCAGCGCGGCCAACAGGTGAAAATCGGCCAGCCACTGTTTGCCCTGGACGAGACCGCGGAAAAAGCCGCGCGGGAGCAAATCAAAGCTGCGCTTGTGCTTTCCGAAGCGGAGCTCGCACGACAGGAAAAGCTTTTCCGATCGGGCGTGGCGGCGAGTCAGGATTTGGATCGCGCGCGCTCAACCCGCGACCAGGACAAGAAGCGACTCGATCAAACCGACTGGAGTTTCGAACAGAAAAAACAGGCCGCGCCGCAAAGTGGCCTCGTTTACGACACGCTCTTTCGTCAGGGCGAATGGGTGGCTGCGGGAAAGCCGGTCGTTGTCCTTCTGCCGCCGCAAAATATCAAGGTGCGCGCGTTCGTTCCGGAAACAATTGTCGGTTCGATCCATTACGGCGACATCGCCGAAGTGCGGATCGACGGCGTGAAAGATCCTTTCATCGGCAAAGTGAGTTACATCTCGCCGCGCGCGGAGTACACGCCGCCGGTCATCTACAGCCGCGAAACGCGGGTGAAGCTCGTGTTCATGGTCGAATTCATTTTCGATTCGCAGGCGACAGCCAATTTGCATCCCGGTCAGCCGGTAGACGTGCAGTTCAAGACAAAATGAAAAACGGCGAACCGGTCATTGAAGTGCGCGGCATGACCAAACGCTTCGGCGACCTGACCGCGGTCGATCATGTCGATCTTACGGTTCGCGCCGGCGAGATCTTCGGCTTCCTTGGGCCTAACGGCAGCGGCAAAACAACGTTTTTGCGCATGCTCTGCGGATTACTTCGCGCTGACGACGGCAGCGGCCGCGTTCTCGGTCACGACGTCATCGCCGAAAGCGAAGCGATCAAGCGCGAAGTCGGTTACATGACGCAGCGATTTAGTTTCTGGGAGGATTTGAGCATTGAAGAGAATCTCGACTTTGTCGCGCGCATGTACGGCGTGAAAAATCGCCGGCAAACTGTGCAGGAGAGCATCGAGGAACTGGGACTGGCCGAGCGCAGAAAACAACTCGCGGGACAACTCTCCGGCGGATGGAAACAACGGCTCGCGCTCGCGGCCTGTCTCATTCATCGCCCGAAATTGTTATTGCTCGATGAGCCGACGGCGGGTGTCGATCCAAAAGCGCGTCGTGATTTCTGGGAAGAAATTCATCAACTTGCGGCGCAAGGGCTCACGTTTCTCATCACGACACATTACATGGACGAAGCAGAGCGCTGCCAACGCCTCGCTTACATTTCGAAGGGTAAGCTGCTTGCAGACGGCACGGTAGACGAAGTCATCTCGCACGTTGGCCTAACGACTTGGTCGGTGCAAGGACCTGATCTCGCGCAGTTGGCCGAACAACTCCGTAAAACTCCCGGCGTGCAACAAGCCGTCGCTTTCGGCAATTCGTTGCACGTCAGCAGCACGGACGCGGGCGAGCTGGAACGCGCCATCGCGCCTTTCCGTCGCGAGCCGTACGACTGGCGCGAGATTCCATCCGGGTTGGAAGACGCATTCATCAGTTTGATGGAGCACTCAGCGTGAAAAAACATCCAAAGTTTTCGTTTCAACGGCTGCGCGGAATTATTACGAAAGAATTCACGCAGATGCGGCGCGATCGTCTCACGTTCGCGATGATGCTCGGAATTCCGCTGATTCAACTCACCCTTTTCGGATACGCGATCAATGCCGATCCGCGGCATCTGCCCGCGGCCGTTCTTCTGGCCGATCAAGGCCCGCAAGGACGCACTGTCCTCCAGGCCATGAAAAACAGTACCTACTTCGATTTTGTCCGCGAGGTAAAAACGGAAGACGAAGGGCACGATCTGCTCGCGCGCGGCCAGGTTCAATTCGTCATCAATATTCCGCAGAATTTCAGTCGCGATTTTGTCCGCGGCGACCGGCCCGCTATTTTGGTCGAAGCCGATGCGACCGACCCGGCCGCGACCGGTAACGCCCTCGGTTCGTTAGGCAATCTTGTCACCGCTGCTTTGCAGAACGATTTGAAAGGACCGCTCGATTCGCTTGCCTCCGGAAACGACCCGATCGACGTGCGAATTCACGCACTCTACAACCCCGAAGTCATCACCCAATATAATATCGTTCCCGGCTTGATGGGTGTGATCCTCACCATGACGATGATCATGATCACCGGGTTGGCCATCACCCGCGAACGCGAACGCGGCACAATGGAAAATCTCCTCTCCATGCCGACGCGACCGAGCGAGGTGCTCATCGGCAAAATTGTCCCCTACATCATGGTCGGTTACATCCAGGTCACGGTGATTCTTCTCGCCGCTTATTTTTTGTTTAATGTGCCGATACAAGGCAGCGTTCTTTTGCTCCTCGTTGTCGCGCTCGTCTTCATCGCCGCAAACCTGGCGATGGGCATCACTTTTTCCACCATCGCCAAAAACCAACTTCAGGCGATGCAGATGACTTTCTTCGTTTTTCTCCCGTCGATCTTGCTCTCTGGCTTCATGTTTCCATTTCGCGGGATGCCGCCCTGGGCCCAAATCGTAGGCGAAGTGTTTCCGCTCACACATTTCTTGCGCATCGTCCGCGGCATTCTCTTGAAAGGGAACAACATCGTCGATGTCAGCCTTCAGCTTTGGCAGATCGCGCTCTTCGCGGTCATCATGCTGACGATTGGCATCAAGCGCTATCGCCAGACGCTCGATTGAAAGATGCGATTATCGATCTTGCTCTTCTGCGTCGCGCAAAAAGATCGGATAATCAATCGCTCGAATCTTTGAGCATCGATTTGAGCTGCTCGCGCAACTCTTTTGGGTCGCTGTGACCGTGCGCCGAAACGGCGTGCTGAACCGCGGCGTCGAGTACTTCCTGCTCCGTCCCCGAAATTCTTAACGTGCAACCCTTGTCGCTCGGATAATCCCGGCAATCGATCGATTTTCTTTGAGCCATGACAAGGTCCTCAGCTTTTCTTGAGTTCCGTCAGATCTTTCAACACTTGTTCGCTGTGCTCGGCCGGTTTCACGCCCGTGTAAACCTTGGCGATCTTTCCTTCAGGGTTAATCAGGAAAGTGTTTCGTGCCGCCATCGTTTCGCCCTTGTAATCCATGGTCGATCCGTACTGGGCCGAGACTTTTCCGCCCGGATCGGCCAGCAATTTGAAGGTCAGCCCTTCTTTGGTGCAAAATTCCTTGTGCGAATCGGCGCTGTCCACGCTTACGCCCAGGATCACCGCGCCGGTCTTGTTGTATTGCGTCAAATCGCGCTGGAAATTCTTCGCCTCCATCGTGCAACCGCTGGTCATATCTTTCGGATAAAAATAAAGGACAACCCATTTACCCTTGAAATCTTTCAAGCTGACTTGCGATCCGTCGCTGGTCGAGAGACTGAAATCGGGCGCCGCCGTTCCGGCCGCGGGTTGAGTTTGTGTGTCCGCGCCTTGCATAAGGGTCAATGTAGCGAAGCCGGCGATTGCTGACAGCAGTGATTTTTTCATTTTTGTTTCTTAATTGGGCCTGAAACGTAACTGGGAACCTTCTTGAAAGCAAAAGAACCCAAAATAATACCCCGTGTTTGGACGATCGGGCATTCGACCCGCAAGATCGACGTCTTCCTTTCGCTGCTGGAAGAAAATGGAATCAAGCTCGTCGCCGATGTGCGGATGTTTCCCGGTTCGAAGCGCTATCCGCAGTTCGGCCGCGAAGCGCTGGCAAAGTCGCTCGCCGAAGCGGGGATTCGCTACGAACATTTTCCGGAGCTGGGTGGAAGACGAAAAGCAAAACCCGATTCAAAAAACACCGCCTGGCGCAACGAAATGTTCCGTGGTTACGCCGACTACATGGAATCCGAAGATTTCCAAAAAGGAATCGCGCGCCTTGTTCATCTGGCAGAAGAAACCGGACCGACCGCGATCATGTGCGCGGAAGCGGTTTGGTGGCGCTGCCATCGCTCGCTGATCTCGGATTATCTCAAAGCGCGCGGCGCTGAGGTCATTCACATTCTCGATGAGAAGAAAACCGAGCCGCATCCGTTCACGTCGGCCGCGCAAATTGTGAATGGCCAGCTGAGCTACGGTTCGCTCTTATAGTTCCGATCTAAGAGCGCTCGCGTCCGCGCCAGTTGCGATGCGCGATGTAGGCAGGGACCGGCGGCGTTTGCGACTCGCGTTCCATCATCCGCTCGGCCAGCCACTGAAACCATTCCGACCAAGTCTCGCGATCGTATTGCCGGCGAACCGCCGTCGTATAGGGCAGCAATTTTTTCCACGATATCAAAATCGGTCCGCTGAAAAAATCGTCGATGATGTCGATAGTGAGTTCCCCGTGAAAAAGCAAAACACCGATCGTCTCCCAGGTGGCGGTGACATGAACCATCAAGTCTTCGCCTTCCGGCCCCAG
>Ga0157378_10003021_pt1 | contig 14952 bp, 10 predicted proteins | sample M65metaG_FD_115309 | JGI IMG/M metagenome (GOLD analysis project Ga0157378, IMG submission 115309) | Miscanthus rhizosphere microbial communities from Kellogg Biological Station, Michigan, USA - M6-5 metaG | ecosystem: Host-associated > Plants > Roots > Rhizosphere > Soil | place: USA: Michigan...
AGCTGGTCGGCGACCTTCAACCCGCGTAGTTCGACCGAAAGCGGGGGCGTCAAACGACGCCCCCGACTTTAAAGCAACCGGTCAATCACGTCGGCGGCGCAGTAGCCATCGCCCCCCGCCGGCAGAAATTCCGCGAGTCGGGCAACATCGTCACCCGCGGTCAGCAGCGGATTCTCCTTGCGACCTCCCTCTCGAATTTGACCGAGTCCGATCGTCGCAAGCAGGCCATTGCAGACGCACTTGCGCCCGATCGTGTCGGCCTCGACGCCGCCCTTCTGGAGATAATTTTCCACCGCTTCGCCCGGGCATCGACAACCAAGTTTCCCGTCCGGTTTTTGATGCAGGTGCCGGAGATACCCCAGATCGCAGCCGCGCTCCCGGCTCTCCAGAAACGCGGGTTCGGATGAAGTTCCCTCCATTTGAACGACCTTGAACGGGAAGCCGGTCGGCGAGGCGGCGGGGTCCGTGAAAACTTTCGTGGTTCCCTCGCGACTGGCGGCGAGCGTCTGCCGTTTCCAGTGCGGATCGATTCCGGATTCCTCGCAAAATGCGAACGCCGTGCCGACCTGAATGCCCGCCGCGCCCAGGGCGAACGCCTCGGCAAGCTTCCCCGGCCGGCCATACGAACCGGCCAGCCAGAACGGCAATCCCAACGCGCGGATCTTTTCCAGATCGGCCGCGTCGCGTTCCCCGTAGATCGGCTCGCCCTGCGCGTCGAGCCGCATTGGCCCGCGCGGCGGAGCATTGTGACCTCCGGCCGACGGCCCCTCGACGACGAAGCCATTCACCGCGCCCGTGGACTTTCGCGCCAGCGTGATCGCCAACGTCGCCGAGGAAATCACGGCGATGAATTGCGGGCGGCGCAGCGCAGGCGGCGGACCGGCACAGAATTCCGCGGGATCGAACGTGCAGGCGAACTCCCGATCGGGCGTGGCGTCCTCCACGTCGAGTTTCAGCCGCACCGGCCGTCCCGCGGCGAGTTCGTCGAGAATGCCGGGGATCGCCCGGGGGATCCCCGCGCCCATGAAAACATAATCCACGCCGGCCAACATCGCGCCGAAAAGCGAAGGCAGCGTCGGCAGCTGAATTTTTTCCAACAGATTGATGCCGACCAGGCCGTCGTGCCCTTCCTTCGCCAGGAAGACCTCGACGAAATTTGCGAGCACGGTGAGTTCGACCAGATTGCGGCCGGGGTCTGCGGAGTAGATCGGCACGAGTTTGAACGGCGCGTCGGCAGCCTTGCCGCCTTCGATGAAATAGCGCTCAAGCGCGCGCTCCGCGACGGCGGGCAACGGAAAGCGCCGGCAGGCCCGACGCAGGGCGCCGTCGGGATCGCCTAGTTGCAGCCGGCGGGCGAGGATGGTTTCAATGGCCGTGCTGGAGACGACGCCGAGCTGGCCACACCGGGAAACGGCCCGCGCGAGCTTCCAACCGGAAACGCCGGCGCCCATGCCGCCTTGGATAATTTGAGGATGTCCCATGAAGTTACAACGTTTCGCCGTCGGAAAAACGACGAGTCGAAGCTAGGCGCGCCTCTGCCCGAAGCTCACCCGATCCTGCGAGATCGTGACCGCATTTTGCGGGAGCATTCCCGCCCGGGCCGGCGGCTAACTTGGCGTGAGCGCCACGCGGTATTCGGTCGGCGACTGGCCGACGATGCGTTTGAAGACGCGATTGAAATGCGTGAGCGACTGGAAGCCGACCTCGAAAGCAATCTCGCTCACGCGCAGGTTCGGATTCAACAGCAGGTTCTTCGCCTTCTCGATGCGGACGCGGGAAAGATACTCGGTGAAGTTCAGGCCGGTCGCCTTCTTGAACATCTTGCAGAAGTAGAACGTGCTCGTGTTCACGGCCTTCGCGACCTGACCGAGCGAGAGGTCCTCGGCCTGATTGCTTTTGATGAAGGACTTTGCCCGGGTGATCATCGGCAGCTCAGCGTTGTCCTGCTGCACGGCGACCTGGTTCGCCACCATCGAGAGGTGCTGCGCAAAAATCGTGAGCAGTTGCACCATCGACTGATATTGCGCGGGGGTCATCACCTTCGTGCTGAAGTAGGATGCCTCGATGCGCGCGTCCACTGGCACGCCCCATTCCGCCAGCTTCTTCGCGACGCGGGAGAATTGTGCGGCCGTGGGCTTCTTGCAAAAAACCTGGCCCGTCTGGAGAAACCCGACGAGCTGCTCGCCGAGTCGCACGGGCACCGCGCTATCGAACATTCCGACCGCGCAGCGCTCGGTGGTCGGGCCATCTTTTGCGCCGTCCTTGAGCCTTTCCTGCGTATCGAGGCAAGCGGAGCACGATTTGTTCTGCGCCGCCATGTGCTCGCAGAATTCGTTCTGCGATTTCTTGCCGCGGTGCGGGAGCTGCCACGATTCCACCGGGTTCAGCGAAACGGGCATGCCGGTCGCGGCAATGAACGCGCGCTCGTAGTCGCGGTAAATCTTCGACTCGGCGAGGGTCTCGATGAGGTTGCCGGTCATGAGGGCAGGCTAGCGAAAATATTGCGCGACGTCAAAAGACCTCCGCGTTCAATCCGCTGACCTCGCGCACCGTGCGCGCGATCCGGGAGAGCGACCGCAGCGGAAGATGGTCACAGGCGGGGTTCATGGCGGTGCGGTGGGCGGAGTAAATCTGCACGAGGGGAATGTGCGCGCCCGCATCCTTGAGTTCGCGCAGGGCCTTTGCATAGGCAAGGATTTCGCCCTCGGGCGGCTCGGCGCCGTCGATGAGTGGAAAGAGGCTCTGAATGATGACGGGGCGCCGGCAGGCGAGTTCCCGAATGTTGCGGAGCACGAGATCGAGCGGGATGCCCGGACGGTTGACAATGTTCATGTAGTCCTGCGTGCCGGCGTCGAGCTTCGCCCAGATTTCGTCGTCGGGTCCGAGCATCGCGATGCCCGCCTGCGTGTCGCGGAAATGAAGACCGGTCGCATTCGTGAGGAGGACGATCTTGAAGAACGGCGGTCCCCGGCGCGCGCGAAAGTGCAGCACGGCCTCGAGGATCTGGCGAAATTTCGGGCAGAGCGTCGGCTCGCCGTCGCCGCTCAAAGCCACTTCCTTGAACGGCAGCAATTCGAGCGAGGCCGGCGAGTAGCCGAGCTCCGCCACCCGCCCGCTCTCGACCATCACGAGCATATTCTCGAGTTCCGCGATCATCACATCGATCTTCACCCGGGTTGGACCGCTCTGGTGGCTGCGATCGACTTCGCAATAGATGCAATCGAAGTCGCAGCATTTGTCGGGGTTCATGTTGATCCCGATGGAGAGCCCGCCAGCCCGCTGCGAGAGCACGCAATAGACAAACTGGTTGCCGTGGAAATTGCGGGCCGGCCAGGGCAGGGAGGCCGTCGCTTCGGGTTTCGGGGGCGTTTGCATGCCGAAAGAACTACGCCACCGCCGCGAGGATGCGCCGGACCTCGGTTGCGAATTGCTTTGCGAATCTTGCTTCGCGGGGCCGACGCGCGATCCGCAGAAAAGGGTGAGCGATGACCAACGGATGGGCAGCGCCCTTCGCCGCGCGGCGCTAGAAATGCGGCACACAACATCCGACCGCACCAAAGACCATGCCCACCGACTCGTTCACGATCCCTCCCACGCCCCTTGGCCAAACTCTCCGCCGCGACGCCTGGTGGATGCAGCCGCTCCTCGTCTTTCCCGGCTTCTCGGCCTTCATCGTTTATTCGACGTGGGCCGCGCTGCAGAACGCGCATTATTGGTATGACGGCGGCGGCGCGGACTACATCTCGCCGTTCTATTCACCGGAAATCTTCGGCGCGTCGCCACACGCGCTCTTCGGGCCAAAGCCCGGCTGGTGGCCGGCGTGGCTGATCTTTTCACCGGCGTTTTTCGTGCTCTGGGTGCCAGCGGCTTTCCGCTTCACCTGCTATTATTACCGCGGCGCGTATTACAAGGCGTTCTCGGCGGACCCGCTCAACTGCGCCGTCGGCGAGGGCCGCAAGACGTATCTCGGCGAGCAGTATTTTCCGTTCCTGCTGCAAAACGCCCACCGCTATTTTTTCTACCTCGCGGCAGCCGTGCTCTTCCTCCTGGCTTATGATGTCTGGCGCGCGCTGTGGTTCACGGATGCGCACGGCGTGGCGCATTTCGGCGTCGGAATCGGCACGCTCGTTCTGGCCATCAACGTCGTCCTGCTCACGAGCTACACCTGCGGCTGTCACTCGCTCCGGCACTTGATCGGCGGCTGGCGCGACAAGCTTTCCCAGTCGAAGTGCGGCGGTTGTTACAACGCCGTGAGCTGCCTGAACCGCAAACACATGATGTGGGCGTGGATCAGCCTGTTCTGGGTCGGCTTCACCGATATCTACGTGCGCCTTTGCTCGATGGGCATCTGGCACGACGTCCGCCTTTTCTAATTTTATGAGCAACTACGAAACCATCGAATACGACGTGCTGGTGATCGGCGCGGGCGGCGCGGGATTGCGCGCCGCGATCGAAGCCTCCGCCGCCGGCGTGAAAGTCGGCCTCGTCTGCAAATCCCTGCTCGGCAAGGCGCACACCGTCATGGCTGAGGGTGGCATGGCTGCGGCCATGGGCAACGTCGATGACCGCGACAACTGGCGCGTGCATTTCGCGGACACGATGCGCGGCGGCCAATACGTGAACAACTGGCGCATGGCCGAGCTGCACGCCAAGGAAGCACCGGCCCGCGTGCACGATCTGGAGGCCTGGGGCGCCGTGTTCGACCGCACGAAGGAGGGCAAAATCCTCCAGCGCAATTTCGGCGGCCACCGCTATCCGCGCCTCGCTCACGTCGGCGATCGCACGGGTCTCGAACTCATTCGCACCTTGCAGGACAAGGGCGTGCACCAGGGCATCGGCATTCACATGGAGCAGACGACCGTCGCGCTCTTCAAGGATGGCGACCGCATCGCCGGAGCGCTGGCTTACGATCGCGAACGCGGCCGCTTCCGCATTTTCAAGGCGAAGGCCATCGTCATCGCGACTGGCGGCCTCGGCCGCGCCTACAAGATCACGAGTAATTCCTGGGAAGGCACCGGCGATGGCGTTTCCCTCGCCTACCACGCGGGCGCCGAGTTGCTCGACATGGAGTTCATCCAGTTCCATCCGACCGGCATGGTCTGGCCGCCGAGCGTGATGGGCATTCTCGTCACCGAGGCCGTGCGCGGCGAAGGTGGCGTGCTGCGGAACAAGGACGGCAAGCGGTTCATGTTCGACGACATCCCGGACAACTACAAATCGCAGACCTCCACGGATCCCGAGGAAGGCTGGCGCTACACGCAGGGCGACAAGAGCGCCAAACGCCCGCCGGAGCTGCTCACGCGCGACCACGTGGCGCGTTGCATCATGCGCGAGGTGAAGGCCGGCCGCGGCAGTCCGCACGGCGGCGTGTTTTTGGACATCGCGTGGATCAAGGAGAAGATCGCGAACGCGCCAGAGCACATCAAAAAGAAGCTGCCGAGCATGTATCACCAGTTCATCCAGCTCGCGAATCTCGACATCACGAAGGAACCGATGGAAATCGGCCCCACCACGCACTACGCGATGGGCGGCATCCGCGTGGACGGCGAGACGCAAATGTCGAACGTCCCCGGCCTCTTCGCCGCGGGTGAATGCGCGGCCGGCCTCAACGGGGCGAACCGCCTCGGCGGCAACTCGCTCTCCGACCTTCTCGTTTTCGGCAAACGCGCCGGGGAATTCGCCGCGAAATACGCGAAGGAAAATCCCGCCGTCGCGGTGAGCGACGCCGAGATCGATGCCGCCGTCGCCGAGGCGCTCGCGCCCTTCGAGCGCGGCGCGGAGGCTGCCGCCAGCACGGAAGGCCCGTATCAGGTGCAGCACGAGCTCCAGGAAACCATGCAGGCGCTGGTCGGCATCGTCCGCCGCGAAGATGAAATGACGCAGGCGCTCGACGCCATCGGCACGCTCAAGAAACGCGCCGCGCAGGTCGCCGTCTATGGCCACCGCGAATACAACCCCGGCTGGCACACCGCCATCGATTTGAAACACCTACTCACCGTCTCCGAGGCCATTACCCGCTCCGCATTGGAGCGCCGGGAAAGCCGCGGCGGCCACTTCCGCGAAGATTACGAAGCCAAGGACCCCGAATTCGGCGCCGTCAACATGGTCGTCTGGAAAGGCGCCGACGGCACGATGCAACTCCGCCGCCAGGCGATTCCCGCTATGCCCGAAGAACTGAAACAAATCATCGAGGAGATGAAATGAAGAAAGAAGTCACCTTTCGCATCTGGCGCGGCGACACCACCGGCGGAAAGCTCGTCGATTACCACACGGAAATCTCCGACGGCATGGTCGTGCTCGACGTCGTCCACAAAATCCAGGCCGACCAGGCGAACGACCTCGCCTGCCGCTGGAATTGCAAGGCCGGAAAATGCGGCTCCTGCTCCGCCGAAATCAACGGCGTGCCGAAGCTCATGTGCATGACGCGGATGGACCAGGTGCCCACGGACCAGCCCGTCACAATCACGCCGATGAAGGCCTTCCCAATCATCCGCGACATTGCCACCGACGTTTCGTGGAACTTCCGCGTAAAGCAGAAGATCAAGCCCTTCAAACCCTGCAAACCACAGGGCGAGGACGGCACCTGGCGCATGTCGCAGGAGGACGTTGAGCGCGTGCAGGAATTCCGCAAATGCATCGAGTGCTTCCTCTGCCAGGACGTCTGCCACGTCCTGCGCGACCACAGCAAGCACGAGGAGTTCATCGGCCCGCGCTTCCTCGCCTACACCGCCGCACTCGAGATGCACCCGCTCGACACCGAGGACCGCATCCCCGAGCTGCGGAAGGCCTACGGCATCGGCTACTGCAACATCACGAAGTGCTGCACGAAGGTCTGTCCCGAGCACATCACGCTCACCGACAACGCCATCATCCCGCTCAAGGAACGCGTCGTGGACGAGTTCTACGATCCGCTCGGCTGGCTCTGGAAGCTTCTTCGCCCCAAGGAAAAACCATGAAACCGCCCCCCGCTCTCGAACGGCTCCCGGTTGAGGCAATCCCCGCCGCACTGGAAAAGGCCGCGCATTGCCGGCTCATCAACGAGCCCGCGCAGGCCGAGAGCATCTGCCACGACATCCTGCTTGTCGAACCGGACAACCAGCGCGCGCTCGTCATTCTGCTGCTCGCGCTGAGCGACCGCATCGGCCGCGGTTACGCCGTCGGGCTCGTGGATGCGCAGCGCATTCTGCCCCGGCTCCGCGACGAATACGAGCGCGCCTACTACGCCGGCATCCTTTGCGATCGCCGGGCGAAGGCGCTGCTCGAGCAGGTCCACCCCGGCTCGCCCTCCGACGCCTACGAATACCTCCGCGAAGCCATCGACTGGTATGAAAAGGCCGAGGTTCTCAGCCCGCCGGGCAACTCCGAGGCTCTCCTCCGCCGCAACACCTGCGCCCGCATTCTCGCCGGAAATCCCCTGGGGCCGCATCCGGAAGAACCGATCCGATTGCAATCCGAATAAGCCCGGAGGATGTTCGCCTCGGCCTTGTTTCCAAATCCATGAAACCCGACTCCACCCGCAAAGACGGGGGAGCTCACACCCTCGCGGAACACGAGGGCATCGTGGACGTGCGCCCGGTTCCCGGACAGGCCCGCGTCGAGATTACGTTTGATCCCACCCGGCTCAGCGAAGCCGACATCCGCGCCCTGACGCGCGAGCACTCCGCCGAAGTCTCGTCCGTTTCGCAAAAATGCGCCTATCGCCTCGAGGGCAGCGCCTCCGAGGCCGGCGCGCAAAAGCTCGAGCGCCGCGTCGAAACCATCCCCGGCGTGCGTCGCGCCACCGCGACCTACCTCGGCCGCGTGCTGTGCCTCACGTTCGATCCCGCCACGCTTCCGCCGGAAAACATGCTCGCCAGCGTGCGCGGAGTCGGCGCCAACGCCCATCCGCTCGCCCCACGTCCGGAAGCCGGCGCCTCGCTCCGGCAACGCGCCCTCTCCGGCGAACTCAACGACGAAATCTCCTGGGCGCTCGGCACGCTCTGCCTCGCCGCCGCCGTCGTCGCGGAGCGCTCGGGCGCCAGCGCTTGGATTCACCACCTGGGCTATCTCGGCGCCTACATTTTCTGCGGGCAGCGCGGCGTGCGTTCGGCCTTCGCGTCGTTGAAGGAGCGCACGCTCGACGTCGATGTCCTCATGGTCGTCGCCGCGCTCGGGGCCGCCGCGGTGGGTGCGCCGTTCGAGGGCGCGCTACTGCTCTTCCTCTTCAGCCTTTCCAACGTCCTCCAGCGCTATGCGATGGAGCGCACGCAGAAGGCCATCGAATCCCTGCTCACCCTGCGCCCGCAGACCGCCCTCGTCAAACGCGGCGCGCGCACGGAGACCGTCGCCGTCGAGGCTTTGCAGATCGGCGACATCGTGATCGTGTTGCCCGGCGCGCACATTCCGGTGGACGGCGAACTCTGCGAGGGCCGCAGCAGCGTGGACGAATCCTCGCTCACGGGCGAGTCCATGCCGGTCACGAAAACCGTCGGCGATCCGCTTTTCGCCGGCACACTGAATCAAAGCGGCGGCATCGAGCTGCGTGTGACCAAGCGCGCGGAGGACTCGACGCTCGCCCGCATGGTCCGACTCGTCGCCGAGGCGCAGGCCGAGAAATCGAAGACCCAGCGCTTCCTCGAGCGCGCCGAGCAATATTACGCCACGGGCGTCATCCTTTTCACGATTGGCGTGTTTCTCGTTCCGTGGCTTTTCGCCGGACAGCCCTTCGCGGAGGCCTTCTATCGCGCGATGACGATCATGGTCGTCGCCTCGCCTTGCGCGCTCATCATCAGCACGCCGGCCGCGGTTCTTTCCGCGATTGGCGGCGCCGCGCGGCGGGGCATTCTCATCAAAGGCGGCTCGCATCTCGACCGCGCCGCCCGCATCGACATCGTGGCGATCGACAAGACCGGCACGCTCACCGTTGGCAAGCCGGCCCTCACGGAAATCCTCACGCCCGCCGGCATTTTCTCCGCCAGCGAGGCCCTCCCCGACCCGGTCCGCGACCTGCTGCGCGCCGCCGCGTCGCTGGAGGCGAAGTCCGAGCATCCGCTCGCGAACGCCGTCCTCAAAAGCGCCGCGGCGCGACACCTCGCGCTCGCACCGGCGACGGATTTCCAGTCCACGCCCGGCAAGGGCGCCGAGGCCACCATCGAGGGCGTGCGTTATCTCGTCGGCAGCGAACGCCTGTTCCGCGAATTGAACGCGGCTGGCTTCGCCGATCTCGCTCTCGCCTCGTTGCCGCTGCAGGCCCGCGGCCGCACGTGCATTTGGTTCGGCGTCCGCGATGGCGACGACGTCACCGCCCGCGCGGTGCTCACGATGGCCGACACCATCCGCCCATCCGCCCGCGCGCTCACCGCCGAGTTGCATCGCCTCGGCATCCGCAAGGTCGTCATGTTGACCGGGGATCAACGCGCGGTCGCAGCAACGATTGCCGCCGAGGCCGGCGTGGACGAAACCCGCGCCGAGTTGCTGCCGGAAGACAAGGTGCAGGCCATCCGCGAACTCAAGCGCGAAGGTCGCGTGATGATGATTGGCGACGGCGTGAACGACGCCCCGGCGCTCGCCACCGCCGATCTCGGCGTCGCGATGGGCGCGGCGGGCACCGACATCGCGATGGAAACGGCCGACGTCGTGCTGATGGGCGACCAGCTCGAAAACATCGCGCTGCTTCTCGCGCAGGCGCGGCGCGCCCGGTGGATCCTGCTGCAAAATCTCAGCTTCGCGGGTGCGGTGATCGTGTTGCTCGTCATCGCGGCGCTCGGCTTTGCCCTGCCGCTGCCGCTCGGCGTGGTCGGGCACGAGGGCAGCACGGTGCTCGTCTGCCTCAACGGCCTGCGGCTGTTCTTGCTCCGATCCTCGGCGGGACCGGCGATCGCTACATCGTGATGAGGTCCTTCTTCGCCTTCGCCTCGGTCGCCTTGAGGTCGGCCTTGGCCTGCTCGACAAACGAGAGAAAATCGTCGTAACGGGAGACCTCGCCGGGACGCGCCTCCTTGAGCAGGCTGATCTGGTCCTCCAGCAAACGGCAGATGCCCATCACTCCGCCGATTTCTTCGATCGTCTTTTTGTCGGTGCGCTTCTCGCGCACGATTTCGGCGTAGTATTGCTGCCGGCGGACGACCCACCGCACGGCGTTGTCGAGGGCGGCGCTCCCGCCGACGAGCATGCCGTCGGTCGTGAAGGCCGGCGGCGTGGGCTCGCCGGGCGCGTGCGGAAGGGTGCTTTCCGGCTTCAAGGTAATGCCGCTCTTCGTGCGAGGGTCGAGGATCGTCGGCGTGATGAAGATCATGAGATTCTTCTTCCGCTGCGAGCGGTCGTAGCTCTTGAACAATTCGCCGACCACCGGAATGTCCTTCAAAAGGGGAATGCCATTTTTCAAGGACGCGTCGGAAGCCTCCTCGAGCCCGCCGACGGCGAGCGTGTAGGTGGAATCGACGTCAAGCGCCGCGTAATAAATGCGCGCGCTGACGATCGGGTAGTCGTTGCCCTGGATTTTGGTCTGCGAAACGATCGAGGAAACCACGACCGCGACGGTGAGGCTGACCGAGCCGTCGGCCATGACCTTGGGCAGAACGTTGATGATCGTGCCGATGGGGAGATAGACGATCTGCGAGGACGACGTGCCGCCCACGCCCGGGGTGACGGTGGATTGCGCGGCGAGCACGGGCTGGTTGATCACGCTGCGAATGACGACTTCACGATTGTTGCGCGTGAGCACGCGAGGATACGACACCGTGCTGCTGTCGCGGTCGGCAAGGAACGCGCGCAGCGTGACGGAGACATCCGCCGCGCTCAACACGGCCGTTCCGGCAACAAATGCGGATCCGTTCGTCGTCGCCGGATTGATGATCCGGTCGAAATTGATTTTCGCGTTCAGGTTGCTCAGCGAGACCGTGTAGCCCTCGCCCAGCGTGCCGGTCCAATCCAGCCCGAGCTGCTTGCGCGGGTCCTTCGTCGTCTCGAGGAATTTCACCTCGATGGCGATGAGCGGCTGCGGGCGATCGGAGGCGGCGAGATAGCCCTCCACCCAGCCCTGCTGCTGACGCGTGGCGACGACGTAGAGCGTATTCGAGTTCGAGTTCCAGATGACCTTCTGGCCCATTTTGTCGGAATCGCCGCCGCCCTCGGCCGGAACGGCCTTCGCGGACGCGGAGCGCGCCTGGACGGAATTCGGAGACGTCTCGCCGGCCGCATTTGCCGAGCCCGGAGCGTCGAAGCCCGTCGTGGGAATGCCGATGAGCGCCTTCACGTCCTTGACGATCGTATCGACACGCCCCTCCGTGCCGCCGTTTTCATCCTTCTCGACGTGGAAGATGTCCGTCACGCCGTCGAGCGAAAGGCCGATGTCGGGCGCACTGCTGCTTTGCCCCAGGCCGCTGGCCGAGCCGCCGACGCTCCCCGCCTGGGATGACATCGAAGCACCGGAGGACGACCCGCCGCCGCTGCTCTGATTGCGGTATTTGACCTCCTCCTGCGTGTCGAACTTGATCGTGTAAGTCCGCGCGACGAGTTCCTGATCGTCGAACGGCCGCAGATACCACACGCCGCCCTCGTAAAACAAGGCGACGCCGTTGGCCTTCGCGATGATCTCGAGCGCGCGAAATGGACTGGCTGTGACGGTGAACGTGACGAGCGCGCTGTCGTCCGATCCGCTGTCGGGCAGGGAAACAAAGGAAATCCCGGCGTCGTCCGCGAGGAGACGCAGCACGTCCCGCAAGGGCGCGCGGTTGAACTCGTATTTCTTTTCCGGCTGGTCGCGGAGCTGGTCGGAAATGGCCGTTTCGGCGGATGGCGCCGGGGCGGCGGAATCGTTCGCGCCTTCCGTCGGCGAGCCCGCCAAACCAGATAATGGCGCGCACAGGACGCCCACCATGCACAACAGCATCGCCCCATTCAGCCAAGGAACCACGCGGAGCGGGAGGGAGTTCGGACGGGCAAGTTGCGACACCGAATCGCAGAGCGATCCGCGCCGGCCACGGAAGCAGCGGGAAGACATGTTGGGCAGGCCGTCTCTTACCGCGCGGCCCCGGGTAACAAAAGCGAAAACAAATAATGTTCGCATTCGACCGGCCCGGGTTGCATCTTGATATCGCTGCATTTGGAACTCCTCACACGCGACGAGAGACGCGCTGTCGAAGAGCCATTTTCCATGCCAAAATCCAAATCCAGCAGTCGCTCGCCGCGCTCTCGCCGCGCACTCTCGCCGCGCAACGGATTCACCTTGATCGAGGTGCTTTTGGTCGTCGCCGTCATTGGCATTCTGAGCGGCGTCGCCATCGTCGCGGTGACCAACACGAGGGAATCCACGCGCGTCTCAAAGCTGCAATCCGACGTGGCAACGATCAATGCCGCCATCCAAGTTTACACCATCAGCGGCGGCGCGCTGCCCGTCTCGGCCACGCCGCAGGCCATCCTCGACAAGCTCAAGACCAGCGCCAGCGCCTCGACCGCCTCCACGATTTCCGGCCTGCGCGGCAGCGTCATCGACCGGCGATTGACCACGGAAATGCAGACCTCGGGAGAAGGCGCGGGCTCCCAGACCCGCGCGCTCTGGAACGGCACGACGAAGCGGTTCGTCATCGCCACGAGCGGCGCCGTGGGCGTGAAAAATTTTCTTCTCAACGACGCGCTGGCGGCAGTCAATCCCGGCACCGAGGCCCGAACGACGACCGTGAAAGTCGGCGGCGACGGCTGGGTGTGGGGCTACACCGACGTCGCGCCGACGGCCTCCTCCGGCGCGGGCACCGCCCCCGGCACGCTGAGCGACGGGACGAACCCCACGCTCACCGCGCCGACCACGCTGCCGCTCGATCCCCCGGTTTTTTCCCAGACCGGCGGCTCCGTTCCCCTCGTCAATTTCGACCTCTCCCTCACGCTCTCGAATCCCAATTCCCCCGGCACCTCGCAGATTTACTACTCGCAAGGCGGCGGAGCGGCCGCGCTTTATACCGGCCAGACGCTCACGGTCACGCCCGGTGCCTCCGTTACGGCTTACGCGAAAACGAGCGATCCCGACCACTGGACCGACAGCGCCCCGGCCACCAACACCTACACGCCCATCCCGGTGCATCTTTCCGTCTCGCTGAACGTCGCCTCTGCCAGCCTCACCTACGCCCAGGCCGGCGGCGCCATGACGAGCGGCGCCACCCAGACACCCGCGCCCGCGACGGTCACCCTCAACTCCCTCGCCCAGATTCCCAGTCGCTACCTCGACAGCGCGAAATTCCAAATCTACTACACCTACGGCGGCGCGAGCCCGCTGACGACGGGCACCGCGGGCTCCGCATTTTCGGGCTCCTTCGTTTCCCCGTCGATCCCCGTCACGCTGGCCAACTGGGGCACGAGTTCCTCGCTCGTCATCAGCGCCGCGGCCCGCGCGATCGACACGAGCATGTTCACGAGTTCACCGGTCGTCACCACGACCATCGGCATCACGCCTACCGCGCTCACCGCGCCGGTCATCGATCCCGCCAGCGGCTCGAAAGCCGTCGATTACCCGGTCTCCATCGCACTGGCCACCGGCGCGACCTATCCCACCGGCGCGCGCATTTATTACACCATCGATGGCACCGACCCCGGCAGCGTCTCCGGCGAACCCAGTGGCGGGACGCTCTACACGGGCTCGTTCAACGCCGGAGCGGGCAACGATGGCGTCGTCGTCGTGACGGCGCGCGTCTATGGCCCCGCCGGCTACGGACAATGGTTCACGCCGAGCGCGGCCATCGCGAATACCTACAACACCATCACCCTCGCGGATGGCGCGCTCGTCGGCAGCGCGACCCTCAACGGCACCTTCGTCGGCTCGCTCGTTTACGCCACCCCGAGCTCCGGCACGATGAACAGCATCACCTTCAACTCGAACGCCCGCATCATCGGCGGCAACATCTATCTCCCCGGCACGCCTACCGTCCGCCGCACGAACGGCACCGTTTGGTCCGTCGCAAACGACTCCCTCTTCTCATCCGTCATCCAGGGCTGGGAGTTCGACTCGAACGGCACGAAAACCGTGCAAACCACGCCCCGCGTGATCGACGAGACCGGCAGCGCCACGCCGAACAATTACAGCGTCACCTTCAACAACAGCGCCCTCCTCGAGGGCAAGGTCGTCCGCCGCCACACCTCGCCCGCCTTCCCCGTGATCGCCGCGCCGCCTTCGCCCGACAGCAGCGGCTCCACCAGTCTGAACTCCCATCCGGCCTCCCCGCTGAACGCGTCGCAATACTCCACCATCACGCTCAACTCCTCGGGCGTCGGCGACGTCAGCTTGAATGCCGGCCACTTCGCAAACCTCACCGCGAACAACAACACCGCGTTCGTCCTCGGCGATCCGCTCCATCCCGACGTCACGCAATATTACAGCTTCCAAAGCCTCACCCTCAACAGCTCCAGCGATCTCAAGGTCGTCGGCAAGGTCATCGTCACCGTCGCCGGCACCATCAATCTCAACAGCGGCTCCGTCCTCGGCAATTCCGCCCATCCCGAGTGGCTGCAGCTCCAGTTCTCGTCCGGAAATATGAACGCGAACTCCGGCAGCACCGTTTACGGGCAACTCGTGGACCCCACCGGCTCCGTCACCTTCAATGCCGGCAGCACCTTCAACGGCAGCGTCACCACGAACTCCCTCACGATCAACAGCGACAGCGTCGTCTTCAGCCTCCCGCCCGTCATCCAAAACTGAACCTCCCATCTTCCCTCTCCGATCTCCAAACTCCCAACGATGCTCCTGCTCAACCTCCCGCCCGAATCGCCCGTCGGCCTCCGCATCAAGGAACTCGCCGTCGCCGACGGCATCAGCGATTTCTACCTCACGCCCGGCGAACTCCTCGCCTACAAGCACAACGGCGAGCTTGTGTATGACTCGCTCACGTTCGACATGCCCCTCCCCGCCGCCCTCGAGCCCGGCTGCTTCGATTGCGCGCTCGATCTCCACGGCTACCGCTTCCGCGTCAGCCAGATGGTCACCCGCGG
>Ga0157378_10003024_pt1 | contig 14944 bp, 12 predicted proteins | sample M65metaG_FD_115309 | JGI IMG/M metagenome (GOLD analysis project Ga0157378, IMG submission 115309) | Miscanthus rhizosphere microbial communities from Kellogg Biological Station, Michigan, USA - M6-5 metaG | ecosystem: Host-associated > Plants > Roots > Rhizosphere > Soil | place: USA: Michigan...
CAGTCCAGCGGTTGCGCTACTTCTCCCAAGAACAGGAAGTTTATTGCTTTCTCCGCCTGCTGTGCAGCGGAGTAAAACAGATACGGCTCCTGAGTGAATTTCTGCACCCAACCAGTTGTGTATGCCGGTTCAATGGCTGCCTCTGGTACCTGGTTGTGATGGTACATGAGGTAGGATGCACCGATGTCTGCAAGGAGCTCTTCGTGCGAAAAGGCATCATAGCCGAATTCAGGCATTTGGATGAGGTCCTTTCTGTTTAACCGGCTGTAGTGGCCCGTGCTGTGCATGAGCGCATGGAAATGGGCATAGCAGTAGGCCGCTTTGCTCGGGAACGTCTTCTCGGCCGGCAGGTTAATGAAGTCTTCGAGCGGGTTATAGAAGCAGCGCCTCTGGTCTTTGGACCTCGTAGGCACTTCGACCTGTATTGGATCAAGTTCGAGACTAACCTCCGGAAATTCTTTTCCTTCTGGCCACTTGCATTGGGCAATGTTGAACACGGTGTAATACTTCAGCTGCATCGGCTTCTTAGCCTCAGCAGTGTCGGCCGTTATGCCATCCTCGCCTTTCTTTTTGCCATCACTGAGGTAGAAGACAATGTGCGGCTTCTCGTCAGGCAGTATGGCGCCGTCCAGCTCTTTGAGCTGTGTTGAGGTCAGAAACAAGTTCCGCTTGTACCCGAGCGATGCAAGCAGCATTCGGTTCACTCCTCGGGACACATGCCCAGAGACAACATTCTCGGGTATTCCGGCTTCAGCCCAAGACACCCGCCAAGGGACAATTCCTCTTTGCAGTAATTCGATGACCTTCTCATTGAGAATGGTGTGTACGCTTTTTAACGTACTGTTTTTCGCAACTTGTGATGCGCTCATGATTTTTTGTTTTTTGTTGTTAAACAATTTGGTTCATGAATAGTGTAAGGAAATGGCTGCTAGATATATAGGGGGAAGAATTTGCCGAAAGAGGCAAATAATGGTCAAGAGCCGACTAAACGAATATGATTTGCGGCAAACACTTTTTAAAATACCGTATTTACCCGCATGACCGGATAATGCTTAATGTCTATATTTGTCTTATTCGATTTAGTCAACAACAAATTGTCTATAAAACGAAGTGCATATGTTACAAGTACTCTCTTACACCGCGTATTATTCCCCAGGAGGAAACGGGATTGTAGAATTCAAATTAAGTGGCGAGCCTACCAGTAGGCAAACAGCATTACTTGGGGCGCAAGAGCTAAATGCGCTGCTTGCTGTACTGCAAATTGGAAATGCAACGTATGACCCAGTTCAGGACAGATTTTCCGCAACCCGTTAATAAAACATACAAGACGATGAGACAGATATCAATAACGCTTGTGCTTTCAATAATCACATTATGCTCTTGCGTAAGCTCGAAGTGGATATACAAAGGAAATACAATTTACCAGATACGGGAAGGTGTCGGCCCGGACTCTTTAGTTGCCTATCATGTGAGGCATGGGTTAAAAGCGGATGTTACAACTACAGATAATAGCATGAATTTTTCGCTCGATAGCTCTACTGTCAACGCGAGGACGTTTGAAACACACTACCCCAAGATTGGATTTCCGGTAAGAGGTTGGAGAGCAGAGTTACAAGGCCAGCAGTATTTCCCTGAAACGGATTTAATCGACAGATCGCACTCGGGAGATAAATCCAGAAAGCTGCTCTATCGTGATTCAAAACCCGTTCTTCAGGCTTTGACTATTCCAATCAAAATAAGACCCAAGCTTACCAACACCTCGTTCAATGACTCTTTTCCGCAACAGGCAGAATCTGGCATCAATGTGGACGTGGCTTTTGGCTGGAAATTCAATCTACTGAATGTGTATAATGGCAAAAACAGAGTCTTTGGTCAGAGCACTAACACTTGGTCAGTTACCCCCGGCGTATTCCTTGGGCTGGGAACAACTGATCTCAGCGCTACAACAACCCGACCAGTAATAGAATTCGAGCGGAACGCGGCTACTATTAGCACCGGAGGCTTTATTATGTTTGGCTTCAATAACATTAACATCGGAGCAGCGATCGGCTTTGATCATGCCACAGGTCAAGATAATAAGTTGTGGGTTTATCAAGATAAACGATGGTATGGGCTAATACTCGGTCTTGATCTTGTGAAGTAGCCAATCGAATAATAAAGAAATACCGTTCAGAAAGTAAATGGCTGTCATGTTTTGACAGCCATTTTTCAGAATAATTGCAATTGAGAACTACTTCCCGCTTGCCCATCATCCCTAAATGGTACGATGATCTTTTCCGCGGGGTCAGCTTCTTGCTTTTTGAAAGCAGCTTTGTGCGAATGCCAGAGGGGAGATCGCTCCCTCTCTTTAATCCTGTAAATTCCAAATGGCAGGAACGAGGTAACGTAACTCATTCGGAAGTCGTCGGGACAAAGGGCGTCGCCCCACATGACCTCGGCGTGGAATATTCCGTTTAAGAACAAGTTCAGGACGGACATCTTCACGCAGGTATGGTCAATGTCTATCCCATAGTACCGCTCTTGAAATCCGAACCGCCTCGCACCGGCAAGCAGCGTTCGTCCGCTGCCGCAGGACGGGTCCAGGATACGGAGTGGCGCTTCGCGCTCAGCATTGTCCTCTCCGAGACACGAGGCCATGAATTCGCAGATGGGCCAGGGAGTGAAGAACTGCGCAGCTCCCTTCCGGCAGAAGTTGAGCTCGTAGAATTCTCCAAGCACGTCATTGCCGGATGAACTGCCATAGCTCTCTTCCATTTCAACAATGAGCAAGGCAAGCAGTTTAGGAAAGACTTCTTGCACAACCTCCTTGGGATATCTGGCAATGGTCTCCATGTACAGATCCTCATCATGGGACAACCCGGTTGAGAGGTTTCTTGAGAACGAGCAGATGGTCATGGTCAGGAGATCATCGAATACCGGGCGCAGATCGTACCGGTAGGCAAGTGAATCGAACAAGCTTGCAAACGTTTCTTTACTTTTCATAGAATTCTGTTTTATGAAAAGCGTATCAATTTCAATGGACAGTTTGTACCCGGAATATTTTGCCGAATTAGGCAAATAGTGTGGATTACCGCAGGTGAGCCACTGCGACGGCGGCAAACAACTTGTTGTAATGCGGGTTCTCGTTCAGTTTCTCTTTCTTGTATTCAAGCCACAGCTCAGGATGCTTTAAAACGATTATTTGCATCAGCTCATCGGTCGTTTCAATTTTCTCTTTGCAAACCTTGGCCTTAATCTCCGAGAGCGTATAGTATGAAGGTGTAATGCTTTTGCGGCTCAGGAAGACATTGAGAGAGCCGATGAGCTGGTTGTAGCCTGGAGACAATGGAAAGACATCCGGAATCTTGATGGCCACTTTTTTGACTCCATACCGTGTCATGGTTGCATCAAGCCAGTGAACGATATCTTTCAGTTTCTTCAGTGACCACGGTCCCTGAAACGCCCGTATCTGTGAATGAACAAGCACACCGCTCCGCATGACTGCAATCCCGATAAACCGGGTGCCGGGATCAATTCCGAGAGTCGTATCGGTGCTCATGCTGGCTGATGAGATAGGTGAATAAGGCGCCGCGGGTCTTGCGTATCTGCTCCTGGGGAATGGACATGACCTTTTTCAGTTTCTCCCTGAGGAAAGTCTCAGAATATTTCAATACCATATCCCGGTAGAAGGGAAGCGAATCCTGATCACTCAACGTATCGGCTAATTCCTGGGCAAGCTTTTCTTCTTTGGTTGTTTTCATAGATATATTTTGCCGATTGAGGCAACTTAGGTGGATAACTAGTAAGAGAACCGGCGATTTTTTGGTCGAACGAAACGTTATTTATTTTAAATAAATAAATCGAACGTAACGATACAAGGAAAGGAAAGACCCAAAATTGGGTGCAAAGAACATGCTTACTGACAACAGTAGTTTTTTGCTTCGGCTTAAAAAAATGGGCCTCTAAACCCGCTAGGGGCCTCTATCGAACGGCTTTTTCTTCCGGTATCTCTTTGGAACAACTACTCGCGATTCCTCGGAAAACAGTTCCCGCTGGTATTCCTGCGCCAGTTCAGAGTACAGCTGATTCACCAGCGTTTTGTATAAGATGGAAAGCTGCAGCAGGTTTTCGCCGCTCGGCATTGCGAGCCCTTTCTCCCAGCGGGAGATCATGGCAGTGCTTTTAAGCTTAAGGTGCTTCTTAACCTCTCCCTGGGAGAATTCCATGAGCTTGCGGTGTTTCCTTAAACTATTTGGAATGAATTTCTTGCGTCCTTCAATACCTTTTGAGCATAGCCCGAACAGGTGCAATGCGGGAGGGGGGAGAAATTGCCTATTTCGGCAATGCGTGTGAAAACGAGCATAAATAAAACCCGCACTGCTGCCGGTAGCTGCACGATTTTATTTTATCAGAAAAAGTTAATCGAAAAATAAAGTCACAAAAATCTTTCCAAAACGTAAATTTCATTGCTTGACAAAATTGTCAGAAGGAATACAGTTGCTCTATGACTAAGCCCATGAAAAACCGATTCGTCAAGAGACGCAATGTAGGCAAGGAGCTTGCTGAGGTGGACAAGCTTTTCCAAAAACTTGATCACGACAAAAGCCTGCCAACATTCGGTCAGCATTTTATGTATTGCCTGGTATTCGGAATTTCTGAGCGCGTCAACCTGAAGAAGCTATATCCCACGACTCATAGGAAATTGAGCGACTGGCTTGCAAAGCATAATCAGAAAATTCACGCTCTGAAAAAGCACTAAGAGCGCGATTTCGTGACTTTCTTTTTCAGAATAAAAATCTTCATTCTCGCATGTACCTTCTTTGCGATCTTTTTGTACAACTCAGGATACACTTCCGGCATCAGCACTTTGTAAAGCGAGCAGAGCAAAAGTAGCTTCTCCGTGCTTGGCCTCGTTTAACCATTTTCCCAGCGAGTAATTGCCTGAGGTTTTTTGATGTCGAGATATGCAGCAACTTGCCGTTCCCTATATCCATTGAGCATGCGCATTGCATGCAGTTTATTCGGCGTGGTTTCATACTGGAATTATACCAAACTTGATGCGTGCAGCAATATCGTCGCGTTAGACCTCCGGAACTTGAGCCTCTCAATGTGTTTACCCTCTAAAAACTATGATCCAGATTTTATTAGTTCGTCTCGTACGAACTCGAAACTAGCACCAATTAACGAAATGAAGTCTGTACGATCCTGTCCTTGTGGGAAATTCACACCAGGGGACTTCATTCTGTGGACAATGCCCGGCATTGGCTCATCATATTCAGCCGCCTTTCCGTCGTAGTGTGCCGTCAATTTGTGTCGAATGGTAGTTATTGATTGAAATACGCTGTGATATTTTGCTGTGCCCCATCCTAAGGCAGTCTTTACGTGGGATTCCATGTCGTCTCGGAAACTTGCAACGTCTGCATCATGACGGTTTGCAGCAATGCCGGGTCCTGCGTTTCCAGATGTGAAAATCTGACAGAACAAGATCACTGCTTCCGTTTGGAGTGCCCTGTGCGCTGACAGCAATACATTCACATTGCCTCTAAGATTACCAACTTTGTATTCGCAATTATATTCATCAGCTAGCGGATTGGCTACTATCATTTCCCAAATTCGATCATCGGCGACCATAGCCTCATAGGCCCGTTGAAGCACAATGTTCCAGATTAAGATGCGATTCTTTACCTCCTTCGACATTCTTCTCATGTGAGTACTAGCTTACCATAAAGATAATCAATCAATGAAGCACTCTTGAGATGAACTGGATGAGAGTATTGTTTGGTTGCATAACCAACAAACGAGAGATAGTTTTTTCAATTGAACTGATACTGCTAGTTATGTTATGAAATGAATTCAAATCTTGCATTTTCAATAAAGTCATCAATAACCTATAATTTGCCCCAAAATTAGCCGCCGTACAAAAAATATATCATTTTGCTGTCACTATATCATGTTGATGTTTTAAGTATGAAGATGAAGCGCCTAATTCTTCAGGAACATACATGCTCATGTAAAATCGAGAAAACACTTCGAAAGGAGTCAACGAGTAATTGGGACTTTTTATGTGTTCTTGATAGGCATCTAACATTTTGAAAAAATCCAAAATATTTTTTGAAAAATAATCTTCCCTTATTTCAAAAAAATTAATGTTAATAAAAGTTATGTTCTTAACGATAGCTGCTTGAAGATTAAGTTTATTGACCTCATCAGTAAATCTTTCACGGAAAATTTTATTTATCCCTTCTGCACCAAAGGACAAATCAGTATAAACAATGACAGGATAAATCTCGATGTTTTTTTGAGGTGCAGAGGTATCAAATGAGAAAGAATTCGTATCAACGTCTTTAATTGCATTTAATAGCTGCGTTATCCCTTTGGGCTTGCCTGTTTGATTAGCCACAAATTTTTTATCTAACTCTGCAAATAATTTTTCCTTATCAGCGCTATTTTTTATTGAGGCATTTAACAGCACGTCTTTAAATTCAATCAAGCAAATCTTATTACTTTCTCTTAGATAGCCGTCACACAACTCTTCTTTCTTCGAGTTAATGCAATCATCTCCATAAAACTTCACATAGCGAGGAAAACACGTATCTAAAACCATTTGGAAGTAGATATTCTCGGTAAAGTTCTTCCCTTTCTCTGAAAGAAAATCGCCTTTTATCCCTTTTGATTTCAGAAAGGAATAAAAAGAAAAAATCTGAGCCTTGTAAAATTGATCTATCAGGAAGTTTACATCTAAGATTAAAAACTTGAACTTGCTGAGTTTGAACAAAAACTTATTTCTTAGAATTCCAAAACTTTCATCTTCTGCATAAGAGGGAATATCAGAATTAATGCATAGCGTCTCAATAAACTCCATATCAACTTCGTTGCCAAAAGAATACTCCTCCAAATTTGCCAGTTGGTTTCGCTTATCTAAATCTTTTCCTAAGTTAATTTCGGAAAAAAGCACCATCAAATTTTTGAATAATCTTAGATATCCTCGCACCCTTTTTGAAGCATAGTATTCTTGAACAAGGGAACTGTATTTTTTGTCATTTTCTAAGTAACTAAAGAATGCGACACCGCGTGTAACTTGATTGCTGTAGTCTAATGAAGAAAAATAATCTCTTTGATAAATGAAATTGGGCATCATTACATCCTCAACCCTTGTTTCTCCAACCGCTTTTTCTATTACTTCAGTTTCAATTTGGCTTTTATTATTGGCGATGCCATTAATAATCAAAAAGGCATCAAAAACTCTTTTTGCTTCTCTGCCAGTCAAATCTCTCGAAGGCATATTATTGAACGTTTTGAAAATCAAACTATAAAAAAGAAGATTAGAATATCCCCAAAACATTATGGGAGAAAATCCTTTGTCTGCCTGCTTTTTTACTTCCGAAACCCATTTTTCTTGATCAGCTTGCTCACACTTACCGAGCAAGCTATCTACGAGTGAAAACTGAATTTTGCCTGTATATTCTGTGTTTTCATTTAGATACAGATTGACGCTAAATCCTGCAATATAATTCAATAAAGTAGCGGACGGAATACTTTGAATCAGACTCTCAGCGTCTGCCAAAGTCTTGTCTTGGCCATAATATTCTTTGTGGTCGAGCAATAGGAAAATTCTAACTCTTGTATCCATATTAGGGTTATTTCTTTAATCAGTGACGGATTGCTTCAATTGTCAACATTCCGTAAGAAGACTCTACTAAATAGAACTCATTTGAACTTTATGAACCTCATTCCAGCTTTTCTTAAAGTTCTCGCAAAGAAGCATGTCCGATTTCAATCTTAAGGTGGAAATATATATGCGAAAATCTCCAATGATTTTTGCTAAAAATTTTCTTCTGTCAATCCGGACTGCAATTAATTCGCCACCATTAATATCTTCTGCTTTAATTCTTAAAATTGGCTCCCCATCTTCAAGAATAATACCCTTTCTCGCGAACCCCGAATGATAAAATCCACATCGCCCCTCCTGATATAAGAAAGTAATCGCGGCGTCGTGAGAAATACCCGAATTGTCAAAGTCCTCTCCGAAGATACGTTTAACTCCTTCGATAAAATCGTTTTTAGAACCGTTTGACTTTCCATTTCTAAAAATTGTTATACCCTCAAAATAAGAAAATGCAATAAGCAACACCGCGTAACCGGCATGCTGATCTTTACCAATTTCTGATGCCCAGTTCAAATACCAACCATTCACCTTGTCCTCAAAAACATCGACGAAATCTTGAAATTCAACTTGAGGGCTCAGAAGTTTAGATGCTTCGTAGCGTATGCTAATCCAGTGCATGAAATATTTTTTACTCGTAAAAAAGGCGTAGTATTTAGCAATAAAAGCCAGCCCGAGAACGGGCCGATCCCTATAAACCCTATCGCCATGAAATAATATAAAGCTAATCAAAATATTGATATTTCGCCCCGTTGATTGAACCTGCCATATCGTACAGCTTTTTCCTTTTCTGGCACTTCAATAACGCTGTCCACATCACGCTGGAATTATGTCAGCATTGCCTAGTTAGGCAAGAACTTCCTACTGCCGCGCTTCACAGAAAAATGAGAACATGGTAATATGGAGTCGCAAGGCAAGAGTTTCAGCAGCACAGATTCGAAAGAAGAATCTAAAGCGGGGGAACATTACTCTTCGTTTAAGGCAATTGAGAAATCCTCATTTTTAGACTATTCTTTTGTCCCTGACTCGGAAAAGTTGAACAAGGCATTCGACACACTGTTTGAAAAAGTGATTAAGGAAGACTAAGCAAATCTATGGAACCAAAAAAGCTAATTGCAACTTATGCAAGAGTATCAACTGCGCGACAAGAGGAGGAGCAAACAATTCAGTCTCAAATAATGCTCTTTAAAGAGGAAGCAGAAAAAAAGAACTATCACATAGTCAAAGAATACACCGACGACGGATGGACCAGCGATACACTTGCACGGCCTGGGCTCGACCAACTTAGAGCCGACGCTAGAGGCGGCATTTTTGAGGCTGTCCTAATATATGATCCGGACCGGTTGGCTCGTCGGTACTCTTACCAAGAATTAATCCTGGACGAATTAAGAGAAGCTGGCATTGAAGTGCTTTTTATCACAGTTTCCGCACCTAAGAATAGCGAGGAGAAAATTCTGTATGGCGTCCGAGGCTTGTTCGCAGAATATGAACGTGCAAAAATAACTGAACGATTTAGGATCGGTAAACTAAGAAAAATCAAAGAGGGGCATATACTGACAACCGAAGCTTTGTATGGTTATATGTATATTAGAAAGCAAGAAAAAGTACACGGTTACTACGAAATACACCCGGAAGAAGCTCGGGTTGTGCAAATGATTTTTTCATGGATTGGGCATGAAGGATTAACGCTGCGAAAAGTTGTAAGGAGGTTACAGGATTTGGCAATACTACCTCGGAAAAGCAAGCGTGGCGTTTGGAGTACCAGCACACTGTCAACCCTACTCCGACATCGGGGATACATTGGGGAGGCTCACTACGGCAAATCCTATGCAGTTGTCCCTGAAAAACCGCTTAAGGTTCAGAAGTACAAAAGAATGAAGAAAAGCAGTCGCAAGGTTCACCCTGATTCAGAATGGTATGTCATTCCCATTCCTCCCATCATTGACAAAAATTTATTTGACCGAGTGCAGGAAAGACTAAAATTGAATTTTGAATGCCTTTGTAAAAGAAACAAGAAAAATAACTACTTACTGTCAAATAGAATATGGTGTGTTTGCGGTAGAAAAAGAACTGGCGAAGGTCCACAACAAGGCAAGTATCTGTACTATCGTTGCACTGACAGAGTATTGACCTTCCCTTTGCCTCCTACCTGCATAGAAAAAGGGATTAGCGCAATAGTGGCTGACGAAAAGGTTTGGAGTAAAGTAAAAGACCTTATGACCTCGCCGGATCTCATGCAAGAGCAAATCACCCGCTTGCAAACCAACCTAAAAAGCAAGCCGTCATCAACTGAGACCGACATTAGCACACATGAAAAAGAACTGGAGAAATTAGTAAAACAGGAAGATCGATACAATGCAGCATACGGGGCAGGATTGTTTACCCTTGAAAAACTGAAAGAGTATCTTTTGCCAATACGAGATAGAGTAAATGCTATTAATAGTCAGATAGCGACGATCAGAACAGAACAACAAGAATATAAGGCCGCGGTACTTCCGAATGAAGACGCCATTCTTGCCTTCGCGGAGAAATCAAAAAGGGTTTTAGACAATTTAGATTTCGACGGAAAAAGAGAAATTATTATTAACGTCATCGAAAAAATAGTCGCTTCGCAAGATGGTGGTATGCAGGTATACGGGCATATACCAATTGGCTCAAACGAATCAAATGTCGAATTCATCCCTGACTATCGGCATGGTCAAGACACAAATAGACATCAGATACCTTTTCACTTTACCGTTAAAATTCCTCCCAAAAAATATATCATCAAAAAAGCCGCATAATAACAGGTGAACACAACTCACTTTGGTGGACATTCGGCATAAAAAAATCGGACTCTTCTGAAAATCGTCTCAGTCTTGTACCACGATTAGTATGAGGACAGAAGACGAACAACATTTAGAGCAGGAGGCAATTCGCTTTGTCAAAGAACATGCGAAAGATATTCAATTTAGATTTGCTGATCCGGCAAAATTCCCAGCTCTCGAAACGCCAGTCTCTATCTTTATCGCGGGATCTCCGGGAGTGGAAAGACCGAATTTTACAGCTCTGAGTGCATGTCGATTCAAGAAATACTCCACTCGGCCCAAGTGGAGCGGAGTTTTTTGGGCTCAAAGTGCAAACAGTATAGAGTGCTTGGCACGTGTTTGGCCATGGATGGAAAGAGAAGTGTTCTCTCGACGCTTTAAACGTACTTAAAGGGTAATCTGCCGAAATTATTTTTCTATTGAGCTCGAAATCCCCCAAAAACCATTTGTTAACGACTTTGTTTTTTGATTATGATTTCATATGTTTACATTTAAGCAGCAACATTATTGGGTTAATTGGTTAGTAACATAAGAATATTTATTAGTGGTTAAGATGCATTGATGAACAACGAGATTCTGAATATCAGTTTCTGTTTGAAATAGTAGAATAGGAATTAGAAACCGCACCCTAAATATTCTTATCCATTTTCCCAATTTATCATATTGCCTTCTTGTTATTTAGTTCTTTGACATACCGGGATTAATTTAAACATCATATGCCTGCTGATGAATTGTATATAAATAAATTGAATCACCCTTTTAAATGAAACTTATGAAAAAGACCCCACTTTTTTTTACCCTTTTGCTGGCCTGCACCTTGGCCGGCAATATGTATGGGCAAGTTCATCTGCCCACCCAAGCACTCAAAGATGTAACCAAAAGTCCCGATGCTCCACACGAGTCCCCCGGCATCAAGGGTGGAATTCGTACGCCTGGAGCCTCGGGTGTAAATTCGACAAAAAGCGCTCTGCCGGCCCGCACAAGTGCGAACGTGGGCAATTCGCTCCTGAATGCCGGAGGGAATGCACCGCTGAATTATGATGGGAGTATTATTAACAATGACGGTGGACAAAGTTTAATGCCCCTGGGTAGATTAACACCAGGCGGAGTTTTCGACACAGTATTTGACGGACACGGCAACAAAATGTTGCTGGGGCAAATTGCTGCCGATGATAACATCAGAAAAATTTACTCTCCGCAAACAAAAGCCACAAAACGTTTTCAACCCCAAACATTAAGTTCTCCGGGGCGTGCCAGGACCGCGCTGTACCCGCTGGCATTTCCGTGTGGCGCTTCAAGCCTATTTGATATTTACCTGGAGGATGGCTGCGGTTTCGACCTATATGCAACCGACCCGACAGAGCACCAGAACATGGCGGTGCTGTTGCAAGTATTATGCGACCTCTCCCAGTTTATCAATTCGCCCTGCGTGTCTACATCTCAAAAAGTCAAGATATGGGTTAAAGGGGGAATTACGTCACCCCTGGTAGCCGGCCTTGGATTGCCATATTACATTATGCCCCCAATGTCAAGTGGCATAACGGATAATGCCGCGTGGCTTACAATCAATTCTGGCCACGATGCGTTTGTCGGGGTTGCCTCCCCATTGGCAGGCGTACCTGGCTCATCGAATTACTTTCACGGTGAAATATCAATAAACTTCAGTGGTGGAATCACGTGGAATAATAGCCTCAGTATGCCCCCCACCAGTTCAGGGGTTGCGGATTTGTACACGGTTATTTTACATGAAATGATGCATGTATTAGGGTTTATGTCAGGCATAGATTATTATGGCAGATCAGTATTCAATTATCCACCACCGGCAGTATCTGTATATAATTACTACACGCGATACGACCTGCATCTTAAAGATCACAGCGGCACAAATGATCTGATAACAAATGGCGGAGCAGGTGGTTTGTATAACTATGATTTTAATCATGGCGCATTTGGAGCCGCTCCGCCTTACTCGGTGCTTTCTCCAGGTGGATGCTCCACCTTCAACCCTGGAGAAGTAAACACAACAACCTGTGCCAATGCAAACAACTATGTTGATGGTACCTATACCATTCCGGTCTATACGCCAGATTGTTTTGAGCGTGGAGGGAGCTTATCCCACTTTTGTGATCAATGCTATACCGGATTCCCTGGCGGCTTCTGCACTTCATGCTCAACTACTGGAAATAATACAAAGAACGAATACTTTGTCATGACTAATTCGGCCCCCGATCCTTCCCTCGGTGGGTATAGCTATACAACTAATCCCGGAGTAATACACCGGTGCCCAACCAGTGAGGAACGACAGGTATTGTGCGACCTGGGATATAGTGTCAATACAGGTTTTGGCGTTCCGGGCGGAAGTACTGCATATACTGGCCTGAATGGCCCTAACCTGAACTATGTCACCTATTCCGGGAGTGTATGCGCAGGCAATCAGGTAGTGGGTTTTAACGACGGAATCGCATCAGGTGCCTATACATTCACTACCACTGCCGGCCACACTATAACCATAAACGGAAGTGGTCCAAGTATCCTGGACAACGATTATCAAGGAACAGGAACAATAAACAGCACGATAACTGCTATGAGCGGCACTTTTACCGATCTCGAAGTGCTGACAGGGGGGGGCTCGGTAAGTGCATCCACCGGAGGCCCTGGGACCGCCATTACTTATACCGCCGGCCTTGCGGATATAGGCGTTCAGTTATTGAGGTATGTTCCTGTAAGCAGTACTGGGATTAAAGGCAATATCACCTACATTTTTGTTTTTGTAGGAGATGCTCACTGTATGTCTACTCCCTGCAATCTCGTGTCAAATGGAGGATTTGAAGATACATTGGTGGGGCCACATGCATATGGTTTCCCTTTAGCACATGAGCACTGCTGGTCGGCTGTTAATTATGTTCCGACTTTGTTGTCTACGACAGCGCCAGTAGGCGACCCCTTCGGCTATATACCAAATAGCCACCTATTCTACAATGGCATAATTCACCCGTTAAGCCCGGCCACAAACCATCATTATGTTGGTCTGTATGAGGCATATGCTGGGTGGTATGGCAGCTCAAGCATCCAGGAGCAACTGTCAACCCCTATTATCGCTGGACAGCAATACACAATATCTTTCTGGGCCCTACTCAGCGGAGGTGGCAGCTCAAGTCTAACAGATAATCTTCCAACACATCTTCAGTTTGCAGTAGGCAGTTCATATCCAATAATAGGGATTGGAAGTGCGGTACCTGCTTACTACATGCCCACAGGCTTCAGCATACTAGCGGAAATTTTGATAGATACAGCAAGTACTCCAGACTACCTTTGGCATCATTATTCAGCTACATTCACATATAACCCTCCTTCTGGCTTGCCCACTTCTGCGACTGCACTTTTCTTGCAGGCGGCACCTTGGGATGATGATCCCGCAACATTTCCATGGGGACATTCAAAGTGTATCGGAATTGATGACATAAACATTGTTCCAGTGGCCATAGCCTGCGCCTTCACAGTTCCTCCAGTTTGTTCAACCACATCCCCTCCATTTAACCTTGCTACTACTGCAAGTGTATGCGCCCCCGGTGGCACATTTATCTGGCAGGAAAATATTTCCGGTACGCTCACATGGGTGAGTAGCGGTCCTACAAGCATACATCCGTTTGCTCCTCCAATTGCAGCAACCGCTACCGGCGCAGTAATACCCTCAGGAGGCCATGGATTCATACCGATATATTACGTAGTTACCACCCCTGCAGGATGCATAGACACGGTAGCCACTGAAGTAGAAATCGGCACTGCGCCTGGCACCATCGTTGGTTCTTCGGTATGCGTAGGATCTACAAGCACATTAACCTGCACACCTGCAGGCGGCGCCTGGACCGTAGGCCCACCCGTAACAGGCGGAGGCGCTGCTACAATCAATCCGGTTACCGGTGTTATTTATGGCGTCAGCGCAGGTACTATTACGGCAACATATACGATACTCGGCGGATGCACGGCAACTGCGGTGATTTCTATCAGCACACCTCCGACGGCGATCACCGGGCCCCTCTCTATATGTGAATATACGTCGGCAACATTCAGCGATGCCACAACCGGTGGCACATGGAGCACTAGTGGTGGACTGGGAACTATCAGTGTGGGCGGGGTCTTTACCAGCACGGGAGGTTCCGGAACAGCTACAATATCATACACGGTCGGCGGCTGCACAGTTAATTATTATTTGATCATCTTGCACGGTCCCAAGCCAATTGTCGGGCCTTTGTTTATATGCACCGGAATGCATGGCGGCTTTGCCGATGTGATACCTGGCGGAACGTGGTCGATCTCAGCAGGCGGTGTTGCAAGCATTAATTCAGTCACTGGCGTGGCATTGGGAATCATGGCTGGAAGTGCCACGATTACCTATACTATTCCGGGCACAGGATGCTATGTTACTTATCCTATTAACGTATATACTACTCCGAGTGCGATAACCGGGCCAACAACAGTTTGCACAGGCGATGCC
>Ga0157378_10003025_pt1 | contig 14942 bp, 13 predicted proteins | sample M65metaG_FD_115309 | JGI IMG/M metagenome (GOLD analysis project Ga0157378, IMG submission 115309) | Miscanthus rhizosphere microbial communities from Kellogg Biological Station, Michigan, USA - M6-5 metaG | ecosystem: Host-associated > Plants > Roots > Rhizosphere > Soil | place: USA: Michigan...
AGGTAATCGAAGCCGAACTCGTTGTTCGTGCCGTACGTGATGTCGGCGGCGTAGGCCGCCTGCTTGTCCGCGTGCGGAAGCTGCGACAGGTTCACGCCGACCGTGAGGCCGAGGAAGCGGTAGATCCGCCCCATCCAGTCGGCGTCGCGCTGCGCGAGGTAGTCGTTCACGGTGACGACGTGGACGCCGTTGCCGGCCAGCGCGTTCAGGTAGGCGGGGAGCGTCGCGACGAGCGTCTTGCCCTCGCCGGTGCGCATTTCGGCGATCTTGCCGTTGTGCAGCGCGATGCCGCCGATCAGCTGGACGTCGAAGTGACGCATGCCGAGCGTGCGCTTGCCCGCCTCGCGGACGACGGCGAACGCCTCCGGAAGCACGTCGTCGAGCGTGGCGCCGCCTGCGACCTTCGCTTTCAGCTCGCCCGTTTTCACCCGCAGCTCGTCGTCCGTCAGTGCGGCAATGGACGGCTCGAGGGCGTTGATCGTGCGAACCGATTCGGTGTACTGCTTCAGCAGGCGCTCGTTGCGGCTGCCGAAGATGCGGGTCAGGATGTTGGAGATCATCGCGATGGGTAGAGTGCCTCGGGAAGCTTGGTACCGCCGGCACAAATAACAAGGGGTGAGGACCGCCTCACCCCTCGTCGAATCGGTCGGTCGACGCCGCGCTAGCCCGTGGGCTGCAGGAACCGTGCCGGGTTTTGCGGGACGCCGTTCAGGCGCACTTCGAAGTGCAGATGCGGGCCGGTCGAGCGGCCCGTGGAACCGACCGCCGCGACTCGCTGGCCGCGCACGACGAGATCGCCCTCCTTCACCAGCAACCGCGCCGCGTGCGCATATCGCGTCACCAGCCCGTTGCCGTGGTCGATCTCGACCATTTTACCATACTGGGGATGCACGTCCGCGAAGACGACCTTGCCGCTCGCGGCGGCGACGACGGGCGTTCCCGCCTCGGCGGGGAAGTCGATGCCCTCGTGGAACGAGTTCTGTCCGGTGAACGGGTCGATCCGGTAACCGTAATTGGACGAGAACCAGCCGTCGACGATCGGCTGGAGCGTCGGCAGGAACTTGCGGTTCGCCGAGTTGGCGACGATCAGGGCCTCCATCACGCCAAGCTGGTCGGTGCGCAGCTCCACCTGGCGCGCGAGCTTCTCGATGAGATCGGTGAATTCCGTCACCGACAGGGCCATCGCCGGCATCGACGTCGATTCGGCGCCCCCCCGTCCGGGCGCAGCGCCGGGCGCGAGTGACGGCAGCTCCTGAGGCTTCAGTCCTGCGATCTTCGCGAGCCGCTCGCCGATGCCGTCCAGCAGCAGCATCCGAGCCTGCAGCTCGCCCAACCGCAACGCCATGGCGTTCAGGTGGCCCTGCACCCGCTCCTGCGCACGCGCAGCTTCCTCACGCTGGTCCGCCAGCACGATCGCCTTGAGCCACGGATGCTCGACCGCCGCGGCCCATTTGAGCGTCAGGAAATTGAATGCCAGGGTGAAGAGAACGAACAGGACGAGGAGCGCGGCGCTGCCGGCGACCCAGTGACGCGGCTCGACGGTGATGGTGCGCGCCCGGGCGCTCGCGCCGGTGACGAGGATGATGTTCAATTCGGATTCCCTCCGCCCATCGCTACACGACGTTCACCGACCCGTGCCCACGCCCCCCAAGCCCAGGACGGCCGCACCGCTTTCGCGCATCTTCGCCGACGACGCGCGCATCGCCGGCTGGACCGCGCGGCGCCACGAGGAGGCGGCAGTCGCCGCCGTCGTGCGGCGGGAATTGCCTCGCCCGCTCGCCGAGCGCATCCGCGTCACCGGCGCCCGCGACAACGCCGTCGACATCACGGTGTCATCCGGGGCGGTGGCGGCGTCGGTCCGGCAGCGTTCGTCGGATCTGGCCGCCGCCCTGCGGCGCGAAGGTTGGGACTTTACTGAAATACGCATCCGCGTGCAAGTTGCCAATGGACCGGGCGCGCCGCAAAAACCCGTTTCGCGTCAACTAGATGCGGAGGCGTCCCGCCTTTTCGACCTGGCGGAGCGGCTGCCCCGCGGCCCGTTGCGCGACGCGCTCGACCGATGGTCCCGCCGCGCCCGCGGGCGCGCGTCGCGCTAGACCGGCGCCCCGACGCCGCTACAGCAGCGGGGCGAGAAACGGACCAAGAAGCCGCTCGGCGGCGAACAGGAGCAGCACGCCCACGAGCACCAGCAGCGTGAACTTCGCCACCTGCCAGATGAACCGCAAGTAGCGACGATCGCGCTTGAAGACATACAGCAGCAGCGCGACGCCGACCGTGGCCAGCGCCAGGAAGAGAAGCAGGCGGACGATCACCATGGCGCTCGCCCGGCCGCGGGCCGGCGGTGCTGCACGGTTCCGGCCGGGCGCTAGGCCCGGGCCGGCGCCCAGACCCGAAACGCGTTCGGCACGTCGCGGTCGGCGGCGTAGGACGTGATCTCGAACGCCTCGGGACGGGCGACGAGCGCGCGCGCGAGCGCGTTGTTGAGCGCGTGGCCCGACTTGAACGCCGTGTATTGGCCCACCAGCGGGTGGCCCAGCAGGTACAGGTCGCCGATCGCGTCGAGCACCTTGTGCTTCACGAACTCGTTGTCGTAGCGCAGGCCTTCGCGGTTGAGGACGCGCGTCTCGTCCAGCACCACGGCGTTCTGCAGGCTGCCACCGAGCGCCAGTCCCGCCGAGCGCATCGCCTCGACGTCCTGCATGAAGCCGAACGTGCGCGCGCGCGCCACTTCCTTGACGTACGAGTTCTCGGCGAAGTCGATCACCACGTGGCGGTTCTCGCTCCCGAACACCGGATGCGGAAAGTCGATCGTGAAGTCGAGGCGGAAGCCGTCGTGCGGCTCAAAGCGCGCCCACTTGTCGCCCTCGCGCACCTCGACAGGCGCGCGCACGCGCAGGTACTTCTTCGGTGCGTTCTGCTCCTCGACGCCCGCCGACTGGAGCAGGAACACGAACGGCCCGGCGCTCCCGTCCATGATCGGCAGCTCGGGACCGGCCACGTCGACGTGCAGGTTGTCGATGCCGAGGCCCGCGAGCGCGGACATCAGATGCTCGACGGTGGAAATGCTCGTTCCGCCGAGCTTGAGCGTCGACGACAGGCGCGTGTCGCCGACGTTCTCCGCGAGCGCAGGAATCGTCACCGGCACGGGCAGGTCGACGCGATGGAAGACGATGCCGGTGTCCGGCGCCGCCGGCCGCAGCGTCAACTCCACGCGCGCGCCCGTATGCAGGCCGACGCCTGTCGTCCGCGTGACGCCTTTGAGTGTCCGCTGCATCCGCATGCTCTCGCTGTCCCGCCGGGCCTCGACGGCCGTCACATTCAGCCGACGCTTCAAGGGTTTAAGTCTCATTCTACCACGCCCTCCCCTCGCGTTCGCGTCGCTCCCGCGGCGCTCGGTACGCCCATGGGCGGCGGGCGCCGCGTCGCTTGCCCGGAACGTTCCCCGGGCAGGCGAGCGCGGCGCCGGCGTGCCGCGAGCGCCCTGTCAGTCGGCCTGCTTGCGCAGAAACGCCGGGATCTCCGCCGGATCGAACGACCCGAGACCGGGGCTCGCGATGCGCGCCCGACCCGTGCGCGTGACCGCCGGCTGGTCGAACTTGTCATAGTCGATCTCGCCGCGCGGCGCGACGGCGTCGTCGGTGCCAGTGCGCAGCGTCGTCGCCGGCACGACCTCGATCTTCGGCGTTCGCTTGACGGTCGTGATCGGGCCGCCGAGCCCGGTGGCGATCATGGTCACGCGAAGCTGATCGTCCATCGCGTCGTCGATCACCGTGCCGACGATCACCATCGCGTCCTCGGCGGTGAACTCCTTGATGGTGTTCATCACGTCGTGGTACTCCTTCATCTTGAAGCTCGACGACGCGGTGATGTTGACGAGCACGCCGCGCGCGCCGGCCAGGTTCACCTCCTCGAGCAGCGGGCTCCGCACGGCGGCCTGCGCCGCCTGGCGCGAACGATCCGCGCCGTTCGCCGTGGCCGATCCCATCATCGCCATCCCGACCTCGCCCATGACGGTGCGCACGTCGGCGAAGTCGACGTTCACGAGGCCCGGGTTGTTGATGACCTCGGCGATCCCCGACACGGCGCCGTGGAGCACGTCGTTCGCGGCAGCGAACGCGTCGAGCATCGACGTGTCCTCGCCCAGCACCTGCATCAGCTTCTCGTTCGGGATCACGATCAGCGAATCGACGCGCTTGGTCAGCTCCTCGATGCCGGCGGTTGCGACGCGCTGGCGCTTGCCCTCGAAGTTGAACGGCCGCGTCACGACGGCGACCGTGAGGATGCCGAGGCTCTTCGCGATGTCGGCGATCACCGGTGCGGCGCCGGTGCCCGTGCCGCCGCCCATGCCGGCGGTGATGAACAGCATGTCGGCACCCTCGATCGTCTCGGCGATGCGATCGCGGTCCTCCATCGCGGCGTCACGGCCGATCTCCGGCTTGGCGCCGGCGCCGAGCCCGCGCGTCAGCGTGCCGCCCAGCTGGATCTGCGTGCGCGCGGTCGAGCGCTTCAGCGCCTGCGCGTCGGTATTCGCGCAAACGAATTCGACGCCCGTCAGTCCCTTCGCGATCATGTGCTCGACGGCGTTGCCTCCGCAGCCGCCGACGCCGATGACCTTGATGACTGCGCCGTCCTGAGGTGCCTGGTCGATGATTTCGAACATGGTTGCTCCTGTCTCCTGTCGATGATGCTTTCTGTGCTTCGGCCCTTGTGCTGCGTGCTGGTGTCCCGTTCGTTCTTCCGATCTCTCGCGTTACTCGCTGTCGTCTCTCGTCTCTCTCGTTTCTTCGTAGCCCTTGCCGCTCGAAATCGCTGGCTCCGCCAGCGATTTCGAGGTGACTCGTCCCGACGAAAGTAGGTGTGTACTTTCGTCGGTTCAAAAATTCGCCTTGAACCACTGCTTCATCCGCGTCGCCACGCCGGAGATCCCGGTGATCTGCGCACGCGCGAGCTCGTGGCGCAGGTACTGCTCCTTGCCTTCGAGCAGCAGCCCCACCGATGTCGCGTAACGCGGGCTCCTGACGACGTCGGCGAGGCCGCCCGAATACGCCGGCGTCCCGACCCGCACCGGCAGGTGGAAAACCTCCTCGCCCAGCTCCGTCATTCCCTGCAGCAGCGCGGAGCCGCCGGTCAGGACGATGCCCGACGACAGCAGCTCCTCGAAGCCGCTGCGGCGAAGCTCCGCCTGCACCAGCGAATAGAGCTCCTCGATCCGCGGCTCGATCACTTCCGCGAGCATCGGGCGCGACAGCTTGCGCGGACCGCGTTCGCCCACGCCCGGCACTTCGATGATGTCGTTCGGGTCGGCGAGCTGGCGCAGCGCGCAGCCGTAGCGCACCTTGAGCTCCTCCGCCTCCTTCGTCGGCGTGCGCAGCGTCATCGCGATGTCGTTGGTGACCTGGTCGCCGGCGATCGGGATCACCGCGGTGTGGCGGATCGCGCCGCCGGTGAACACCGCGATGTCGGTCGTGCCGCCGCCGATATCCATCAGGCAGACGCCCAGGTCCTTCTCGTCCTCGTTCAGCACGGACTTGGCCGACGCGAGTGGCTGCAGCATCACGTCGCGCACTTCGAGACCGCAACGGCGCACGCACTTCGTGATGTTCTCGACCGCCGACACCGCGCCGGTGACGATGTGCACCTTGACCTCGAGGCGCACGCCGCTCATGCCGATCGGATCGCGCACGTCCTCCTGACCGTCGATGATGAATTCCTGCGGAATGATGTGTAGCACCTGCTGGTCGTTCGGGATCGCGATCGCCTTCGCCGTGTCGACGACGCGGTCGACGTCGAACTGCGTGACCTCCTTCTCCTTGATCGCGACCATGCCGCTGGAGTTGAGACTGCGGATGTGGCTGCCGGCGATCCCCGTGTAGACCTCGGAGATCCGGCAGTCCGCCATGAGCTCGGCTTCCTCGAGCACCCGCTGGATCGAGGCCATCGTCGCCTCGATGTTCACGACGACGCCCTTCTTGAGCCCGCGCGACGGTTGCGTTCCCATCCCGATGATGTCGAGGGCACCGTCCGGCTTCACTTCGGCCACGATCGCGACGATCTTGGATGTCCCGATGTCGAGTCCGACGATCAGGTTCTTTTCCTTCACCATGCGTGCACCGTCTCTTGGCATCGTTGTTCTCCGGGATCCCGATTACGTTTTCTTCGCCGGCTTCTCGCGAAAGCCCGGCACGCGCGCGGCGAACCCGCTGCGGTAGCGCAGATCGACCTCGTTCACCGGCCGGCCGGCACGCGCGAGCGCGCCCACCGTCCGGTCGTAGACGGCGACGAAACGCGAAAGGCGGCCCGGCGCATCGTCGCGGCCGAGGTCGAGCGTGAGGGGGCCCCCGGCGCCGGCCGCGACGATCTGCCATCCGCCCCGCGGCGACATCGTCAGCGCGCGCACCGTCAGCGCAAGCGGCGCCAGGACGGCCGCAAACTCGCGATAGCGGTCGGTCATCGTCCGCGACTGCCCGTCGGGACCGGTGAACTGCGGCAGGTCGCCGCTCCAGTCGGCGACGAACACTTCGCCCGCGGGATTGACGAGCGCCGCGTCGTTCCAGCGCGCGAAGGGGGACTGCTCCTCGACCGCGATCTCGAGCCGGTGCGGCCACTGGCGCCGCATCGCGACGCTGCGCACCCAGGGGACCTGCGCAAGCGCGCGGCGGCCGCGCTCCAGGTCCATCGTGAAGAACGTGCCGGTCAGCTCCTCGCGCACGATCGACTCCAGATGCGCGCCGCTCGCGCGCTCGAGCGGCGTCGTGACGACGACGTCGCGGATCGCGAACGCGGGCTGCCGCACGAGCCAGGCGACGGCGCCCCACAGAAGGAGCGCGACGGCAACGGCGGCCACCACCAGCGCCATCGCGTTGAGCGCGCGTGCGTCATCCCACATGCGCGCCCCGCAGGATCTCGACGCAGAGGTCGGCGAAGGCGATGCCGGCCTGGCGCGCGGCCATCGGCACGAGGCTGTGCCCCGTCATGCCGGGCGACGTGTTCACCTCGAGCAGCGAGTACGTTCCGTCCCCGCGCAGGATCAGGTCGAGCCGGCCCCAGCCGGTGCAGCCGATCAGGTCGAACGCGCGCAGGCACTCGGCGCGGATCTCGTCCTCGAGCTTGCCCGGGAGTCCCGACGGGCAGAAGTACTTCGTCTCGTCGGAGAAGTATTTGTTGTGATAGTCGTAGTTGCCCTGCGGCGCCTCGATGCGGATCAGCGGCAGCGCCCGGCGGCCGAGAATCGACGCCGTCAGCTCCGTGCCGGTGACGAACTCCTCGACGAGCACGAGGTCGTCGTGCTTGGCGGCGGCCGCATACGCAGTTGCGAGCTCGCCATGGTCGACGGAGGCGACCTTCGTGATGCCGATCGTCGAGCCTTCGCGGGCCGGCTTGACGATCAGCGGCAGGCCCAGCTCCGCGACGAGTTGCATCCAGTCGGTCGACGCATCGACAACGCGGTAGCGCGGCGTCGGCACGCCGCTCGCGATCCAGACGAGCTTCGTGCGCCACTTGTCCATCGCCAGCGCCGAGGCCATCACGCCACTGCCGGTGTAAGGGATCTTCAGCGTCTCGAGCGCACCCTGCACCGTGCCGTCCTCGCCGAAGCGGCCGTGCAGCGCGATGAACGCGCGCTCGAAGCCTTCCGCCTTCAGCGCGAGCAGGTCGCGCTCGGCCGGATCGAACGGATGGGCGTCGATGCCCTTCTCGCGCAACGCCTTCAGCACCGCGTTGCCCGACAGGAACGAGATCTCGCGTTCGGACGACGGTCCGCCGAGCAGCACGGCGACCTTGCCAAATCCGCTCATGGCGTCTCTCCGATGATGCGCACCTCGGCTTCCAGGTCGACGCCGGTCCGCGCCGCCACTGTCGCGCGCACATGCGCGATCAGCGCCTCGATGTCCGCGGCGCGCGCCTTGCCGCCCGGATTGACGATGAAGTTCGCGTGCTTCTCCGACACGCGCGCGGCGCCGATCGCGTGGCCCTTGAGGCCGCACGACTCGATGAGGCGCGCGGCGTGGTCGCCCTCGGGATTGCGGAAGACGCTGCCGGCGTTCGGCAGGCCCAGCGGCTGCGACGCGATCCGCTGGGCCAGAAGCTCACGGATCCGCGCACGCGCGGCCGCGGCGTCGCCAGGCGGAAAGCGGAACCACGCGGCGGTGAACACGCCGTCGGGCGGCGACCCGTCGGCGCGATGGACCGATCGGTATCCAATCGCGTAGTCGGCAGGCGTACGCACGACGAAGCGGCCGTCGCGTCCCAGCACTTCGACGCGCACCACGTAGCGCCACGTCTCGCCGCCGTAGCAGCCGGCGTTCATCGCCAGCGCGCCGCCGATCGTGCCCGGGATGCCTGCGAGGAACTCGGCCTGCGCGCATCCGTGCAATGCCGCGAAGCGCGCGAGCTTCGGACACGCGACGCCCGCGTCCACGTACAGCAGTCCGTCGGCGACCGCCAGGGCGGCGCCGGGGTCGTGCATCACGACGACCGCGCCGCGCACGCCGCCGTCGCGCACGAGCGTGTTGCTGCCGAGGCCAAGGACGATGATCGGCGTCGCTGCCGGCAGCGTGCGCACGAACTGCGCGAGGTCGTCGCGATCGGCCGGACGATAGAGAATGTCTGCCGCGCCGCCGGTGCGCCAGCTCGTGTACCGGCCGAGCGGCGCATTGCGCACAAGCACGCCGCGCAGGCTCGAGAAGCGAAGGGGCTCGTGCATCATCATTGCGTAAGCTGCGCGGCGACCTGCCCGATCGAGCCCGCGCCCATCGTCAGCACGATGTCGCCGTCGCGGGCTACGGTGCGGATGGCATCGGCGACCTCGCCGACGTTCTCGACGAACACGGGCTCCACGCGGCCGGCGACGCGAATGGCGCGGGCCAGCGAGCGGCCGTCGGCCGCGACGAGCGGCGGCTCGCCGGCCGGGTACACCTCGGCGAGGACGAGCGCGTCGACCGACGACAGCACCTTGACGAAGTCCTCGAACAGATCGCGCGTGCGCGTGTAGCGGTGCGGCTGGAACGCGAGCACCACGCGATGGCCGGGGAAGCTTTCGCGCGCCGCCGCCAGCGTGGCCGTCATTTCGGCCGGATGGTGGCCGTAGTCGTCGATCAGCGTGAACGCGCCGCCGTCGGCCAGCGCGACGTCGCCGTAGCGCTGGAAGCGGCGGCCCACGCCCTTGAACTCGGCGAGGGCCCGGGCGATCGCCGCGTCGGCGACGCCCACCTCCCGGCCGATCGCGATCGCCGCGAGCGCGTTCTGCACGTTGTGCACGCCGGCGGCGGCCAGGTCGACCGCAAGGTCCGGGATGCGCGCGCTCCGCGCCGCGAACCGCATCCGTCCGCCGGCGTTCGTCACGTCGACGGCGCGAAGCTGCGCGTCCTCGGCGAGGCCGTACGTGACGACGGGCTTCACGATGTCGGGCAGGATCGCGCGCACGTGGGCGTCGTCGACGCACAGGATCGCGACGCCGTAGAACGGCAGCCGCTGGACGAAGTCGACGAACGCGCGCGTGAGCTTCGCGAAGTCGTGGTCGTAGGTCTCCATGTGGTCGGCGTCGATGTTGGTGACGACCGCGATCACCGGCGAGAGATACAGGAAAGACGCGTCGGACTCGTCGGCCTCGGCGACCAGGAAATCGCCGTGGCCGAGGCGCGCGTTGGCGTCCGCCGACAACAGACGGCCGCCGATCACGAACGTCGGATCGAGGCCGCCTTCGGCGAGCACCGATGCGATCAGGCTCGTCGTCGTCGTCTTGCCGTGCGTGCCCGCGACGGCGATGCCCTGCTTCAGGCGCATGAGCTCCGCGAGCATCAGTGCGCGTGGAACGATCGGCACGCCGCGCTCGCGCGCCGCGACGACTTCCGCGTTGTCCGCGGCAACGGCGGTCGATACGACCACGGCGTCCGCGTCGGCGACGTTCGCGGCGTCATGACCGATCCGCACGTCGACGCCGAGATGCGCGAGCCGGCGAGTCACGGCCGACGGCGCGAGGTCCGACCCCGAGACGCGGTAGCCCTGCGTCGCGAGCACCTCGGCGATGCCGCTCATGCCGGCGCCGCCGATGCCGACGAAGTGGACGCGCTTCACCTTGTGCTTCATGCGCGCGTCCCCAGCGCGACGCAGGCGTCCGCGACCTGGTCCGCGGCGTCACGGCGGCCGACGCCGCGCGCGGCAATGGCCAGCGCAAGGGCGTCCTCGCGCGTCGTCTTCGCGATCAGCGACGCAAGGCCTTCGGGTGACAACGCCTCCTGCGCGATGCAGTGCGCCGCGCCGGCGTCGACGAGGAACTGCGCGTTCGCCGTCTGCTCGTCGGCGATCGCGCCGGGAAGCGGCACGATGATCGCGCCGAGGCCGACCGCTGCGAGCTCCGCGACGGTCATCGCACCGCCGCGGCACACGACCAGGTCCGCCCAGGCGTAGCGCGCGGCCATGTCGTCGATGAACGGCACGCACTCGGCCGTGACGCCCGCGCCGGCGTAAGCTGCGCGCAGCGTGCCGATGTGCCGCGCGCCCGCCTGGTGGACGACGCGCGGACGCGCGCCCGCCGGCAGCAGCGCGAGCGCTGGGGGTACACGCTCGTTCAGCGCCTGCGCGCCGAGGCTGCCGCCGACGACCAGCAGCCGCAGCGGACCGTCGTGCGACGCGAAGCGCTCCGTGGGCGGCGGCAGTGCCGCGACCGCATCGCGAAGCGGATTGCCGACCCACGCCGCCTTGCGGGCGTGAGCGCCGCCGAAGGCGTCGGGGAAGCCGAGCAGCAGCCGGTCCGCGCCGTATGCGAGGATGCGGTTCGCGAGACCCGCCACCGCGTTCGAGTCGTGCAGCACGAGCGGCCGCGCCGTGGCGACGCCCATCAGCGCGCCCGGGAACGACGCGAATCCGCCGAAGCCGAGCACCACCGTCGGCTGACGCCGGCGAATGATCTTCAGGCTGTCCACGCAGGCCGCGACGAGCGCGAAAGGGCCGAGCAGCAACGTGCGCAAGCCCTTGCCGCGAACGCCGCGAAACGAGATCGCCTCGAAGTCGACGCCGTGCTGCGGCACGAGCTTCGCTTCCATCCCCTCGTGCGTGCCGAGCCAGAACACCCGTGCGCCGCGCGCGAGCAGCTTCGCCGCAACCGCGAGCCCCGGAAAGACGTGGCCGCCGGTGCCGCCCGTCGTGATCATGACGTTGGCGACGCTCACGCGCGGAGCTCCGTCGATCGGCCGGTCATACCGCGAATCCCCGCAGCAGTCGGCGATTCTCCCAATCGATCCGCAGCAGGATCGCGAGCGCGACGCAATTCGCGACGATGCCGCTGCCGCCGAACGACAGGAACGGCAGCGTCAGGCCCTTCGTCGGAAGCACGCCCATGTTCACGCCGACGTTGATGAACGTCTGCACGCCGACCCACAGGCCGATGCCCCATGCGGCAAGCGCCGCGAACGGCCGCACGAGCCGCGTCGCCTGGCGCCCGATCGCGTACGCGCGGTAGAGCATCCAGACGAACAGCGTGATCACGAGCGTGACGCCGAGGAAGCCCAGCTCCTCGGCGATCACCGCGAGCAGGAAATCGGTGTGCGCCTCGGGCAGGTACAGCAGCTTCTCGACGCTCGAGCCCAGCCCCACGCCGGTCCATTCGCCGCGGCCGAAGGCGATCAGCGAGTGCGACAGCTGGTAGCCCTTGTTCAGCGGATCGGCCCATGGATCCATGAAGCCGGACAGCCGCTGCAGCCGATACGGCGCCGCGATCATCACGGCGGTCAGCGCGAGCGGCACGAGCATCGCCAGGCCGAGGAACAGGCGCCAGTCGAGCCCGCCCAGGTACAGGATCCCGAACGCGATGGCGACGATGACCACCAGCGCGCCGAAGTCCGGTTCCAGCACGACGAGGCAACCGGTCGCCACCATCACCGCGAACAGCGGTGCGAACCCGCGCAGCAGCGTCTGCTTGAGCGGCTGCTCGGCGTGCAGGAACGCCGCCTTGCGCACCGCGTAGCTCGACGCGTAAAGCACGGCGGCGAGCTTCACGAATTCCGACGGCTGGATGTTGACGATGACGAGCGAGATCCAGCGCCGCGCGCCGTTGACCGTCTTGCCGATCCCCGGTACGAGCACGGCGATGAGCAGCAGGAAGCCGACGATGAACAGCGCCGGTGCGAGACGTTCCCACAGCTTCACCGGCACCTGGGACGCGACCGTCGCCGCTGCGAGGCCCACGCCGACGAACATCGCGTGACGGACGAGGAAATACCACGGCCGATAGCCGGTATGCGCGTTCGCCTCGGCCATCGCGATCGACGCCGAGTACACCATGACGACGCCGAGCGCGAGCAGGATCAACCCCGTCCAGGCGAGCGACACGTCGTAGGTGAGCATCGAGCGCGCCGCCGACCGCGCGGGCGCCGACGCCCCGCTGCGCGTGGACGGCAGCAGCAGCGACGCCGTCTGCATCAGGCGCTTACGCATGCGCGTGCTCTCCCACCGCGGCGCCGACCAGCGCGACGAAGCGCTCGCCGCGCTCGACGTAATCGCGGAACTGGTCGAGGCTGGCGCAGGCGGGCGACAGCAGCACCATGTCGCCGTGCTGCGCGATCGCGGCGGCGCGGCGCACGGCCGCGTCCAGCGTGCCGACGCTTTCCACCGGGACGCGCGATCCCGCGAGGCCGCGCTCGACGGCGCCCGCGTCGCGGCCGATCAGCAGCACGGCGCGGCACGCGCGATCGACCGCCGACTTGAGCGGCGCGAAGCTCTGCCCCTTGCCGTCGCCGCCGGCGATCAGCACGACGGGCCGCGCGCTGCCGCCGAGCGCCGCCTGCGTGGCCGCGACGGTGGTCGCCTTCGAGTCGTCGACGAACAGCACGCCGTTCGCCTCGCACACCGTCTGCATTCGATGCGGCAGGCCGCGGAACGCGGCAAGCGCTTCCTGCACCGGGCGGCCGAGCTTCGCCACCGACGCGGTCAGCGCGAGCGCCGCGAGCGCGTTCTGGACGTTGTGCCGGCCGGCGATCGCCAGCTGCGATGCGGGCAGCAGGAGCTCGCCGCCGCGCGCCAGCCACGCGTCGCCGTCGCGGACGACGACGCCCCACTCTTCTTCGGACAGCGGGACGCCGGCGCCGAACGTCTGCACGGTGCGGCCGGGGAGGCGCATCAATCGCACGATCGCGTCGTCGCGGTTCAGGATCTGGACAGCGGCGTGAGCGAAGATCCGCGCCTTCGCGGCCGCGTAGTCGGCGAGGCCGCTGTACCGGTCCATGTGATTCGCCGTCACGTTGAGCACCGTCGCCGCGACGGCGCGCAACCGCGACGTCGTCTCGAGCTGATAGCTGGAGAGCTCGAGCACGTACACGCCGGGCCACGGCTCGCCGCGCTCGTGGCGCTCGAGCGCGTCGAGTACCGGATCGCCGATGTTGCCCGCGACGATCGTCGTGAGTCCAGCCGCGCGCGTCAGCGCGCCGGTGAGCGAGGTCACCGTCGTCTTGCCGTTGGTGCCGGTGATCGCCAGCACTTTCTGGCCGGGCGGCATTGCCCGGGCGAAGAGCTCGACGTCGCCCACGAGCTCCGCGCCGTGCGCGACCGCGTCCGCGATGGAGGGCTGGTCCTTCGGCACGCCGGGGCTGATCGCGATCAGGTCGGCGCCCGCGAGCGTCGACGCCGAGACCGGTCCGGTCTCCAGCCTGACCTCGGGCAGCGCCGCGGCGAGCGCGGCGGCGTTCGGCGGCGCGTCGCGCGTGTCGGCGACGCGAACGCGCGCGCCGTGCCGGACGAGATGTCGCGCGAGCGACAGCCCGGTGAGCCCGAGCCCGAGCACCACCGCCTCGCGTCCGCTGTACGTCGTCGTCACCGGGCCCATGTCAGCGAAGCTTCAACGTCGAGAGCCCGAAGAGCACGAGCAGCATCGTGATGATCCAGAAGCGGACCACGACCTGGTTCTCCTTCCACCCCTTGAGCTCGTAGTGATGATGCAGCGGCGCCATGCGGAACACGCGCCTGCCGGTCAGCTTGAACGATGCCACCTGGATCATCACCGACAGCGTCTCGACGACGAACACGCCGCCCATGATGAACAGCACGATCTCCTGGCGCACGATGATCGCGATCGTGCCGAGCGCGGCGCCCAGCGCGAGCGCGCCGACGTCGCCCATGAACACGTCGGCGGGATACGCGTTGAACCAGAGGAAGCCCAGGCCGGCCCCCGCGACCGCGCCGCAGATGACGGCGAGCTCGCCCGCACCCGGGATGAACGGAAAGCCCAGGTAGCGCGAGAAGACCGAGTTCCCCATCACGTAAGCGAAGATGCCGAGGGCCCCGCCGATCATCACCGTCGGCATGATCGCAAGGCCATCGAGGCCGTCGGTCAGGTTCACCGCGTTGCTCGTGCCGACGATGACGAAGAACGACAGCAGGATGAAGCCGACGACGCCCAGCGGATACGACACCTGCTTGAAGAACGGCACGATCAGGTCCGCGCGCGGCGGCAGCGCGAAATTGGCGCCGCCCTGCATCCAGGTCGTCAGCATCTGCACGAAGCGCGCGTTGTCCGGCGCCGCGACCGAGAAGGCGATGTAGACGGCGGCGACGATCGCGATCAGCGACTGCCACAGCAGCTTCGCGCGCACCGACAGGCCCTTCGGATTGCGGTGGACGACCTTGCGCCAGTCGTCCACCCACCCCACGGCGCCGAAGCCCAGCGTGACGAGCACGACGATCCAGATGAAGCGGTTGTCGAGGTCGCCCCACAGCAGCGTCGTGATGACGATCGACACCAGGATCAGCGCGCCGCCCATCGTAGGCGTCCCCGCCTTGGCGAGGTGCGTCTGCGGGCCGTCGTCGCGCACCGACTGGCCGATCTTCATCCGGGCGAGCCACGCGATCATCTTCGGACCGATGACGAACGAGATGACGAGCGCGGTCATCGTCGCCAGCACCGCACGCAGCGTGATGTAGCTGAACACGTTGAACGTGCGCACGTTCTTCGCGAG
>Ga0157378_10003026_pt1 | contig 14942 bp, 6 predicted proteins | sample M65metaG_FD_115309 | JGI IMG/M metagenome (GOLD analysis project Ga0157378, IMG submission 115309) | Miscanthus rhizosphere microbial communities from Kellogg Biological Station, Michigan, USA - M6-5 metaG | ecosystem: Host-associated > Plants > Roots > Rhizosphere > Soil | place: USA: Michigan...
AAATTGCCGCCCATTGTACATTGTTTTACCGGCGCCAGGCACTGCGCCAATGCTTTGTTGTTTCCATAACCCCGGCGGACCAGCAGAAGCGCTTGTTTCAAATGCATTATTGCTTTCGCCCTTATCATTAATGGCTGACACGGTATAATAATACAAGCGACCCGGTTTTACATTTGTGTCGTTGTATACTGTACCGGCAATATTTTTTGCAATCACAGTATAAGCAGCCCCGGATTTTCCGGATCTCTTTATTGAATAACTTTTTGCAGCTACCGACGCAATCCAGCTTAATGAAATAATGTTATCATGGTTTTCTGCCAGCATTCCTGCAGGTGGTGAAGGTCGTTCCAATAAAGCAGCATTGCCGGTGTAAGGTTTGCGTGTGTAGTACAAAGTGCCGTAACCCGGATGATCGGCACCCGGATTCCCTGGCCCTTCCGGTCTTAGTTTATCGGCCGCCTCTTTTGTATAGGGCGCCATCAGACCCATCCTGTTTACATAATGATTATACACCTGTTCATAAACAGCACGTAATTGATTTCTGCCAATGACGGATGGCTTGAAATGTTCGTACTTACCGGTTCTGTCCAGCACATGCATAAACGGTACATCATTACCGAGATTGTACCTGGCCGTATATTCAAATCCTTTTAATAACCGGTTATCTGCATACGCATATAAATTCAACCCCTGGTGCCAGGCAATTTCACAACAATCACTTAATAAACCGATGCCTAATTGGGTATGCCCCTGGTCGCGTCCTGTTTCCTGTACCTGACCTTCCACATTGATTATATAATTGGTAAGCCGGCCATTGCCTGACCCATTCACATAATACTGCAAACCTCTTTCAAAGATGGCGCGGTCATTACAAAAAACGCCAATCGACATCACGGTTTTTATGGCAGCCGCGTCCCAGTTACCATTGGCAAAAGGCGCAAAATCTTTTATCACCGGATAGATGATTCCGTTAAAATGCTTTTCAGCTTTTTTGATATCGGCATCTGACCATCCTGCGTTGGTATAACGTATAATTTCAGCCGCATTTATCATTTTAAATGGCCCCAGGCCAGCCATTAATACCGCATCGCGGCCGGTTATTGATTGCAGTGTGGAAGACCATGCATTAATAATTTCAATTGCTTTGGCTGCATAGGCTTTATCACCGGTAATCGCCCACATAATGGCATTTTGATGGGCGGCATTGGCATCATTGTCATAAATCTCCTGCCCTATCGTTGGATTTCTGCCCACCATTTTCAGCGGACCTTTCATAACATATGTATTTTGAGATGCAGGATTTTGAATGAACAATTGATATCCTGCGTAGATAGGCTCTTCTTTCGCAGCCACTGCATGCCGCATCCTGTCTAAATCTTCCAGGCTGTGCAGTAAACCCGGATGCATAAACGACTGCGCATAAACCACGTTCCTTGCGACCGGGCTGAGAAAAACAATTAAAAGAAAATATTTCATGACTGGCCTGCTCTTATTAAGTTTATTTAACCTGTTCAATGATCCATGCTTCGCCACCAGCCGCCTTAATATCAATCGCAAGCTTATCGCCCTGCTTAACAAAAAAGGGTTTTTTACTAACACCACCCTGGCCATCATCACCATACACTGTGGCTGTATACTTTTTTGTTTTATCCAGAAAATCGAGCTGGCTGTTTTCTTTCCAATCCATCGGGCCCGCTGCAATGCCCACAAACCAGGTGGTGCCGCTGCGCCTTGCTACAGCAATGTTTTTACCGATCGACCCTGCCAGGTATATAGATTCATTCCAAACCGTTGGCACATGATCAAAGAATTCTATTTCGGCTTCATTGGTATAGTCTTCGGGCTTACCATACCAGAAAACAGATTGCAATGGACTAAAATAAATAACGCTTAATGCAAACTGTTGTGCCTTGCTTACTTTTAAATTTTTGCTATAGCTGTTGCTGGGATTAGGAAAGCAGAAAGTAAAATCCGCCGGCCCCGCAAGAAAGCGGGTAAACGGTAATACAGTGGTATGAAAAGCATCGGGGCTGTTTTCATCGCCCCGGATCCCTTCCTGTGTTAAAAGTGCAGGAAACATTCTGCTTAAACCGGTGGGTTTATAATTATCATGAATATCCAAAATAAAACCAGCATCATTTACTTTCTGCATTGCTGAAACCAGCCATTTAATCCCTTCCTGGGTGAGGCCGTCTACAAAGCCAAACTTTATTCCGCTTACGCCCCACTGCTTAAACAACGGAATCAGGGTATCGAGTTTTGCTTTCAATCCAACATAATTTACATAGAGTATGACACCAATCTTTTTATCTTTTCCATACTGAATTACTTTTGGCATGTCAATCGCCGCAATTACCTGCGTTGGATCAGAGGTGGTTCTGAATTCGGCCCCATACCAGCCGGCATCAAACATGATATATTGAAACTGGTGTTTCACTGCAAAATCAATACAGGCAAGGCCGCTTTGTGTATTTAGCTGTGCTCTTATCAGTTTGCCGGGTTTAATCCAGGCCGGTATATTTTTTTCCTTTGGTTCAGCCAGTTTCAGAAAAAGCTGGCTGAAATCATGTAAGCCAATGGCCGTGGTTGAAATACTAATGGTTCTCCATGGCGTTTGGTAACTGTTATTGAACTTTACGACGGAATCCCTGATAAATGCTATCGAAAGACCATGCGCTTGATCGCCTCTTCTCAATTCTGCTTTGGTATAATCAGTATTGACTGCCTCTCCAATGCTGATAAAATATTTTTCATTCGTTAGCGTTGCCGGAAAATCGCAGGTTGTATTAAAGGTATCAATGGAAACAGGGCTGAACACCGATTCCTGGTTGTACTGATAAAGGGTATACGCCTCCGTAAAATTAAACTGCGTTTTTTCTTTTGTGATAGTGTTGGCAAGGTCCTGCTGATGCGGAATTTTATACCGAAAAGCAACGCTCCCGTTAAAAACCCTCACCACAACCCCAAACAAAATTCCCTTTGAACCAAAATCCATTGTTACCTGATTATAGTGGTTGCTGATCGTATCCGTTTCCCCCAGACGCCAGGCAAACTTTTCGTTAACGCCGGACTGCGCCTTTGTTTTTAATAAAACATGGGCTCCTGCCTCCTTACCGTTCAACACAAAGCCCAATGCCGACCAGGATATGATTTCTTTGCCGGCGTAGATAACCCTGTAGACTAAGTTCTGACCGGCATCCATTGCAAACTCACACCGTGTAATTTTATCAGGGGAAGATATTTTGGATAACGTGTTGGTTTGTGCAGCCGCGGGTTGATAAGATATCAGCGCGATCAATACAAGATTCAGCAGTATTTTCTTAATCACTATCAAATTAATTTTGTTATTATAAATAAATTCTACCTGTCGAAATAAAGCCATCGGTCAAAGAGGTAGCAAAAATTCCATAGCAAACCTGCTTACAATTTAAGGCTGAATACAGTCCTAAAAAATGAAAAGTGAAAAATGTAGAGACATTCTTCTGCGCCTTTCACTTAAACTGATTGCTTATGATAGGTAAATTTTTGTTGCCCGATGATAGAAATGGTTATCTTTTAAAACTAATATTCTTTGCGAAAGACCCTATCCTGATTCTCCCTGCAACCGCGTTCAGTATAAGCTTCCCATTGATGCGGAGGTTTTCAAATGTTATGCCTTCTACAATATGAGCGCTGTCGATGCCATCGATCACTGAACCGCCGGTATTACTGCCTTTATAACTGATATTTTTAAGAGAAACATTCTGTATGCCTTTTCCCGGACCGGTATTGTATTTCTTGTTGTATACCGTTCTGAAATTGATCAGCTTTCCTTCTTCGAAATCATCTATCCGTATATCTTCAAAACGGATATTGCGGACAAGATTCAGATCACCGTCTGTAATGGCAATACAACCTTCATAATCCGGGTCATCTTCATCATGTTCAAGAATATCAATATTCTTAAAAACAAACTGCTCAAGGGTATCACCTGTAAAACGCGTATCGCCGTGCAACCCGATATTGATGGGATGCGCCACATCGGCCCATAATATTGAATTGCTAATAGTATAATTGCGGGCACTTCCAAAATAATCCCAGCGATGACCATAGATGGCAATACAATCGTCAGAATTACGCATAAAGACATCATTAATCACAACATCCGAACAACTCATCAGGTCAATTCCGTCTGACCAACCAGCACAACTGAACGATTTTATATTGCGGATAACAATATGCCGGGAAGCACCGCAGTAGACCGTATAGTGTTTGGGGTTGACCACAATGATTCCTTCAACGGTCACATTTGAAGAATGGGTAATTTCTATACCTCTTTGTGGCTGATCAAGGATGCCCCTGCCCGTGATCCGTACATTGTTTACACTGTCACAAAGCAGCTTCCCCCGTACAATTGCACCGCCTGCTATATATACAGTTTTGCCAGAAGGAATTCTATAGACCAGATCTTTATTGTCGGGTGTATGTATACCAGCACCAAAATAGATAACATTCGTATCCGAAGGATTCGGCTGCTGGGTTTCTATCGCATTAGCGAAAAGATGAAGGTTGTTAAGCTTATCACCGTTACATTCAAGCGATAATTTCCGGGGTTGATAGAGCGTAAAAAAGATGCTGCTCCCCTTTACAACCGGGCGAATGCCATAAGACAGGGGGCGGATTTTAACGGAATTTAATTCACCATTGTTTTTTTTGACGGACACTTCTATTTTACCAGCAAAATCAAAATAGACCATCGAAGCATTTTGAACTTTGTCGGCATCCACCTTCACATTGTATTCAAAAACATCCATCCACTCGCCACCCGGCTTTCTTACCCTTACTGTATAGTCATCGTTATGCTGGCTGTAAATAATTCCCTGTGGTGGCGGATACACAACCAACTGCTGGGCCGGGGCTGTTGTTTGCAATAACAGGCAGACTATTAGTATTAAAACAGGCAGTCCGCCTTTAATGAATTTTAAAATTGCGGGTGTTTTTAAGCGCTGTGAATAGTCCGCTCCTTTTGCAGGCATGGCAATCAGTTTAATTGGCAACAACACTACGGTGTGTGGATAGCTCTCCAAAAATAAGAGGCGCCTGCTTAGCCATTGCGGGGGGTATTCTCATAAAATAGGGGGTAATCCGGTCAGAATAGAATAATCCGGACCAGCTATCACTTGTTTTCCTGGTTAAGGCTGTATTGGCTTTCGAATGGCTTTCTGAACTTTTTTATATACTCAGAAGGGTTCATGCCAAACAATTTATTGAACTGTTCACGGAAAAATTTGGCATCATTAATCCCTACTTCAAAAGCGATTTCATTCACATTGCGGTTCGTATTGATAAACAATTCAGCGGCTTTCCGCAACCTGATAAACCTGATAAATCCTCTCAGTGATTGGCCCGAGATTAGTTTTATTTTTTTATACACCGTGGAATGGCTCATTCCAATTTCTGCAGCAAGGGTCGCTATCGAAAATTCATCATCATCGAGGTGCTTTTCTACAATCGCGATACATTTTTCAAGAAATAATTTGTATTCGCCGGAAATCTTCAGATGGCTCTGGCTAAGGGTGATTTCGTTAAAAAAATATTTCCGGAGGTTATTACGATTCCTGAGCAAATTACTAACCCTTGCAACGAGCAATTCTTTTTCAAATGGTTTGGTGATATAGTCATCGGCCCCGCCTTCAACACCTGCCAGTTTTAAATCAGGCGAAGAGGCGCCTGTTAACAGGATAACGGGTATATGATTTAACGATGGATCTTCTTTTATTTTACTGCAAAGTTCAATACCGCTGATTCCCTGCATATTGATATCACTGATAATAATATCGGGCCTGAATTGCCTGGCAAGTGCCAATCCTTCTTCCCCGCTTGAACCTTCGTATACAGTAAACTTATCTTTAAATACGCTTGCCAGGTATTTTCTTACACCGGCATCGTCCTCAACCAATAACACGATGGCTTTCTCCGTGATCAAATCAATGAGCGACTTATCTGCCGGATTTTCAAAACCGCCTTTTTCAATATCCGTTATATCTTCCGTTGCCAATTCCTTCAAAAATCCCTGCGCTGAATATTGTGCAGGCGGAACATCCTTTTGTGAAGGATGCGCTCCCACACTTTTAAAGACCAGCGTAAAAATGCTCCCCTGTCCCGGAGCACTTCGTACCGAAATTGTTCCTTCCTGTGCCTCGGTAAAATGCTTCACCAGGTAAAGCCCGATTCCGAAACCGGGTTTTTCGGACGACTTATCAAGACCTCCGCGATAGAACTTTGTAAATAATTGCTGCATCTCGCCGGGCCCAATGCCTTGTCCATTGTCGGAGATGGTTATTATTATCTCGTGCTGATCCTCCACAACACTGAACGAAACCTTTCCGTGTTCAGGTGTATACTTCAGGGCGTTGGAAATAAGATTGTACAAAACAATTTCCATTTTTTCGCGGTCGGCATATATGTCCAGTTGTTCGTTCACACATTCAAATGCATATTCGATCTGTTTGGCTTTTGCCTGCTGAACAAAACAGAGGTATACCTCTCTGCATAATTCATAAAAATTAAGCCTGGTGATCCTCACAACATCGGCGCCACTTTCTGCTTTCCGAAACAGCAGCAATTGATCAATCAAACTAAGCATCCTGCGCGCATTCCGGTATACAATACTTAGCTCCTGCCTGTTACCATCGTCTTCCGCACCGCCTTTTTGTAATATATCTTTTACAGGATTGATAATTAATGTGAGGGGTGTACGGAACTCATGCGAGATATTTGTAAAAAAAGAAATCCTTTTATCATTTATATCTTTTTCTTTTTCCAATAAGACCCGCTCCGTTTCCTTTTCTGCTATGGCCCTTGCATGTTGTGCCTTATCCTTTTCATGTTCAATCAACTCCTTTTCCAATTCAACCTGTTTCTTTTCATGTGCTGTTTTTTCCTTTTCTGCATTCAGTGTAGCCATTGCAGCCTCATACTTCAGTTTGTTTTGCCGTCTTCTGTAATAAAAATAAATATACAATAAGACAGTAGCCATCGACGCATAAACAGTGTATGCCCACCAGGATCTATACCAGGGTGGTAACACCAGAATTGATAATGATATTTCATTTCTGTTCCATACGCCCTCTGCATTGGTAGATCTTACGCGAAAAGTGTAATTGCCTTCTTCGAGGTGTGTATAGGTAGCTGACCTGGTATTTCCTGCATTGTTCCAAAGCCGGTCGAACCCTTCCATAAAATAAGAATACCTGATCTTGTCCGGTGCGGAGTATTCGAGCGCGGTGAAGTCGAATGTGAAAACAGCCTCTTTGTAAGGAACCCTGACGGCTGTAATCTTGTCTTTGTCTTTTTCTTTTATATAACCGTTGATGGCATCGCCGGTAGCCACGTTGTTTATCCGCATACCGGTTAGCCACAGATCGGGAAAACCAGCAACGGGTTGTATATTAGCGGGATTAAATAAACTGAACCCCTTAATCCCTCCAAATAAAAATTCACCGGATTGAAGTTTCAGGGCGGCATTGTAATTGAACTGATTGCCCTGCAGCCCATCGCTTTGATAATAATTTGAAAATTTTTGCCTGATGATATTGAACTTAGAGATGCCGTCAAAAGTGCTCATCCATAAATTTCCTTTATCGTCTTCCAGAATGTTCAGCACGGCATTGTTGGTAAGCCCATCTTCTGTTGTATAGCGCTTGCTAATCCTGTTACTTTTTTTATCAAATAAAACAAGCCCGCCACCTTCTGTACCCAGCCATAGATTGCCCAGCCCGTCTTCGTGAATGCTGCGGACTGGTTTACCGATCTCATAAAATACATAGCCCCTGGTTTCTTTATCTATCCTGATTAATCCCGTTAAATTTCCTGCCCAAAGCTGGCCTTCATTATCCTGCTTCATCGTAAAGAGATCGGTCAATGATGCATTGAATACTTCAAACCTGTTTGCTTTCCTGTTAAAGCGGTAAAGTGCGCCATGGGTTAAGGTGCCGGTCCAGATTTCGCCCGCATTATCCTTATAAAGCATATAGTTTGCCTTATTTTCATTGCCTTTTGCATTGATGCAACCATAATGCTGAAATTTTCCGGTGGTTTTATTGAATCTGTTGATTCCACCCAGGTAGGTGGCTATCCAGATATCGCCGCTTGTGTCTCTTTCAATGCTGGTAATAAAATTATCACTCAGCGAAAATGGATCTTTACTATCATGTTTGTAATTGGTAAACCTGTTATTCGCTCTATCCCATTTGCTGAGGCCGCCCCCATCGGTTCCCACCCAGATGCTTCCATCGGGTTCTTCACAAAAAGTAAAAATAAAATTGCTGATAAGGCTGTTCGCGTTGAACGGCTCATGGGCAATGGTATTGAACCTGTCTTTGCGGGGATCAATAATGTCGATGCCCCCTCGTAAGGTACCAATCCATTTCCTGGCATCCCGGTCTTCATAAATGGCATAGACAGATTCGCTGGTAAGCGTATGGTTGTTGTTGCCCGCAGGAAGGTATTCAAATGTATTTGTAACAGTATTAAGGATATTAATGCCACCTCCATCTGTCCCAATCCAGCAATTTTTCATTTTGTCAACAAAAACAGTGGCAATTTTTTTATGAGTCAACCCGCCTTGTGCATCCTGATAATACTGCACATATTGGTTGGACGCGATATCATACTTGTACAACCCGTTCCCGGTTCCGGCCCAAAGAACAGTTCCGTCTATTGCGATACAGTTTGCTGATGGCAAACTGGCATTCATGCTATGTATTTGCCTGTCATCAGATTTCAACCTGCAAAGACCTTTATTGACGATAAACAGCCAAATATTATTTTCAGCATCGGTTGTCATTGATGCTACATCAAACATGGTTTCAGTGCGGGTGCTGTCGCCAAACGGAACCTGAACGGCCGCTGCCGCATTCTTTGCATAGTACAATAAACCAGCGTCACCGGTTGCGATAAAAATATTTCCATTCTTATCGCATAGAATATTCCGTATGACAGAAGTGATTTCTTTTCTTTGATTATTGGCAGCAGAGACATAATAGACATGCCGAAACCGGCCGGAGACGCTATTGTATACATTAACGCCCTGGCGGGTTCCTATCCAGATATTATTATCCCGATCTTCATTAATAGCCAGTATCCAGTTATTGATAAGAGAAGCAGAATCACCGAATTTATTTCTGAAGACGATGAAATTATTTCCGTCGTATCTGTTGAGTCCGTCGTAAGTGCCAAACCACATAAACCCTCTTCTGTCCTGGTATATACAGCGGATGGCGTTATTGGAAAGACCGTTTTCTATACCAAGATAGGTAATGGAAGGAATGCGTTGCGCAAATGAATTTTGCATCCAGGCGATACACAAAACAAGTAGCCAATACCCATATTTCTTTTGTTTCCATTCCATATTGACAAACAAATGAATGATTTTAACAGCCCGGCCATCGTCTGTTGAATCAATTATTAAAACAATTTCGGCAGGCGATCATCCGGTAGCCTTTGTACTGCTATTGGGTTATTTGGTAATGTATTCATATTTCCCGCTCTTAAGGTCCAATGTCCAGGGTTTTGGTTCCGGCAACCATAATTTTCCCTCTCCAATTTCTATCGGCATCCAAAGGTAAGTCGACGCCCATTGTGTGTTGGGTTTCCATATATCACCCATATAGATGACAGTCGTTTGCTTTGTGCCAACAATTTTTAACATCATAGTGGATTGTGCGCCATAGGTATTTTTTTCCGGTGGCGCAATGTCTTTAAAATCTGACCAGGGCCCTTCCAGCGATTTTGCTGTGGCATATTTATTTGGGTTAGCTTTCCAGCCCGTCAGCGCAGAACCGATTGCATAATACAGCCCGTTAAAATGTACAATCGCTCCACCTTCCATGTGCGCTTTAATGAGACACATTTCTTTGTCGAGGCTCATATAATCATCCGAAAGCCTGGCTATCCTGAATCCAAAAGGCCGGTCCTCAAAAACCAGATAGGCGGTTCCATCATCGTCTATAAATTGGCCAATATCCCTGCTCTCATGATCCAGGGGGCGAAAATTTTTGGCATACGTAAACGGACCTGCGGGGTCTTCACTAACAGCAATGCCTACACGCGCTAATTTATAACTGCTATTGTCCAGGTGAAAATACATTACATATTTCTGTGTTTTACTATTGTAGTAAACTTTGGGGCGCTCTAATACCCATCCGGGTCCAAGATTTTCCGGATCGGATAACTGCAATGCATTGCCTGAAAATTTCCAATGCATTAAATCATTGGATGAATAACAACTGACATAACGCTGGCTTTTATCCAATCCCAAAGCACGCTGTTCGCCATACCAATAATAGACTTTCCCGATTTTAATGACTCCGCCGCCATGCGCCTGGATATGGACGCCATTGACATCGGGCCACGCAGCACCCGGATTAATGGAATTGACATGTTGACCTTTTGTGTAATTCACTAATAAGACCAGCCAGCCAATCGATAACACTATATTCCTCATGCAATAAAGTTATTGTATCAAAACTGCCAATAGGGCCGCCTGCCAACTGCAGCTATTATTTCCGTAAGATACTATTCCTTTGTTGTACGATTCATGATAGATTTTCCACGAAATAACCAGCATTACCTGTTACGAACGAAGCCAGGCAGTTATGAATAAACTGCCTGGCCCATTTTATTTTGCTGGCATTGGGTTCTTTGACCACGGTCATTTATTACCATCCCGGATTCTGGACCAGGTTTGGATTTAATTGTATCTGCGTAGTGGGTATTGGCAGCAAATAATTCTTTTCAGAAAATGATCGCGCAGCATCAAGAATAAGTGCGCCATCAAGGAAAGTATTGGTACTGCTGTATTTGGGCGTAGCAGACTGTGAAGGCCATGCAGTTTGAAATTCTGTACCAGCCCACTTGATACCCAAGACAGTCTGCAACATTACATTGGGACCGATAAGCGGATCTTCATTGTCGCCACCAAGATTGGGACCGCCCACCGCATTATGCCAGCGCTTGAGATCATCCACCCTGAATCCTTCAGATACCAGTTCAATCGTTCTTTCCCTGCGTATTTCTCTTCTCATATCAAGGCCATTGACTGAAACAAATGCATTGCTGAGCTTAGGCATGGTTTTGTTTACGCGGTTGCGTACCAGGTTGAGCGATTTGTCCAAATCGGCATCGGTAATGGAACCATTGCGTTCGAATACCGCTTCAGCATAGTTCAATAACACTTCCGCATACCGGATAACCGGGTAGTCTTCCCCTTCCTCATTATCGGGTACCTGTCTTTCCGAAACAAATTTCTGGCCGCCATATCCGGAAGTGCTGTTTGCATAAGGCTTCCAGGGAGAAGCATCCGCATTGGCCAGATCAGGTGCACTCCAATCCCAGTTAATATGCCAGTTGTTATTGCCACTCCAGTAATAACCGCCCGCTTTTTTCATGGTATAACGCATACGGTTATCCCTGTTTGCGAATTCAGCCGCCATGGTAGCATAGCCCTGGAATAAAGGTGATTTTTCAATTGGCAATCCATCGCTGCAGAGATAGAGGTTGACACCCCGGCGACTAAAACCTGGAACGCCTGTATGTGAAACATTGAACCTGATTTGACGGATGGCCTGGTCGTACCGGTTCGCCTGAATGTATTCTTTGTTAGCAGACTTTTGAATACCTGCGGGATTTGATTTCTGGTTTTCCAGGATGAACATATATTTCTGTGCTGAATCGCCCAGCACAGCCGGAGCAAAAAGCGCATATTCATTACTGGTGATAACAGCATTGCTTGCTGCTATGGCGATATCCAGCAATGCATTGTATCTTGCCTGCGTACCGGTTCTGAATTTTTGCCAGCTGCCTTCATACAAAGCTACTCTGGAGAGGAATGATTGAGCCGATCCTTTAGTGATTCTTCCTTTATCTGCAGCCGCATTGGCACTTTCAAGCGGCAGATCCGGAATGGCCAGGTTTAAATCTGCAATTATAAAATCAACAATAGAATCACGGCTTGTTCTTGGAATCAATAGTTCCGGAGAGGTAGTCGACAGCGGTTTGGTAACCAATGGTACAGCTCCGTATAACTCAAGCAAATCGAAATAAATATAGGCCCTGAAAAATCTTGCTTCCGCTACATATTTTTTAATATCAGCGGGGGTGGCATATGCTGCTGCTTTTGCCAGCAGGTAATTCACTTCCCGTAATCTTGTATAAGCGGTGTTATACGAACCATCGGATGTGGGAACAGTATTTACACCACGGGCAAATGCATTAAGACCACCGAAGTCAGATCTCCCGTCATTATGGGGATTATCCTGTTGTATATCCGTAAAGGTGCGCTGGTAAGTATAAAACTTATTTGCCGCCAGCATAAAGTCGTTGGGTGTTTGCCAGTAAGAGACATCTGACAGCTGATCAAGCGGTTTCAGATCAAGCCCTTTGTTGCAACTGTATTGGGTAACTGTCATAAGTATTGTTACCGCCCACAGGTATATAGTTGTTGATTTTTTCATTTCGTTAAAATTTAAAATTAGAAGGTAACATTCACACCACAGGTTATATAGCGGTAAAACGGATAGCGGGTAACCGTAGATTCATTGTTGGCCCGGCCGATGCTCCTGGTAGCTTCCGGATCCCATCCGTCACGTATATGCGCAGCTTCCCATAAATCATTCCCTGAAAAATAAATTCTAAGTTTCTGGATTTTGGCCTTCTGCACTATTTGCTGCGGAACAGTATAACCTAATACCAGGTTTTTCAGTCTTATGTATGCGCCATTTTCAACCGACCAGGTAGATACCTGGTAGTTATAGTTGTTATAGCTGGTACCGTTCTGGCCTACGCTCAATACAGGATAATAAGCGCCGGTATTATTGGGTGTCCAGGTTTTACCTATCCAGAAATCTGTTTGTCCCTGGAAAATAGAACCAAACGGAACACGCCAGTTGCCTTCCCTGAAAATGGTTCTCTTACCAACGCCCTGGAAAGTCGCCGAGAAATCAAAACCTTTCCATTCGGCGCCCAGGTTGGCGGCATAGGTATACCGGGGATCATCGCGTCCCAGGTAAACCAAATCTGCCGGTGTCGTTAATTTGCCATCCTTGTTTTGATCAACAAACATATTATCGCCCAATCTTACACCAGGCAAGGTGCCGGTCGTTAATGGCATACTGATATTATTGCCCGGCGCCAGCAATCTGTAAGCATCCAGTGTTTTCTGGTCTTGCGCACGTCCTGCGTATTGCAGTCCAAAATAAGAGCCAACGGGGTAGCCCTGTACAGCACCGTTATAACCGGCGCCGATTACGTTGTTGGCAGAATAACTGATGAGTTTATTATTATTGTCCGTAATGGTGGCACTAACATGATAATTGAATTTGCCGATATTGTCTTTCCATGCAACCAGTGCTTCCCATCCATGTGTTCTCAGATGACCAAGATTCAAAAACGGAGCAGTGGCGCCTAATACCGCAGGGAACTGCTGACCCAGCAGCATATTGATATTATCCTTTATAAAATAATCTAAACTTCCCGTGAGCCGGCTTTTCAAAACAGCAAAGTCCAGCCCCAGGTTTTTTGTCTGCACTTTTTCCCAGGTGCGGTTTAAACTTACCAGGTTGGCAGTAGGTGCGGTATACACCACCGTACCGGTACCTATGATGGGGAAGCCGCTATTAGTAGCGCCGGTGGTATTGGAACTTACGTTTAACAATTGCAGATAGTCGTATAAATTTATACCGCTTTGATTACCTACCGTACCAAATGAAGCGCGGAGCTTCAGATCATCCAGGAATGTAAATCCTTTCATAAATTTTTCCTGCATAATCCGCCAGCCGGCAGAAAAACCGTAAAATAATTTCCACCTGTCTGCTGCTGCAAACTTGGAAGACCCGTCATAACGCGCATTGGCTTCAAAAAGATATTTACTGTTGTATGCATAGTTCAATCTGCCAAAATAGGAACCAATGGCATAATGACTCTGGCTTTCGTTGACAGATTTTGTGGTAGCATCTCCTATTCCCAGGTTAAGCGAAGGAACATTGTCGTTGGCGATATAATTGGTTCTTGCCGTATAGGAGTTTAATTCATCCCGTTCGTAATTGGCACCTGCCGTTACGCCGAAATCGTGCATGCCCTTAAAGGTATTCTGGTATTCCAGGTAGGCATTCACGTTATAATACGGATCCTTTATCAGTTGCCGCTGGTAAAAAGAATTCACCTGTGAAGGGTTATCCGGTGAACCCTTTTGATAGCCGGCATAATTGTACCAGTTATTGATTGTTTTCTGCTGTGTTTTTATGTCGGTAATATTCCAGTTATAGCCGCCCTGGCCGATTAAACGCAGGTGTTTGGTGAATGAATACGTTGCGCGCATATTCGCAAATATTCTTGTGTTGTATTCGTTCTGGTCGCCACCCAATGCTGCCAGCCAGTTGGGGCTATATTGTGTACCCCATCCATAGGGCTGACCCAGCCTGGTAGCTATTGGAAAACCAGGCTGCTGGTATTGGCCCAATACGGCGCCTAACTGTGTAGGTTGAACGATATCATTTTTCTCAAGGGAAAGGATGGTTTCCAGTTTAAACTTATCCGAAAAAGAGTAATCGTTGGACAGTCTTACATTGTATCTTTTGTTTGAATTATCGCCCCATTGCAACAGGCTGCCATCATCCATATAGCCAAGCGATAAACGATAGCCTGCTTTATCAGTTCGCGAGGATAAACTGATATTATGCTGGGTAGAGGTAGTATTACCCCATAAGGCATCCACCCAATTGGTATTAAAAAATGTAAAATCTTTTACATCGCCGAACCCGGGATTGGCTGGATTGGAAGAAGGCGTTGCAGGCGTACCAACATAGGTAAGTTTTCCCGTTGCCCAATCCATATTATACGTAACATTCATATCCAGGTAACCGCTGTCGGGCGCATTCAACTGCAATTGTCCGAACTTATACCAG
>Ga0157378_10003028_pt1 | contig 14936 bp, 4 predicted proteins | sample M65metaG_FD_115309 | JGI IMG/M metagenome (GOLD analysis project Ga0157378, IMG submission 115309) | Miscanthus rhizosphere microbial communities from Kellogg Biological Station, Michigan, USA - M6-5 metaG | ecosystem: Host-associated > Plants > Roots > Rhizosphere > Soil | place: USA: Michigan...
CCCGGCGACGAAGTCCCAGCCCGGCGGCACCCGCAGGACCGGCCCGTCGACCCGGCGCACCGGCTCGAGGTCGGTGGCCACGGTCGGTGTCCCCGAGGCCAGGTACTCGTAGAGCTTCAGAGGGCTCATCGCTTCGGTCAGCGGGGTGCGGCAGTGCGGGACGAGGCAGGCGTCGGCGGCGTATGCGAGGGCGGCCACCTCCTCGCGGGAGACGGGACCGTGGATAGTCACGTTCGGCTCGCCGAGGAGCGGCTCCAGGTGCGCGCGGTCGACCAGAGGACCGGCGAGGACAACCGATCCTCCCGGCCAGGCCTTCGCCACCGCCCGCATCGCGGCGACGTCGAGGCGATCGTCGAGGGTGCCGACGTAGAGGAAGCGCGGCGCCGGCAGCTCGCCGAACCAGCTCGGCGCCCGGCCGGGCTCGACCCAGAGCCGCGGGTCGACCCCGTTCGGGACCACCGCCGCCGGGCCCCGCGGTTCGATCCGCTCGAGGATCGCCCTGCTGACCGCGCAGACCCGGCGGCCCCGTTCCCCCACCTCCCGGTAAGCCGCCCGCAGGTCGTCCCGCCAGGGTTGATAATCACGATGGGCGGAGAGATCGTCGCTCGCGTACAGGGTCACCGGCCCCGCCCACTCGAGCTCGGCAAAGCCGGCGAGCAGCGGCTGCGAGGTGATCACCGCCGGTCGCTCCAGCCCCGCCCGCTCGGCGACCCGGCGCAGGCGCCGGTCGTAGGCGGCGTAGGCGCGCCGCAGGGCGGCGATCCCGGTCGGGTCCTGGCGGCGCAGGCGCAGCGGCTGCCAGAGGCGCGCTCGCTCGCTCGCCTCGAACCGGGCCGGGCGTTCGACCAGGTCCCGGGTCCACTTGACCGGGGCGCTGCGGGGGCGGTCGCAGATCAGCAGCCGCTCGATCGCCGGCTCGCGCAGCATCGCCAGCACCAGCTGGTCCTGGGGAAAGCACATGCCGCGGCGCTGCGCAGCCGCCCAGGTCATGTCGTCGAAGGTGTAGATCGCGTGCTTCGCGCTCATCCGCACTAGAAGAAACGCGTCCGGGTGTCCAACGCTTGCGCAAGTCGCCCGCCCGATCAGCCGTTGGTCTTGCGTGCAACCTGATCACGAAGGGAAAGAAATCTCCCAGGAGGAGCTGAAGCGCGCCACCGTCGCGGGGGTGCGCTGGACGACCGCGGCCCGGATCGGGATCGAGGCGATCACCTTCGCCGCCGCGGTCGCGCTCGCCCGCCTGATCCCGCCCTCGGGGTTCGGCGAAGCGGTGGTGCCGTTGATCCTGGTGCCGCTGGCGGTGATCCTCACCTTCGAGGGCTTCGGCAGCGCCCTGGTCCAGCGCAAGACGATCGAGCCCGCCCACGGCCAGGCGGCGATGCTCGCCAGCCTCCTCGCCGGCGCCCTCCTCACCAGCCTCGTCGTCCTCCTCGCCCGCCCGCTCGGCGAACCTCTCTTCGGCCAGGGGCCGGCGCGCCTGCTGGTGATGATCTCCCCCGTCTTCCTGCTGGCCGGGATCGGCGCCGTCCCCCGCAGCCTGCTCTGGCGCCGGCTCGACTTCCGCCGCATCAGCCTGATCGAAATGCTCTCCCTGGGGGCCGGGTCGGCGACCGCCGTCGCTCTTGCGGCCGGCTTCGGGCTCGACGCCCCGGCGATCGTCCTCGGCGCCCTCTGCGGGTCGGTGGTCACGACCGTCCTCCTCCTCTTCGCTGCGCCGCCGCCAGCCCCGCTCTGGCACCGCGGGGCGCTGCGCGAGGTGATGGCCTTCGGGGTGCCGGCCTCGGGCGCCGGCCTCACCTCGGTGGCGATCACCAACGCCACCCTCGCGGTCGCCGCGGTGCGGCTGACCACTGCCCAGGTCGGGATCTTCTGGCGCGCCTTCCAGCTCGGCGTCATCTACCAGGAAAAGATCAGCGGGATCATGGTCCGGCTGGCCTTCCCGGTCTACTCGCGGACCACCGACCTCGGCCAGCTGCGGAGCTTCCACGAGCGGGCGACCCGGATCCACGCGGCGGTGCTGCTGCCGCTGCTGGCGCTGCTGATCGTCGTCGCCCCCGACCTCGTCCCCTGGCTCTTCGGCGAGCGCTGGGCGCCGGCAGTCGGCCCGGTGCAGATCCTCTGCGTCGCCGGGATGATCGCTGCGGTCCTCACCGGCTACCCGCAGATCATGCTCGCCGCCGGCAGGCCACGAGCGCTGCTCGTCTTCAACCTGGCGCTGCTCACGCTCTACCTTGCCGTCTCCTGGGTGGTGGCGCCGTACGGGATCACCGCCCTCTCCTTCGCCGTGGTGGGGATCCACGTCGTCCTCCTCGTCGCCGTCTACGGCGTCCTCTTCCGCCGCGTCCTCCAGATTCCCGTCCGGCGCCTCGTCACCGACCTCTTCCCAGCGCTCGCCTGCAGCCTGCTGCTGCTCGCGGTCGCCTTCCCCGCCGCCGAGCTGCTGCGCGGCACCGATACGCCGGTGCCGCTGTTCGCGCTGGCGATCGGCGCCCTCGGCGGCATCGTCTACCTGGCCGCCCTGCGCAGCCTTTTCCCTGTCGTCTGGGACGACGTCGCGGAGCTGACGCGGCGCGTCCTGCCGGCTCCCAGCAACACGATCGGCGCGCTGCGAGTGCGCCGCACGGCCGAGAAGGCCGTAGGAGGAACCTGAATCGATGACCGCCAGGACTGGCCGTTTTTCGGACTTTAGCCCGACCCACCGCTGGGACAATCCAGGGGTGCGACATCTCCTCGCCTGCGCGATCGGGCTGCTCCTCCTCCTCTCTGCGATCGGGCCGGCGAAGGCCGGCGCGGCCGTCTGCCCGAACGCGAACCCAGTCGTCAACGAGAACCAGTGCAAGACCGGCTCCTCGGGCTGGGAAGTCAGCGAATACAGCCCCAACCTCGGCGGCTTCACGACCAAGTCGAGCGTCGACCTGGGAGAAAGCGTGACGCTGAAGATCGGCCGCAACGGCCCGGTCTCGCCAACCCGGACGGTGAACATCCAGGTCTACCGGATGGGCTACTACCAGGGCACCGGCGGACGCCTCGTACACAGCGCCACCAACGTCGCGATCAACAACGACTTCAGCTGCAAAGCGATGGACCCGACGACCGGGCTCGTCGACTGCGGCAACTGGGCCGCCACCTACACGATCCCGGGCAGCGCGCTGCCGGCCTCGGGCATCTACCTGGCGAAGCTGACCGCCTCAACCGGCGACCAGACCGAGGTCGTCTTCACGGTCCGCGACGACAAACGCGCGACCCCCTCGAAGCTCCTCTACGTCCTTCCCGACGCCACCTACCAGGCCTACAACCTGTTCGGCGGCAAGTCGCTGTACTGGGGCTACGAAGGCGAAAACACGGTCTCGGGGACCGACCGCGCGGTCAAGGTCTCCTTCAACCGCCCCTACGCCCAGGCCGGCGCCCGGATGAACTGGTTCCTCGGCCCCGACTTCGAACTCCTCTTCTGGCTCGAGAAGCAGGGCTACGACGTCTCCTACACCGACGACGTCCAGGTTCAGGCCAACCCGGCGCAGCTACGCGAACACGACACGGTCGTCGTCTCCGGCCACTCCGAGTACTGGTCGCTGCCGCAGTTCGACGGCTTCCTCAATGCCCGCGACGCCGGCGTCAACATCGCCTCCTTCAGCGCCAACACCGCCTACTGGAAGGTCCGCTACGAGGACGGCGCCCGCACCCTCGTCTGTTACAAGACCGTCCAGGGCAGCGGCTCGGAAGGCAACGGCACCGTCAGCGCCAACGACTGGGGTCCCGACGGTCTGCAGGGGACCGCCGACGACGCCCTCGGCCTCGACGGCAAAGCCGGCACCGCCGACGACAACCCGCAGAACTCGACCACGACCTTCCGCGACAACGGGGCGCCCCCCGGGGACCCCTCGGCGCCACCCGGGGGCAGGGTCGGTCCCGACATGCCCGAGAACCAGCTGTTCGGGGTGATGTACGTCGGCGACAACGACGCCCGCAACTTCCCGCTGACGGTTCCGGCCGGCAACGCCGCCGACGAATTCGCCGCCGACCGGATCTGGCGCAACACCGGCATCTCCGAAAACACGACGACCTCGATCGGCGAACGGCTGGTCGGCTGGGAGTGGGACGCGATCCCGACCCAGGCGCAGTACCTCGCCCACCAGCCCGCCAACGTGGTCAGGCTGACCTCGAGCAACGTGCAGACGGCGCCAGACAACTCCTGGATCCAGGACGAGGGCCGGCTCCGCAACACGGTTCCGCCCCCCGGCCAGCCGGGGACGGTCAACGCGGTCAAGTACCAGGCGGCGAGCGGGGCGCTGGTCTTCTCCGCCGGCACCATGCAGTGGGCTGAGGGGCTCCAGGACCAGGCCGACGAACGGATCGAACAGGCGACCTACAACATCCTCTCCGACATGGGCGACCAGCCGGAAACCCCGGCCGGGATCACCCTCGACCCGGGCGGCTCCAACCGGGCTCCGAACGGCAGCTTCACCGTCTCCCCCAACCCGACCAAAACGAACACCACGGTCACGTTCGACGCCTCCGCCTCGACCGACCCCGACGGCAGCGTCGTCAAATACGAATGGGACCTCGACGGCAACGGCAGCTTCGAGACCAACACCGGCAGCAACCCGAAAGCGACCCGCAGCTATACCAGCGAGGGCGAAGTCAACGCCCGCCTGCGGGTGACCGACAACGGCGGCGCCACCGACCTCGCGGTGCGGACGGTGACCGTGATCAACAACCAGCCGCCGACCGCTTCGATCACGGCGACCCCGAACGCACCGCTGGTCGGGGAAGCGACGACCTTCAGCGCCGCCGGCTCCAAAGACGCCGACGGCACGATCGCCAAATACGAATGGGACCTCGACGGCAACGGCAGCTATGAGACCTCGACCGGGACGACGCCGAGCGCCAGCCGCACCTACGGCAGCTCCGGCGAAGTTACGGTCGGCCTGCGGGTGACCGACAACGGCGGCAAGACCGGAACCGCGACGACGACGATCACCGTCCTCAGCAACGGCGTCAGCAACTACAGCCCGACCGTCCTGAGCACGCCTGGCCTCGCCCATTACTGGCGCCTCAACGAGACCTCCGGCACCAGTTTCGCCGACAGCGTCGGCTCCAGCCCCGCGACGACCAGCGGCGGCCCGACCCTTGGGGTCGCGGGCGGGGTGCCGAATGACTCCGACAAGGCAGCCCGCTTCGACGGCGTCGACGACTCCGCCGCCGCCGCGATCGACCTCTCGAAAACCAAAGCGGTGACGATCGAGTTCTGGATGAAGTGGAACTCCTACGCCAACGACGACCGCCTGGCGATGGAGATGACGAAAAACTTCAACGAAAACGCCGGCGGCTTCCTCGTCGACCCCAACGCGCCCCAGCTCTCCGGCACCTTCGGGGTCGGCCTCGGGATCGGCGCCTCGCGCAACAACGTCTTCTTCGCCCGGCCCTCGGCCGGCGTCTGGCACCACTACGCCTTCGTCCTCGACACGACGGCGCCGGCGGCCCAGCAGATCACCCCCTACGTCGACGGCAAACCGGTCACCTACACCAAGCTCGACAGCGGCACCGGCGCCGGCAACTTCGCCAGCTCGAACCTGTACCTGATGTCCCGGGCCGCCGCCGGCCTCTTCGGCGCCGGCGATCTCGACGAAGTGGCGATCTACGAACGCGCCCTCGACGCCGGCACGATCGACGAACACTTCAACAGCGAAAGCGCCAACAAGCGACCGCAGGCGAGCTTCACCGCACCGCTCTCCGCCAAAGTCGGCGAAACGGTGAACTTCGACGCTTCCGCCTCGAAAGACCCCGACGGAACGATCGCAAGCTACGAATGGGACCTCGACGGCAACGGCAGCTTCGAGACCAATACCGGCACCACGCCGAGCGCCAGCCGTGTCTACACCGCCGGCGGCAACGTCGTCGTCGGCCTGCGGGTGACCGACAACGCCGGTGGCGTCGGGACCACCACCCGGACGGTGACGGTCGAAGGCGAAAACCCGCCTGAAGAAGAAGTGGTCAGCAACTACAGCCCGACCGTCCTCGACACCCCGGGCCTGATCGACTACTGGCGCCTGGACGAGACCAGCGGCACCAGCTTCGCCGACAAAGTCGGGGGCAAGACCGCGACCACCAGCGGCGGCCCGACTCTGGGCGTCGCCGGCGGCGTCCCCCACGACAGCGACAAGGCGGCGCGCTTCGACGGCAGCGACGACGCCGCAACCGCTCCAGTCGACTTCGGCAACAGCAGCGCGATCACCGTCGAGTTCTGGCTGAAATGGAACGCCTACGCCAACGACGACCGCCTGGCGATGGAGTTCACCAGCAACTTCAACGAAGTCCCCGGCGGCTTCCTCGTCGATCCCAACTCACCCCAGTTCGGCGGCACCTTCGGGGTCGGAATCGGCAGCGGCGCCTCGCGCAACTCCGTCTTCTTCGCCCGGCCCACGGCCGGTGCCTGGCACCACTACGCCTTCGCGATCGACACCACCGCGTCGGCCGCAAGCCAGATCACCCCATACGTCGACGGCCAGCCGGTCGTCTACCAGAAGGCCGACAGCGGCAGCGGCGCCCCCGCCTTCGGCAAATCGAACCTCTACTTCATGTCCCGCGCCGCCACCGGACTCTTCGGCGCCGGTGACCTCGACGAGGTCGCCCTCTACAACCGCGCCCTCAGCGGCGCGACCGTGGCCGAACACTTCAACAGCGAAAGCGCCAACAAACGGCCGATCGCCAGCTTCCAGGCTCCAGCCTCGGCCAAAGTCGGCGAAACCGTAACCTTCGACGCCTCGGCCTCCAGTGACGCCGACGGGACGATCGCCAAATACGAATGGGATCTCGACGGCAACGGCAGCTACGAGACCAACGCCGGCACCGTTCCGACCGTCAGCCGCTCCTACTCGACGGCGGCCGCGGTCAGCGTCCACCTGCGGGTGACCGACGACAAAGGCGGCACCGGCTCGGCCGTGCGCGTCCTCACCGTCGAAGGCGAAGCCGGCGGCGAAGAAGAAGGCGTCAAACAGCCGACCTACTCCGAAGGCGTGCTCGGCACCTCCGGGCTGCTCGACTACTGGCGCCTCGGCGAGGCCGTCGGCCCGGCCCTGCTCGACAGCGCCGGCTCCAACACGGCGACCGCGAGCGGCGAACCGACGCTCGGCGTCAGCGGCGCCCTGCCGGGGGACCCGAACGCCGCCGTCAGCTTCGACGGCGTCAACGACGCCGCCACCGCACCCGTCCAGCTCGGCGGCAAGACCGCGGTGACGGTCGAATTCTGGATGAAGTGGGACGCCTGGAAAAACGAAGACGAACTGGCGATGGAGCTGACCGAAAACTTCAACTCGGCCCCGGGCGGGTTCCTCGTCGACCCCAACAGCAGCTACGGCAGCTTCGCCGTCGGGATCGGGATCGGGTCCTCCCGCAACGTCTCGATCTTCGCCCGGCCCTCAGCTGGAGCCTGGCACCACTACGCCTTCGTGCTTGACACGACGGCCCCTGCCTCCGAACAGGTCATCCCCTACGTCGACGGGTCGCCCGTCGCCTACACCAAGGTGGAGAGCGGCACCGGGTCCTCGCCCTTCGCTGACGCCAACCTCTACCTGATGTCGCGCGGCGCCAGCGGGCTCTTCGGCGCCGGCGACCTCGACGAGGTGGCCCTCTACGGCCGGGCGCTGAGCGCCAGCGAAATCGCCGGCCACTACGCGCTCACGTTCCCGAACGCGGCGCCGGAAGCCTCCTTCACGGCGACCCCCAACCCGGCCCTGACCGGCGGCGCCGTCAAATACGACGCCTCCGCCTCGAAAGACCCCGACGGCTCGGTCGCCCGCTACCTCTGGGACCTCGACGGCAACGGGACCTACGAGACCGACACCGGCACCGCCGCCGCGGTCACCCGCAGCTACCCGACGCCGGGTGACCGCCAGATCGGCCTCAAGGTCGTCGACAACAAGGGCGCGACGGCGAAAGCGACGCGCACGGTGACGATCCAGAACAGCCCGCCGAGCGCCTCCTTCACGGCCTCGCCCAACCCGGCCTCGGTCGGGGCGACGGTCGTCTTCGATGCCTCTGCCTCGAAAGACAGCAACGGCACGATCGCCAAATACGAGTGGGACCTGAACGGCGACGGCACCTACGAGACCGACACCGGCACCACGGCCGCGGTCAGCGGCTCCTACGGCACGGTCGGGGAAAAGACGATCCGCCTGCGGGTGACCGACAACGAAGGCGGGGTCGCCACGGCGACCAAGACCCTGGTCGTCCAGAACGTGGCCCCCACCGCCTCCTTCACGGCGACGCCCGAAACGGCGCCGACCGGGACCGCGGTCAGCTTCGACGCCGTCGGCTCCAAAGACCCCGACGGGACGATCGCCAAATACGAATGGGACCTCGACGGCAACGGCAGCTACGAGACCAGCACCGGGACGACCCCGACCGCGACGACCACCTACGCGACCCCCGCCGCTCGCACCGTCGGCCTGCGGGTGACCGACAACCTGGGCGCCACGGCGACGACCACCCGCACCGTCACCGCCCAGAACCGCGCGCCGTCGGCCTCCTTCACGGCGACCCCGAACCCGGTCCCGACCGGGACCTCGGTCAGCCTCAACGCCAGCGGCTCGACCGACCCCGACGGGACGATCGCGAAATACGAGTGGGACCTGGACTCGAACGGGACCTACGAGACCAGCGCCGGGACGACGGCGACGATCAGCCGCAGCTTCGCGACGCCGGGCGAAAGGACGATCGGCCTTCGCGTCACCGACAACAGCGGCGCCACGGCGACGTCGAGCGTGAAACTGAACGTCACCAACAGGCCTCCAACCGCCTCCTTCACGGTGTCGCCGAACCCGGCGCCGACTGGGACCACGGTCACCTTCAACGGCTCCGGCTCAACCGACCCCGACGGCACGATCGCCAAATACGAATGGGACCTCGACGGCAACGGCACCTATGAGACGAGCACCGGGACGACCAGCTCGACCAGCCGCTCCTACGCCGCGGTCGCGACGCTGACGATCGGCCTGCGGGTCACCGACAGCAACGGCGCCACCGCGACCACCACGCGCTCGCTGACGGTCACCAACCGCGCCCCGACCGCGTCCTTCACGGCGACGCCGAACCCGGCCCTGACCGGCCAGAGCGTCAGCTACAGCGCCGCCGCCTCCACCGACCCCGACGGGACGATCGCCAAATACGAATGGGACCTCGACGGCAACGGCACCTATGAGACCAACACCGGCACCACCGCCACTGCCAGCAGCTCCTACGCAACCGGCGGCAGCCGCACGGTCGGGCTACGGGTGACCGACAACCTCGGGGCTGCGGGCACGACCACCCGCGCCGTCGCCGTGCGGGCGTCGTATGAGAACGCGGTCCGCTCGACCGCCGGCCTGATCGACTACTGGCGCCTCGGCGAGAACGCCGGCAGCACCTCGCTGGCCGACTCGGTCGGCACCGCCACGGCAACGGCGCGCAACGGCGTCACGCTAGGCAGCGCCGGAAACCTCACCTTCGACCCGAACACGGCGGCGAGCTTCGACGGCACGAACGACAACGCCGCCGCCTCGGTCAACCTCTCCGGCACCTCGAAACTGACGCTCGAGTTCTGGATGAAGTGGACGACGAACGCGAACGACGACGACCTCGCCTTCGAGTTCACCTCCAACAACACGAACAACAACGGCGCCTTCGTCGTCAACCCGAACTCGTCCACCTCGAGCGGGCGCTTCGAAGTCGCGCTGGGCCGCAACGGCTCGCGCAACAACGCCTACCTCACGCGGCCCTCGGCGGGCGTCTGGCACCACTACGCGATCGTCCTCAACACCGCCGCGATCTCCTTCCAGCAGATCCTCTGCTACGTCGACGGCCAGCCGGTCTCGATCGTCAAGGGGTCGAGCGGGACCGGGACCGGCAACTTCGCCAACTCGACCCTCAACTTCATGTCCCGCAACGGCAGCTCGCTGTTCGGGGCCGGGACCCTGGACGAGGTCGCGCTCTACAACCAGGCCCTCACGGCCGCCCAGATCGCCCAGCACTACGCGGCCCGGTAGCCCCGCGGGAGCGGCTTTCGCCGTTCTGCACCTAGGGCCCAGCGGGCCCGCGATTCCGCACGCCTGAGCCACGCCTGCGCCCCCTGGGCGCCGTTTCGCCATTCGTCCAGGGGGTAGTTCGTACATACGTCGGGAGGCGCAGGGAGAAGTCCGCGGGGAGCGGACCGCCGCCGATTCAGGATTCCGATCCAGTCGCTCGTCAAAGGAGCCTGAATGCCGCTGTCCAGTAACAGGGCCACCGCTGCGCTGATTGCCGTCCTCGCGCTTGTCGTGCTGGGTTCGATGGCGTCCCTGGCCGCCGGCCGGGGGCCGCTGCCCGCGTTCCTCGGCACCGCCAAGGACGCGACCCATGCCCGCAAGGGCACCGGGGCGCCCCACGTCCACGGCTCGACCAAGGTCTCGACCAGCAGGATCTTTTCCGGCACCCACGACAGGACCGCACCGGAGACGACGATCACCAGCGGCCCCGCGGCAAACACCACGGAGGCCGCCGCGGCCTTCGCCTTCACCTCCAGCGAGGCCGGCTCGACCTTCTCCTGCAAGCTCGACGGCGGCAGGTGGTCCCGCTGCCGGCCGCCGAAGAGCTACAGCGGCCTCGCCCTCGGCGCGCACCAGTTCGCGGTCCGGGCGACCGATAAGGCCGGCAACGTCGACGCCACCCCCGCCGCCTTCGGCTGGACCGTCGTCGCCCCCCCGCCGCCAGTCGAAGAACAGCCCGCCCAGCAGCCGAGCGAAGAACCGCCGCTCGAACAGCCACCCGCCGAAGAACCCCCGGTAGAACAGCCTCCGGTCGAAGAACCTCCCGCTGACACCACGCCCCCCGAGACGACGCTCCAGGGCGGTCCCTCCGGCACCACCACCGCGATCACCGCGAGCTTCCAGATCACCGCCAGCGAGCCCGGCTCCACCCTCGCCTGCAAGCTCGACGGCGGCAGCTGGACGGCCTGCGCCTCGCCCAAGACCCTCTCCGGGCTCGCGCTCGGATCCCACACCTTCTCCGCCCGCGCGACCGATGCCGCCGGCAACGTCGACCCGACCCCGGCCAGCCGCACCTGGACGATCGAAGCCGAACCGGCCCCGCCGCCTCCTCCGCCTCCGGGCGAAAACTGCACCTCGACCGTCTCCAGCGTCTCCGCCGCGCGATCGAGCGTCGCCTCGGCGGCTCCCGGCTCCGTCATCTGCCTGGCCGACGGCAGCTACTCGCAGGTCGCGCTGGAAGCGACGAAGGCCTCGCCTGGAGTCACCCTGCGGGCCGAGCATCCGGGGAAGGCGACGATCGCCGGCGCCACCCTGGCCGGGGCGAACCTGACCATCGCCCGCTTCGTCTCCACCTCGAGCATCCAGATCAAGCCCGGCGCCAACGGGATGACCGTGGAACACAACCGCGTCACCGGCGGTGGTCAGGGGATCGACGGCTGCCCCTCCTCGACCACGACCTGCAACGACATGGCGATCGTCGGCAACGAGCTGATCGGCCCCTTCGGCGAGGACGCGATCCACCTCAACCGCTACCACGACGGTGACGGCGACGGGGTCGGCGTCCTGATCGAAGGCAACGAGATCACCAACGTGCGCGAGAACGGCAACCACTCCGACTGCCTGCAGACGGTCTGGGTCGGCGACCACATCGTGTTCCGCCGCAACTACCTGCACGACAACCGCTGCCAGGGCTTCTTCGTCAAGGACCAGGCGAGCCTCGGCGGGGTCTCCGGCCCGATCGCCGGGATCAGCGTCGAAGACAACCTCTTCCTCCGCAACCGCGAACCGTGCGGGGCGCCGCTGACCAGCTGCGGGCAGCCGATGTACTTCCAGGTCTTCGGCCCCTACAGCGGCTTCAAGATGAAGCGCAACACGATCTGGGGCGACGGCGTCGACTCGATCGCCGCCTTCCGCGAAGGCACCGGCGCCGACACCCAGATCGCCGACAACGTGATCTACCGGCTCTGGACCGACACCAACATGAGCGGGGTCGCCTTGAGCGAAAACACGCTCTGCATGCGGGAAGGCAGCTGGCCCTCCTCGCGGCCGGGCGAGACGATGGGCTGCAGCCTCTCCTTCGCCAACCCCGCCGCCGACGACTACCGCCTCAGCGGCAGCAGTCGCGGCGTCGACTGGGCGCCCGCGGAAGTTCACTACGGCCCCTGAGCGTTGATTGGGGTGTGAGGCAGAAGCTCTTCACCCCACGCGCGATCGCCCTCCTCGCCCTGGCGGCGCTTGCCGCCGCGGCGGTGCTGGCGCTCGGCGGCGGCGACGGCGAGCAGGACCCGGCCAGTGCGCAGTCGGCCTCCGGCCCCGGCCGCCACGCCGGGCACGCCGGCTGCGACCGCACCGTCGGCGCCGTCGCGGCGCTGCAGTCGCAGGTGTCGAAGGCCAATGACGGGACTGTGGTCTGCCTGCGCGACGGCAGCTACGCCGAGCTCCACCTCGCCCGCAGCGGCGGCGGGGCCGACGTCACCGTCCGCGCCGCCCACCCCGGCGCGGCGAAGATCGCCGGGGCAACTCTGCGCGGCGCCCACCTCGCCCTCGCCGACTTCGAGGTCGACGGGGAAGTGACGATCGAGCCCGGCTCGCGAAAGATCTCGGTCCTCCACAACCGGATCGGCGGCGGCTACTTCGGGGTCGAAGCCGGGCCCACGACCAGCACCTACATCTCCGACACGACGATCGCCGGCAACCGCTTCGTCGGCCCCTTCGGCGAGGACGCGATCCGGCTCAACCGCTACCACGACAGCGGCGACCGCGGCCCCTACGGCGTTCTTGTCGAAGGCAACGAGATCACCAACGTGCGCGAGAACGGCAACCACAGCGACTGCCTGCAATCGGTCTGGGGGGGCGACGGGCTCTACTTCCGCCGCAACTACCTGCACGACAACCGCTGCCAGGGCTTCTTCGTCAACGACCAGCCGGCGCCGGTGCGGAGGGTCGTCCTCGCCGACAACCTGATGCTGCGTAACGCCGCCCCCTGCGACCCGCCGCAGAGCGGCTGCGGCCCGCCGCTGATCGTCCAGGTCTTCGGGCCCACCCGCGGCATCAGGGTCACCCACAACACGATCTGGACCGCCGGCAACGACTCCGCCTTCGCCCTGCGCGAGGGGCCCTTCGGGCGGATCTCGCTCGAGGACAACGTGATCTACCGGGGCTGGAGCGACTGGGGCGGCGGCTGGCCCGGATTCGCCCAGCGTGGGGGCACCTACTGCCGCTGGGAAGGGACGCTGCCGCGCCCCGCAGGAGGCATGCGGCGCGACTGCTCGCCTGCCTTCGCGGCCCCCGCCGAGGACGATTACCGGGTCCCCGGCGGCGTCGGGGTCGACTGGGCCCCCGGCGGCCAGCATTACGGACCCTGATCGGGCAACAAGAATTGGCAGTTCCCATCCGTTGGTCCGGTATGAGCACCACCGCGGTCGCCAGCTCCCCACGGATCGATCCCCAGCCCACCCCCGAGCGGGAGGGCATGCGCGAGAAGCACGCCCACGCCGGCGTCGCGATGGCCGTGGCGACCCTGGCGATGGGCGCCGCCTCCGGGATCCAGGCGCTCCTCTATCTAAGCTCTTTCGGCGTCAACGACGCCACCGACGGCTTCTTCGTTGCCTTCGCCCTCTACACCAGCTTCGGCGTCTTCAGCCAGAGCATCCGCGTCACCTCGGCCTCGATGCTGGTCGGGGAGCGGCCGCGGCTGACCCCGCGTGATTTCGCCCTGGCGCTGCTGCTGATCGCGATCCCGGTCGGGGTGGCGACGATCCCCCTCGCCGGGCCGCTGGCGGCGCTGCTCGCCCCCGGCGTCGGCGAGAACGGGCGCGGGGTCGCCGAATCGGCGCTGCCGATCCTCGGCCTGGCGATGATCCTCCAGCTCTGGGCGGCCGGCGGCGCCACCGTGCTCGCCGTCCGCGACCGCTTCGACCGCATCGCCGGCGCCTACATCGCCGGCGCCGTCAGCGGCCTCGCCGTCTACCTGGTCGTCTCCGGCCCGGCCGGCGAGCTCTCGCTCGGCTGGTCGATGCTGGCGATGGCGGTCGTGACCAGCGCCGCGATGCTCGACGGCGTCCGCGGCAGCCGCCCCCGCTCGCAGCCGCGGGGCGGGCGGATCAGCCCCGGCCGTCTCCTGCGCTCGGTCTGGCTCGTCCTCGGCAGCACCGCGATCTACCTCGCCTTCAACGGCCTTTACGTGATCACCCTCGCCTTCGCCAGCAACTACGGCGCCGGTGGCGCCACCGTCCTCTCCTACGCCTACCTCTTCGCCAGCTACCTGGTCGCCGGCACCGGGTTCGCGCTGGGGATGTCGCGGATCGCCGACATGCGGCGCGGCGCCCTCGGCGACTGGCGCGAGGTGATCGCCGACACCGTGCCGCCGGGCTTCCGCTACGCGATGCTGATCGTCGCCCCCGCCCTGGCGGCGCTGGTCGCCGGCGGTGCCACCCTGGTCGGCGAAGTCCTGCCCTCGAGCTTCGACCCCGCGCAGGTCGACCAGCTGCGGGTCTTCGCGGCGCTGCTCTGCGCCTGGACGGTGGCGGCGCTGCTGGTCAACCTGCTGCTGCCGGCGATGTTCGCCCTCGGCCGGGTGACCCTGGTCAACGCCCTCGCCCCGGCGCTGGTCCTGCTCCACGTCGGCGCCACCGCCCTCGGAGGGGCGCTGTTCGGGGTCAACGGCGTCGTCGGCGCCTTCGTCGTCGCCCCGCTGACCTTCGCCGTCGTCCTGCTGCTGGTCGGCGCCGGCCGGGACAGCGCCCCGCTCGCACGGGAGCTGGCCCGCGACGGGCTTCGCTTCGTGCTCGCCGCCGCCGCCTGCTTCGGGATCGGCGCCCTGGTCGGCGACGCGGTCGGCAGCGGCCTCATCGCCCCGGTGGCGACGCTCGCGGTCGGCTCGCTTCTCTACGCCCTGCTGACGCCTTGGCTCGCACCCGACCAGGTGCGCCTGCTGGTCGG
>Ga0157378_10003029_pt1 | contig 14935 bp, 14 predicted proteins | sample M65metaG_FD_115309 | JGI IMG/M metagenome (GOLD analysis project Ga0157378, IMG submission 115309) | Miscanthus rhizosphere microbial communities from Kellogg Biological Station, Michigan, USA - M6-5 metaG | ecosystem: Host-associated > Plants > Roots > Rhizosphere > Soil | place: USA: Michigan...
AAACTGGGCAAAGGGAGAACCTTGTTTATGAGACAAAGCTACAAGAGAACAACCACAAAACAAAAAACTAGTTGACACAGACCGGCCTTCTCATGGAAGGCGTTTGCGCAAGCTTGCGCTTTTTATTCGTCTTTTCCGCCCTCAATGCGCGATATGACGATTTATCCCCAACTGCCAGTTTAGAATGGCGCCCAATGACCGAATGGAGCCTTCACTATTTTTCGTGGGTTGATCGGCGACGGAGAACCGAATCGCAAGGTCGGGGAAGTTTTTCGATTGGTTTGCACTTGAATTTTGGTCGGAACGCGCCCGACGCAACTCCCTTCTGTGCAGTGTGGTCCGGAGCGGTTACCTTCGGCCATGTACCTTCGTCACATTGATCTGTCCGTCCCTGGAATCTAAAGAAGTGAAAGGGATTCCAGGTCAATGGGCAAGAGACACTTCGTTGCCGTCCACACAGACTCGGGCTGCCTCGTAGCCTGCGGTCACAAACACCAGAATGTCGCGACTGCCACGGCGTGCGTGTCGCAGCCTGGCGGGTACGTGGTGGCCGTTCGCAGGCGGAAGTACCTGCCGCTAACGGAGGCAGAAGACGCGGAGTTTCAGCAGCTGATGTTTGGAAGCGGCCGTCTCAAAGGAACCACTCCTGATTGTGGCGAGCTCTTACCTCACTTTGAAACCTAGCATAGCCGACAGATCGCACCGTTATTCTGATTTCGTACAATTTCGTACAGATGTGTGGTTCGGTTGCCTGTGCAGCGTCTGCTGATGCTATCCTCGCGCCATGCCGCACGACGACGTGCGCGAAGGCCAGCAATCTGACGACGCCAGAAACAGACCACTTCTTAAGCTGCACGCGATTTGAGAACAACCAGCGACTGCCGGTGTAAGGGCATCAAGTAGCGGAGATGTGAAAATCGTACAGGTCACGATTGTGTTGCTCTTATTGGGCATGATGGGTTGCAGGAGGCCGCATTCCAGCGACCTCCCTGGGACGTGGATGATGAGCGAAGGGTCACGCAAAGTCCTGCCGGCAGCGCTGCAGAATGCTGCTGCAAAGATTGTGCTGATAGGGACGGATCCTTCTTTGCTTCGAATCTGCCAGGACTATTCTTTGTCCCAGGACATCGCGATGCCCGAATGGAGTCCGGTAGTGGCACCTGGATACTCGTTACGCACGACGGTGAAGACCAAGTGCAACTTGATTTCCGAGAAATAGCAGATTGGAAGACTGGGGTTCCGTATGGTACGCAACTTAATATCTCCAGGGGATGGTCAGGCATAACTCTCTATTACTTTCTAGGCGATGCCGACGAAGGCGTGAAAGTCGATCTTGAAAAGAAGTTAAATAGCCCTTAACCCAACAGGTTGGGCGCGATGCTGATTCAGAATCCATAAAGGAAGGGCATGAATAAGCAAATAGCCGACGGCCTTGAGAATCTACAGAAGCACCGTGGACGCCTGTCCGCCGCGGAAGTGCTAAGACGTTACAAGGACGACGACTTGCCTGCGTTTGCTGGGATTGAGTTGACTAACGTCAACCAAGTGGGCCTATTTGGTGAGCGTCCGCTCGATATAGCCGCTACTCGCGGGAACCTCGATGAGATTTATGCGCTGGTTGATGCAGGAGCGGATATAAACGCACCTGGCGAACTGGGGAATACTGCCCTTCACGAGGCGACCTCGCAAGGACACTATGAGGCAGTCAGAGTCCTTCTGCAGCTCGGAGCTCAAACGAACATACAAAACGAGTTCGGTCAAACGGCCTTGGACATTGCCTCCCTGCGCCAACGTGACAAACTTGTGGTCCTACTTACGAGCAAGCGATAAGGTGGGTCTAGAGTTGTTGACGAGTATCCCTACTCAATATACACCGAATCCGGATCGTCCACGCAAGGATTGCCATATCTCACAGGAGTTGTGGCCACGTCTGTACGATGTTTCATTACAATTAATACTCGCACATAAATCTGCGGGCCTCACTGACGGGGGTTAAAATGGCTGCCCCACCCTTTCCCGGCAGTTTGCTAAAAAAGGGTGAGGGCTCCACGGTCGGTGCTGCAGAACCCACATACCTCGTGATCCCATTATTGCTTGCAGGAATCACTTACCATTTTGACGTCGGTGACCTTCAAATGTCCGTGCTCACGATTGTCTTTCTTGACGCCGGCATCGTGGGCCATATCTTTGGTGTCTTCCTTCATGTTATGCGCGGTCGCATTAGAGACAACGCCCGTTGCCGTAACCGTATGTCCCACGTGCTCGGCCAGCGAGACGTGGCTGCTGCGTACTTCCCAGGTGCTGCCGTCTTCTGCGGTTAGATTGAATTCCTTAGCGTTGTCGCCCTGCGACAGGCAACCGGTAATCGTCCGTGTGTCGGATTTATCTTTCGAGTCGTCCGCCATCACCCACAAGCACGCGCTGCAAACTAGAGCCAGACACAGAATTAGCTTCTTCATTCTTCCTCCTTAAAGTCTTTCCTGATAAACCGGAGATTCGATGGCCCCTTACCCCGAAGAGTTGCAGAAGAGACGAAATAAGGTTCTATAATTCTTGGCATAGCCAGCGGCCTCCCGTGATTCCCGACCACTTGCGAACGAACGCTCACTGTCCAATAGTTTCCCATTCTGGGAGTAGTCAAGGGAAAACTTAGAATCTGACTGTGGGACCGAAAGTGATCCGCAGATTACTGTGCGCGCCATGGTTGAAATAAATTTCGTCTCCGAGTTCCAATCGCAGACCCACAGGCCCCAGAACCGCTTCCAGGCCGGCTGCAGGATAGATCGCTGCCTTCAAGTTGGAGGTGCGAATGCCGGTGAGGGCGCTTACGACGTTGCTATAGGGAACAAGACTTGGGCTAAGCCGTAAGTCCGCGAAACCACCTTTAAAGGTGATGAATGTACGAAATCCACCGTGCGGGGATTGAAGCTTCGGACCGAATAAACCGTGCGTTACACCAATCGACGTGCGTCCGATGGCGATAATATTTCCGCTCGCGATGTTGCGAAAGGCTTCATCGAAGTTGACGCCGTAATCGTAGGCCAGTTCTCCTTCCATCATCACGATGCGATGCACCCGGTAGCCGAAGCGCCCGCCTACTCCGAAATTGTTTGCGCTTGTCTGTGAGACGCTCAGATAGTCGAGAAATATGCCAACTTCGACGCGTTTCTGTGCGAGCAACAGCGAAGGACTTTCAATAAGCAAGAGAGCGGCCGCTAAAAACGCAAGTTTGCGCACGCGACAGAAACGACCAGATTCCTCAAGACGATCTTGGATGTGCGCAGCCGATTCGAGTGCAGCTGCAGACAAGCCAATCAATGCGACCCAGCTTCCTGTTTTCGGACCGCGTGTGCGTTCTCTTTCACAGCTCTTTTAGAATCAGGGTTACCCAAGTCTAGGCCGAACGATGGGTGGTCATAAGTGCCGGTGATTCTCACCGGCATCATGTACCCGGCTCGTTTCTTCTTAAAGAGAGGCTGTAGCACTTTTAACAACAGGGTTTTCACGCCGTGCGTTGACTTGGACGGTTCGGAATCGGTTCTTAAACTTCCGTGCAGATCAATTGTTTCGGTAAGCAAGTTGTAGGTTCCCTGCATTTGAGCCCAGGCCCCGGGTACAGTGAAGGAAAGATTAGAGAATTTGGCGGTGCCATCTTTCAGCACCACGTGCCCCTTCAGATCAGAGAGTACCGTGTCAAAATCATCTCCGTAGTTTTCTTTCTCCGCGGGATGAGAATTCTCATCACCAAGGGCACCTTCGCTAAGATGGTTTACATCCTGCTGGGTTTCGAATTTTGTGAAACTTGCAGAGTCGATTCCGAAATCACCCTCCAACTGAACCCGCTCAAGAAACTTCTGCTTTCCTGGCGGAATGGATACCTTAGCGTGAAAGCTGACTGCCCCGGACAGCGGCGCCCGCGGCGAGCGGACGAAAAGCAGTAGAAAGTCTTGAATCCGCCCGTTTTTTGTTGTCAACTCCAGCGAGGCCGTCTTTCCCCGCTGCCCGTCAGCTCCGGCAACATTGCCTTCCGTCCACACCGTCGTTTTCCTGAAACTAGCCGCTACTCGCTGCAGAAGTGTATCGCCATTGTCGCCATTGACCACGGCATGGAATTGAGTCCGCAATTCCACCTGATGAGAACTTGATGTGACGCTAAAACGCGGGGAATCGGTTCCGCCTTGTACCTCCATGCTACGCAGTGTGCCGGCAAACTTGCCGGACGAAAATAGCTGCCCTGCGATGCCACGGAACACTCCCAGATCGGCATGCTGAAACAGGTACGCTCCGGAGACTGCTGTTTTGGCCGCGTCATCGGGATTCCACGGGCCGAATTTGCCCGAGGCGATGATTTCCCCAGGCGGCTGAGGGTTTGAAAAGTTGGCATGAAACGATGCCGGGACCTTGCTGCCAATAGAGCTGAGCACGAAATGGTAAAAAGAAAACTTCAGCGGGGGCTTGTCCACATTTCGCGACGCGACTTCGAGGACAGCTCCGTCTGCGATCAAGTCTTCGATTTCAAAACGCGATCTCTCGGGCGTTTGAAAGTGCTCTGAGCCCTTGGCCGGTATCAGGAGATGAAGTCCTTCGGCACTAATACGGCGTAGACGCTTTGCGAAGAGGCCGAAAAAGCTACTCTCGATCCTCAGCCTTTGAATGGTGATCAGTGGTGGCGAGCCAGCAGCGGGATTGTGCTGAAACCTAACGTTTTCGAGCACGCAGCCGGGGCTCGGGAAGTACGTGGCGTGAAAATGATCCACGCCCACCTTGCTCTGGCTCGCTTTCTCCAATTCTTGCAAGACTGCATCGCGCCGGAATGGCCAGTGCCAGCCTACAAAGACGAAGGCCGCAATCAAAACCAGTGCCACAGCTAGTCCGGCCGACACTATGATCTTCGAATTTTTGCTGGGCAACATGAAATTGGGTGTGCCTGCAGATTGAAAGGGTGTGAGGCTGACGCTTGACTCCGAGTGGCCTAAGTATTCTGTGTGCCTCACAGCGCATGAAGGCCTGGCCAACAAACTGTTTGGCGAGCTGTCATCGAGGTCGCAGACCTGCACCCTGAGCCGAAGCCGATCCCGAATACCGCCGAAGAATCCAACCCACCTTGTTCACTAATTCCATAAAAAACCTCCCTCATGTACTCGCAAAGCGAACGGCGGCCCGGGTTGTACCGGACCGCCCAATGCTGAAACTGTCCAAAGCTAGAGTGACGCTGCAGGAATGATCAGTTCCTGTCCCGCCTCGATCTTGCCGGGGCCACCTCACTTTGAATAGCGACCAAAACAGATTGATATTGTTGCTTAAGTTGTTCCAATACGTCAGCCATTTCTCCTTTGCGGAGCTTTCCGCTCCAGCGATTGTCGATCAATCGGGAAAGAGCAAATGCTGAATGTCATTCCGCTTTGGTACACCATTCACTCTAGTGCTTCCCTCGATGGTTAGCTCTCCGGTTTAATAAGTATGTTCCAAATATTTCAACCTGATCACTCTTGAGGGCGATCCCGGCACTACGGACTTGATGCCCCTCTGCGCGACCTTGCGGAATTTCACGTTCGTAACCATCTGCTAGCTGTGCCTGAGTTGCAGCAGTAGAAATTCTCGCTGGCTAAAAGCGCCAAAAGCTGCTTCATAAAACGCGAGACGTGTGGCAATCCGCTGGCGACACCGCGGCCCCGGGCCCTGGAAACCGAGCAAAGCTCATTTCCTTCCCCAGAGCTGCAACGGACAGCGAGGGCCCGTGGGGAGAAGACTGGAAAGACCAGAGTAGAGAAGACGGCATCAGAATCAACAATGACATTAGCCGAGAAGTCAGTTGTTGCCAGCCGGTTCAACCTGCAGACAGCGGCAGGGTTAGTGATCGCAATTGCGGCGCTATATCTCGCTCGCGAAGTTCTCATACCGCTTGCCCTCGCACTCTTGCTGAGCTTCCTCCTCGCGCCTGCAATGGTTCGCTTACAGCACTGGGGTTTGGGAAAGACTCTGGCTGCGCTGGTGGTGGTTGCGCTTTCTTTTGTGGGGCTGATCTTCATATGTTGGGTGGGTTTTGGGCAAGCTTACAATCTCACGCTTGAGCTCCCTGCATATCGCCAGAACATCAGCACCAAACTACGTGCCCTAACTCCCTCAGGACTGCCCCACTTTGGAGAAACCCAAAGGATGCTCGGAGAAGTCAGCAGAGAACTCATTACCCAAAAGCCAGGCCAAAAATCCCAGACTTCGTCCGGCCAGCCAAAGAGCTCTTCACAGCCTATTCCTGTCGAGGTACGGCAGCCGGAGCCTACCCCGCTGGAATTTCTGGAAAAGACTGTGGGATCCGTCCTTCGGCCGCTGGCGACGGCCTTCATTGTGCTCATCTTTGTCATTTTCATGCTTCTTGGGCGGGAGGACCTAAGGGATCGGGTGTTGCGTCTCGCCGGCAGTAGTCGCTTGTACATGACGACCCAGGCGCTTGATGACGCGGCACGGAGAGTAAGTCGTTACCTTCTGATGCAGTTCGCCGTGAACGCAATCTACGGGGCATTGGTTGGGCTTGGATTACTTCTGATCGGCATACCACATCCGCTAGTCTGGGCTGTCCTAGCAACGTTGCTGCGCTTCATCCCCTACGTGGGCCCGTGGATTGCCGCAGCTGGCCCTATTGTTTTGGCAATAGGCGTGTCCCCGGGTTGGAGTAAATTCGCGTGGGCGCTTGGACTCTATGTGGTTTTGGAGGTGGTTGCAGCTAATTTTGTTGAACCTTTCTTATATGGTTCCTCCACGGGAATCTCAGCCCTTGCCATCTTGGTGGCCGCTGTTTTCTGGACCTGGCTCTGGGGACCAGTTGGTTTGCTACTCTCGACACCCCTCACCGTGTGTTTAGTGGTGGTGGGACGTTATGTCCCTCATCTGGAGTTCTTAGGAATACTCTTTGGCGACGAACCAGTACTGTCTCCGGCCCAGCGTTTTTATCAGCGGATGATCGCCAAAGATGCCGAGGATGCTGCGGAACTTACGGAACAACTTCTCAAGGACAAATCCGTGATCGATGTGTACGACGAAGTCATTGTTCCGGCGATGAGTCTGGCTGAAGAAGGTCGGCACGGTGGTTTTCTTGATGCAGAAACCCAAGTCTACTTCTTGGAGAATACCCGAGAGTTGGTGGAAGAAATTGGAACGAGGGGAGTGTCGGGTTCGGGAGAAAACCGCATTTGTACCAAGATCATTTGCCTGCCGGCGAAGGATGCCGCTGACGAATTGGCCTGCCAGATATTAGCGCAGCTGTTGCCCAATACTCCAGTGCAGGTGATGCCCCTGGGGATTTCGACCAACGATCTAGTAAAGGCAATGCAAACTGGGCGAGCTGAGTTGGTCTGCATCTCGGGAGTACCGCCCCAAGCGGCTCGCCAAGTCGCTGTCCGTTGCAGACATTTGCGGAAGCTCTTTCCAGACCTGATCATCATGGCGGCGGTTTGGAGTGATGGGGATCTGACCAATGTTCGCAGCAGAATTCCGGTCAGCGATGCCAACCATGTTGTATGTACGTTGAGACAGGCTATCGAGTACATCGCCAATATCGAGAACCCAGTTTCCACCCCAGCGGACTCGTCCCTGAAGCCAGCAGATGACCAAGCCGCGGAGGAACAGATCTCGGCCCTCAATTTGCTAGATACCTCGAATGCTCCCATTCAAGATGTCTTGGACCGGATTGTTCAAGATGTAGCCAAGACCTTGAACACCCCAATTGCTGTCCTTTCTGTAACCGACGAAAAAGGGAAGGTTTGGAAATCACAATCCGGGTTGCCTTCTGATTTGGCTTCGGGTGTCGAGACCATAGAACATTTCCTCGGAAGTTCGAGCGGAAAAGAGAAATCGACAGTGGTGATCGAGGATATGGCGAACGATCAGCGTTTTGCTAGTAGCCCTTTGCTTTGTGAAAAGGGAATCCATTTTTGCGCAGTTGAACCGTTGCTGAATAGGAATGGGAAAGTACTGGGATCACTGCTAGTGCTCGACACTCGTACGAGAAATATCAGTCAGCAAGAGGAAGAATTGTTACACACGGGAGCGAAGGCGGCCGTAGAAGCGCTCGAAATTCGGGCGGTGGCGCCACCTGAGCCAGAGATGAACGAGAATAGAGAGCTTAAAGGGTAGTCCCAAGAGGACTGCTGCCGGATCGGGGCGTAGCCAAAGGTCTTCTGCCGATTCAGGTCGAAGACCACGAACTATTTCTGGCGAGACTCGAACATTTGCGAAGCTTCGCTAACGCGAAAGCCTGAGCGAAAAGACGCACGCAAGCTGGCGGATCTACTACACAGCCACCAGCTCAGTCCGGTGTATCACCGAAAGCTTGGAACCTGCACCTTAAAAGAGTTGGGGCGGAGCTGTTCGACCCTCGCCAAGCATGTGACCCGGGTGATGAATTGGATTCAGTCTGTGTAGCGAAGTTGGGCCATTCCCTGTGCGGGCACAAGCGTCCACAATGTGAAGGCTAAACTCGCGGACGCTCTTGCCGTTTGCCTACGAAGACAACGAAAATTATGGCCGCCCCGGTCGCAATCATCCCGGCAACGATGAACAGGGTTGGATGCGCATGCTGCGGAATGAAGGCGAGTATCTGCCGCCCGTAGCGGGCAGCCAAGAAGGCCAGAAGTGTGTACCTGACGATTCGTCCAAGGGTAAGCGCGAACAGGAATTTTCTCACTGGATATTGCATGGTGCCCGCGGCAAACAAGAATGGAAGCATGGGCACGGGTGGCGGGAGTAGGGCAGGAATGGCGATCGCACCCAAGCCCCAACGCTCGAAGATCTTGTATGTCTTTTCCAATTTCCTGGCCGGGAACCTACGCGCGAGCGTTTCCTTCCCTCCTTTGCGAGCAAGCCTGTAGGTAACGAAGCCTCCTATCACAGAACCCGCGGTCGCCATCGAGGCGTAATAAAACCACAAGCGTTCTTTGCGCGCGGACAGGAATATCGTCAACACATCCATGCTCCCAGGTAGCGGGATAACGGAATTGTCGAGCAACCCGAGCGGAATGAAGCCCAGACCGCCGAGTGTGTAGATCCAGTGCCTGGCGCTTCGCGCCATAGTACCTGTCGCGACTGTTAGGAGAGCGAACATCTTCCCAACTGTTGTCACCAGGCGATTGTACTCATCGACCGGTCGACCAGCAGAAGAATTCAGGGTCGCCCGGTTTCAGGGCCCTTTCTTGGATCGTTCGATACCCCTTGGTGTGGCGAGTGCTGGAAAGGAAGAAGTGCGGTGCAGCGAAATCATAAAAAGGTGCTGGGACGACTCTCAGCACCCATTCCTCGTGCATCTAGCTTACAGCTCTAACATTCTCAGCTTGCCAGCCCTTAGGGCCTTTGGTGACGTCGAACTGCACGGCTTGGCCTTCTTGTAGACTGCGAAAACCGCCCCCCTGAACCGCTGAGAAATGCACAAACACATCATCGCCACTCTGACGGCTGATGAAGCCGTACCCTTTGGCATCGTTAAACCATTTAACTGTTCCTTGTTCCATTGATATACCTGATTTCCATTTTAGATTTGCCGAGGAAGAATCGCTGCGGGTGAGAAGGGTAACGCTGGTTGGCGAATCCGACTTTCAACTGCGGGTCAATCAATCTTAGCTATGCAATTATACACCATGAAAGTCAGACCCGCTGCAGAAGCCACCGGTTAACAGGGATGCGGATCGCCGATCCAGAGTCCAACCCAATCTTGCCGAACTCTTCCCGGCTTCTTATCACGCGATTCGCCTACGACGGCGGAACTCAAAGTAGCACGTGCGGAACGGAGTTCCACAATAGGTGCCGGATTCACAGTGGGGTCAACGTTCTTGTCCCTGGGATGCGAAACCCGATCTAGCGACGTCTTCCCATCTTTATCCCTCATCGGTGCCAGACCAAGAGACGAGGGCCCAATTGCTGTCCCATCTCTGCAGAATGAGGTGCGTCGGGACGAACTCAGATTCGATTTTGTTATTCAGAATAAACGGGGTGAGGCTGGAACCGCTCGCCGCAACGAATTCGCAATGGCAGGTTAACGGTTCAAGTCCGATCGTCGGCTCCATCCTAACCCGGTCCGTTCCGGAGACATAGGTAACAGAACGTTCCGGAGACTGAGTACACTTTCGGCCCGAAAGGGTTCTCTCGATTCGACTCCAGGGCTTCACACAGAAGGGGTTCGGGATATGGTGTTCGTATCCAGCGCTGGCGCAAATGTCTAAACCCCTAGGTGCTCACGAGTAGGGTGTAAAATCACCAGTATTCGCCAAGGGCGGAGGGGCATCTGATGAGACCTGCAAAGGTCACCCCCGGATCCAAGGCTCGTGCACCAAAGAAGCACCAGTCAAGGCGAGGTGATTTCCGCCGGGGGAGGGCACTTGAGACCGCGCTCCGAGACAGCGAAGCTCGCCTCAGGGCAATCCTCAATGCTGAGCCCGAATGCGTCAAACTGTTTTCTCCCGACAACATTCTGGAGTATATAAATCCGGCCGGCTTATCTATCTTTCAAGCAGACTCCCTTGAGCAGGTAGTGGGGAAGAACCTGCTCGACGGCCTAGATCCCAAGTACGCTGTCGAATTCCAAGAACTCACCAAGAGAGTGTTACGCAGCGGGACGGGCACGTTGGAGTACGAAGTTACTGGGTTGAAAGGCCGGCGGCTGCGGCTGGAGACGCATGCCGTGCCACTCCGTGATTCAAAGGGGCGGGTCGAGCATCTGCTTGCCGTGACTCGCGATATCACCAAACAGAAAGCCGCCGAAGAAGCGCTTCGCTCGAGCGAACAAAAGTTCCGTGCACTCATCGAGAATAGTCGCGATGCCATCGCTCTACTCAGTCGTCAGGGTGAGATCCTCTACTGCAGCCCGTCCACCTCAAGGATTCTGGGCTACTCGACCGAGGAATTGAAAAGTGTGCGCATTGGCAGATTCTTTCATCCAGAGGATCGGCCATTCATGGGGCGAGAGTTCGAGGCGGTTGCCGCTGAACCGAAGAACGCTGCCGACTTTACTGCCCGCGTTCGCCACAAGAACGGCTCCTGGTGCGTGGTCGAAGGTACACTCACCAACCTGCTGCACAATCCTGACGTACAGGCTATCGTGGCCAACTATCGCGACGTTACCAATCGGGTGCGTGCCGAACGAGCACTCGAGCGGGCGGAAGAAAGATTCGAGATTGCCTTTCGCTCGAGCCCGCTCGCAATGTCGATCACGACCCAGTTCGAAGGACGCTTCCTGGATGTCAATAACGCATTTCTGTCCATGATTGGCTACAGCCGTGAACAGATTGTTGGGCGCACATCCGCGGATCTCGGGTTGTGGGCAAAACCCGAGGATCGCGATGCCTTGATGAGGTATTTGTCAGAGCCCGGCAGCTCCGTAACCATGCAGTTCGGCCTTCGAGCCAACACAGGTGAAATTCGGCAGGCTGAACTTTCTGCTGGGCTGATTCAGTTGGATGACGTCCGCTGTGTCCTAACCATCGCACGCGATATTACCGAAGCCAAGAACCTGGAACGGCAGCTGCAGCAGGCGCAGAAGATGGAAGCAGTCGGTCGCCTTGCAGGTGGCGTAGCTCATGACTTCAACAACATTCTTGGCGTGATTATGGGCTATAGCAATCTTTCGAGGGAGAAATTGGCGAGAGAGCATCCCGCAACAAAAGATCTTGCCCAAATTGAACAAGCCGCCGCGCGCGGTGCATCCCTCACTCGGCAATTGCTTACATTCAACCGCCAACAAGTTGTCTTTCCGCGGCCGCTGGATTTAAATGCGCTCATCAGCAACATCAGCGATATGTTGGCCCGCGTCATCGGAGAGGATATTACCTTATCTTTTCGGTCGCGTGGCCGACTTGATTCCATCCATTGCGACGCGGGACAGTTGGAGCAGATTCTTTTGAACCTTGCCGTCAATGCACGCGATGCCATGCCACACGGGGGACAACTGACAATTCAGACCAAGATGACGGAGTTCAATGAAAACGATGGTCCTCACCATGGTCCATCAGAGCCCGGCAGGTATGTGATGCTGTCTTTGAGCGACACGGGATGTGGAATGGATGAATCCACCAAAGAGCACTTGTTCGAGCCCTTCTTCACAACTAAGGGACCGGGAAAAGGGACTGGGCTTGGACTGTCCACCGTCTATGGAATTGTTAAACAGAATCGGGGATTTATATGGGTCTACAGCGAGGTTGGACACGGGACAACGTTCAAGATTTATTTCCCCTCTGTTCCCGAAAAAGCCGAGCCGATACGGACAAAGGAGGACCGCAGAAAGGTTCCTTTGGGTACTGAGACAATTCTGCTGGTCGAGGATGAGCAGGCGTTGAAGAGTCTGACCAAAGAGATGCTGCAATCGGGAGGATACCGGGTGTTCGACGCAGACGATCCCGAGAGCGCCCTAGGCATCCTTGCCGAAAAAAAAGAACACATCGACTTGCTGATAACAGATGTGATCATGCCGGGTATGAGTGGAGCGGAATTGTCACGACGCGGCCGGGAAGCTGTGCCTGCGCTAAAAGTGATATTCATGTCGGGCTATGCCGGCGATGTGTTGGACCGGCAGATCGCGCCTATTCCGGATCTGGTACTCCTTGAAAAGCCCTTTTCGCGGCTCTCCTTGTTACGCCGGGTTCATAACGTCATACACCAGACAAAAGCTTGATAGCGATGCGCTTGCCTACACTTTCTGTGCTTCGTTCGCAGGGAGGATGCTGTGACTGCGAGATTTTCTATAATGTCGCGGAAACGAGCAGACTAAAAGCCAAGTACTGGCAAAGCCGCGCTCACGATCTGAACCGCCCAACGGGCGATAAGCGATATGCCGATTTTGCGCAAATTGACGCGGAATTTTGGGAACTATCGAATCATTTGACTTTTACATCTTGGGCGTCATAATTACGGGGTTCGCGTTCAGGGCTTCTCCGGACTCTTCCCTTCGGATTTCCTCCTCCAGAGAGTCTTCGCGCACGGGAGAGAATTGCATGCTGAGAAAATCAATCTCGGTCGTACTAGTGGTCTCGCTATTCACCATGGTTAGCGTTGCTCAAACGCAGCCTGCAAATACCAATGCTCCGCCCTCAACGGCGGCACAGAATGCCGCGTCCCCGACTCCGAAGCCAGCTCTCCAAGGATTCGGGTTGGAAGATGGCACTCCGGTAAAGCTAAGAACAGCTCGGACCATATCTTCTGCCGACGCTCATACCGGCGACACCCTAGATTTTGAGGTGCTCGAAGACGTGATCGTGAAGGAGACGCTCGTTATCCCCAAGGGCGGCATCGCATGGGGAACCGTCACCGAAGCGCAAGCAAAGCGCCGGATGGCGCGAGGTGGAAAGCTGGATGTCAATATCGATGCGGTTCGTCTGGCTGATGGCGAAAAAGTTCCGCTGCGTGCTGTGAAAGATGTGAAAGGCGGCGGGCACACGGGTGCGATGACGGGCGCCATGGTGGGGACGGCAATCGTCTTTTTCCCGGCAGCACCACTCTTTCTATTCATGCACGGGAAAGACATCACTATCCCTAAGGGCACAGAGATTACTGCCTACGTCAGTGGCGACACTCGGCTGGACGAAGCCAAATTCAAGACTGAGAAGAATGAACCGTCTACGGCATCCGCAGGCGCTGCGACGATTACCTCGGCACTACTCGACATTTCGTCCACCCCTCCCGGTGCAGATATTGAGGTTGACGGGAAGTTCGTCGGAAGCACGCCGTCATCGATCACTGTGACTCCCGGGGATCACGACATTGTCGTCAAAAAGACGGGCTATTCTGCCTGGAACAAGAAGCTCTCCGTTTCCCCCGGCCACATCAATCTTTCAGCCGAACTCGTTGCAGAATCGAAATAACCTGCCATCGCGCTAAGGAGAGCCAAGCCCCTACGAGCCGGTTGTTGTCACGATGAGCGATATGACGATTTATCAACATCTAATGGCAGTCGTTTCGCAAGGGTAGGCCCGGTTGCAAAGAAAGCCGCTCCAAAGAGGAGCGGCTCGAAGTGGGCAGCATTTTCGAGAAATTACTCGGCTCCCGAGTAGCTACCCTCGCAATTCCAGGTGGAAGAGCCGTCCGGATTCCCCTTGCCTTTGCATCCCCCCTCCCCCTTGATTGCCTTGTATTTTCCAGTACCGCCCGCAAGGGTCCACTTGTTGGTAGCACTTTCGATCTTTTCGTCTTTCACGGTCTGGGTTCCGTGGTAGTGGTAGAAGACCTTGTCTCCGCCTGCAAGGGTAACTACAAATACGCCATGGTTTTGTACCGTGCCGCTGCTCATCTCTCCAAACTCGGTATACGTGCCCTCTTGCTCCTTCGCAGCGCCCATGCTGCCCTTTTCGGACGTACATTTACCCTGAGCAACGCTATAGCTGTGACCCTCGCGGTCCGGGACCCCGATACCGTGCTGATCGGAAGGTCCTTCGCATCTCCATTGCGATGAAATCTTCCCTTGGGCTGGCGATAGGGTGATACACAAAGCTAAGAAGGACACCACAATCACGCAGTTGCGCATAGCAATCTTCTCCTCTCGTTAGTTTTGATCCCGAACACTCGCCGAGTCGTACATGTCCAACGTACCTTGGCAAAACATTCGGCAGGGCCGCATCCTACGCCGCAGGCAGTTGATGGTCAATCAAGATCACTGCCGGAAAGCGTCTAGCCCAAGTTCTGTCCGCGCGAAAAACGTGCGGCAGAAAAGGGCGATGAGTTCTATCAAAAGGGAAGTCAAGAAAAAAACTTCTGCTTCGACCGGAGCGGAAGCAAAAATGCGGCCCGAGTGGGCCGCATTTCTTGCCGGAGTTTACAGAATGTTATCAGTCTGAGCAGACCTGTGGATTTGTCGTTCCGGAGTTGGCAACCACGAAGTTCACCGATCCACTATTTTGGGGAGTTGGATTTGGGTTTAGTGTGGTTGAGGTTACTGTGGCAGTGTCGGTTAACCTGCCAACTG
>Ga0157378_10003030_pt1 | contig 14932 bp, 13 predicted proteins | sample M65metaG_FD_115309 | JGI IMG/M metagenome (GOLD analysis project Ga0157378, IMG submission 115309) | Miscanthus rhizosphere microbial communities from Kellogg Biological Station, Michigan, USA - M6-5 metaG | ecosystem: Host-associated > Plants > Roots > Rhizosphere > Soil | place: USA: Michigan...
GACGGACTTTAGCAAACCGGCGGAAAAAGCAGCCATGGAAGCGGCGCTGGCGACGGTGCGCGCCGAGTTCGGCCGCGAGTACCCGGTGGTGATCGGCGGCGAGCGGATCACGGGTCTGAAGACCTACGAGTCGATCAACCCGTCGCACAAGTCCCAGGTGCTTGGGCGATTCAACAAGGCGACCAAGGCGCATGTCGAGCAGGCGCTCGATGCGGCATGGAAGGCGTTCGAGTCGTGGAAGCGGCAGCCGCTCGATGTCCGCGCCGGACTTCTGGTGAAGACCGCGGATCTGCTGCGGCAGCGCAAGCACGAATTTTCGGCCACGATGGTCTACGAGGTCGGCAAGACCTGGCCCGAGGCCGATGCCGATACCGCGGAGGCCATCGACTTTTTGGAGTTCTACGCCAGGGAAGCGTATCGCTGGGGCGGCGAGCAGCCGATCACGAAGATCGCCACCGAGGACAACGCGCTGGTCTACGTCCCCCTCGGCGTCGGCGGCGTCATCCCGCCGTGGAACTTCCCGCTGGCCATCATGGCCGGCATGACCACCGCCGCTGTCGCCACCGGCAACTGCGTCATCCTCAAGCCGTCGTCGGACGCGCCGTGGATCGCCTGGCGTTTCTTTGCCCTGCTCGAGGAAGCGGGCATGCCGCCCGGCGTGGTCAATTTCCTCAGCGGCTCCGGCGCCGAGGTCGGCGATCCGCTGGTCATGAGCCCGCGTCTTCGCTTCATCTCCTTCACCGGTTCGAAGGAAGTCGGCCTGCACATCAACGAGGAAGCGGCCAAGTCGCGTCCGGGCCAGCTCTGGATCAAGCGCGTGGTCGCGGAGATGGGCGGGAAGGACGCCATCATCGTCGATCGCGATTACGCGAATCTCGATGATGCCGCCGCCGCGGTCGTGGCCTCGGCGTTCGGTTTCCAGGGACAGAAGTGCTCCGCCTGTTCGCGCCTGATCGTCGACGACGCCATCTACGACAAGTTCGTGCCGATGGTGGTGGAGAAGACGAAGGCGCTGCGCATCGGCGCGCCGGAAGACGGCGCAACGCAGATCGGACCGGTGGTGAACGAGTCAGCGATGCGCAAGATCAAGGAGTTCGTCGAGAAAGGGAAGAGCGAGGGCGGCAAGCTCCTCGCCGGCGGCGAAGTGCGCGATGCCGAGGGCTTTTACATCGAGCCGACAGTCATCGGCGACGTGTCGCCGGAGGGCACGATCTCGCAGCAGGAGATCTTCGGGCCGGTGCTGGCGGTGAGCCGCGCCAAGGATTTCGACGACGCGCTGCGGATCGCCAACGACACGGAGTTCGGACTCACCGGCGCGGTCTTCACGGACGATGAGTCGAAGCTCGATCGCGCCCGCGAGGAGTTCTTCGTCGGCAATCTCTATCTGAATCGAAAATGCACCGGCGCGCTGGTTGGCGTGCATCCGTTCGGCGGATTCAACATGTCCGGCACCGATTCCAAAGCCGGCGGCCGCGATTACCTCGGCCTGTTCCTGCAGGCGAAAGCAATCTCGCGAAAGAAGGCGGGAGCGCCGCAGCCATCGCGGGGCGGGGAGTGAAGGCGTAGCGCCGTCGGCTCGACGGCTGTACCGCCAGCGGCTCGCTGGCATTACAACTGCCGCCGAGCCGGCCGCGGTCCAGCCGGCGCGGCCGCCGGCGCTACGCTTGCTGCGGCGCTACGCGCCTACTCCAACGTAAAGTTCACCGTCAGATTGAAGACAACTTCCACCGGCTCTCCGTTGAGAGTGCCCGGCTTGAACTTCCATTTCTTGACTGCTTCCACTGCCTGTTCGCTGAGGCCGAGGGGCAGGCCTTTGAGAACCTTCACCTGCTCCACTTCGCCCTGCTTGTTGACGATTGCTTCGACGATGACCACGCCGGTGGTGTGGCCCTTTCGCGCGGCATCGGTGTAGTCCGGCTTCGTGCGGCTGATCGCAACCGGCGCTTTGACGTCGCCGCCAACGCGCAGCGGTCCTTCCTGAGGTTCCGGAGGCGGAGGCGGTGGGGGAGGAGGCGCAGGCGCGGTGCCCTCGCCGGTTCCGCCAACGGTCCCGCCCACTACGCCGCCCTTCTCGCCGCCGAGGACGCCGCCGATCTGGCCGCCGACTTCGCCACCGACCGTTCCGCCAACCTGTCCGCCGACGACACCACCCGCCACGCCGCCGGCAACGCCGCCTTCCTGCGCGCCCGGCGGGTCATTCGACGGCTGGGCAGGCGTCGGATCGACGGGTGCAGTTGTCGTCGGAGTGGGGATGTCGACCTTCGGTACTTCCTTCGGAATCTGGGTCGGCTGGACGAACGTCTGTCTCGGGATCTCCACCGGTTTCACGATTTTCGGAGTGGATGCCGCATGCGAGGCCGCGGGCGGCGGGGGTGGAGGCGGAGGTGGGGGAGGAGCTGCCTTCGACAAGAGGAAGGTACGCATGGGCTTGTTTTCGGCGGCCACTTTCTGGGTGGCCTGGGTGCCGATGAAGACGATCAGACCGATGATCGCGCCGTGTACGCCGAGGGAGGCGAGAGTGGCCTTCCAGCCGCCGCGCCTGTGGTGCGTTCCAGACTCAATCAACTCGTTTCTGAGATCCATTAGCTGTGTTCTCCTTCTTCGAATTAGTTTAGTTATTGAGCAATATCGCAGCCAATCGTTTACAGATCTTTCTGATTGAAAATGAATGAGTTAGCGGCGCGTGCTAGAATGCGCGCCATGCATCGGACGGCATGGCTGGGTTTGCTGATTCTGGCGGCGTGCGCGAGCTCGCTTCCGCTCCCCAACGGCTGGGATTCCGTGCCGGCCGCGACCGCGATCGGCGACTATTGCGCATCGTTCCAATGTGCAGCAAAAGCGCAGGCGCCGGCGGTTCACGTCGCGGGCAATCGCATCGTCAACGGCGACAAAGGCCTGACCCCGCAGTTCGTCGCCATCGACTCATTCGATGTCTCGCTCGACCGGAAAGAGATCGTTTTCTCCGCCAAACGGAAGGACAACTTCGACATCGGGCTGGTGTCGCTCGACGGGAGCGCCATCCACTGGATCCCGGAGGATCCGTCAGACGAAGTGAGCGTGCAGTGGGCGCCGCGAGGCAACAAAGTGAGCTTTATCCTGCACACGAAGACAGGCAGCATCGTGCGCACTGTGCATATCCCGACCGGGACTCCGCTCTCGGTCGACTTCCCGCAGACACAGATCGATGCGCTGGCCTGGGAGCCGAAGGCGGAACGTTTCGCCGTCGTCGTCGAGTCGCCGGAGACGTCCCAGCGGCTGGTTTCGATGACGTATGAGGGTGTGAAACGGCAGGAAGTCGTTGCTCCGTCAAGGAAGCTGGATGTCGATACCGAGCCGGTCGCCGGCGTCCTGGTCATGCGCCCCAACTCCATGCGCTACAACGAACGTCTACCGCTCGTAGTCTGGCTCGATCGCAGCCCGTTCGCCTGGAGCGACGCCCGCGCCGCGCTGATGCGCAGTGCGCGCGTAGCCATCGCCATCGCCCCCGAGGTCAGCGACACGTTCTGGAGCGAGGCCGCCAAGGTCCCCTGGATCGACAGCAAGCGAACCTACGTCGTGAACGGGGCAACCCGGCAACCTGGCAACCTGGCAACCATCATCAAGCCCGACCCCTCCCTCCCGCGCAACCGCTATGCCCGCCGTGGAAACACCGTGTCCGCATCACCCGCTGTCGTACAATCGGTTGCCGCCGCGTTCATCGCGGACGACCTGAAGGGAACACCCCCGCCGAATGGCCGTCGATGACACCGTAAAAAAGTCGACTTTCCGTGAGTACTACGAAGCGCTCCTGATCGCCGTTATCTTCGTCAACTTTGCCCGCATCTTCGCCTTTCAGGCCTTCAAGATCCCCACGGGATCGATGGAAGACAACCTGAAAGTCGGCGATCACATCATCGTCAACAAGTTCATCTACGGACCGGGCACGTCGCTCGGCGGCCTCCTGCCGCTGCGCGAGATCCGCCGCGGCGACATCATCGTCTTCCGCTACCCGCTCCAGCCCGACACCGACTTCGTGAAGCGCGTGATCGGTCTGCCGGGCGATTCCGTTGAGGTTCACGACAAGATTGTTTCGATCAACGGCAAGCCGATGCCGGAGCAGTACGTCATCCACGTCGATCCGACGATCTATCCTCCTCGGCCGCAGCTTCCGGAGCCGTATCGATCGCGCGACCAGTTCGGGCCGTATATCGTTCCAGAGGGGCAGTACTTTGCCATGGGCGACAACCGCGATCGATCGAGCGACTCGCGCTACTGGGGCACCGTTCCCCGTTCGATGATCAAAGGCCGCGCCTTCATGGTCTATTGGTCGTTCGAAGGGACGCCGCCATCTCCCGAGGCGCCGACTTCGGCACGCGTCAAAGAGCTGGCCGGCGTGGTCATCCACTTCTTCACCAAATCGCGATGGGAGCGGACGTTCTTCATCGTCGACAGCAAATACCATTACACGCCGGGTTTGACGCCCGAGGGTGAGGCCGGCGAAAGTCCATGAGCGGAATGGAAAATCGGGAGTCGGGAGACGGGGGTCGGGAGTCGGAGCTGCTTGTTTCCGAACAAACCGATTCGACGCTCTCTCCGACGCCCGACGATCGACCCCCGACTCCCGAGGAGCTGGGCGTCATCATCGACCGCAGCGATCACCCCATCTCGCGGCGGCGCATCCCCGAGAACGTGCTCAAGGTCCTCTACCGGCTGCATCGCAGCGGGTATCGGGCCTATCTCTGCGGCGGAAGTGTGCGCGACCTGTTGATGAGCGGGACGCCGAAGGACTTCGATCTGGCCACGGACGCGCATCCGGCCGAGATCCGGCGGCTCTTTCGCAACAGCCGCATCATCGGCCGCCGCTTCCGGCTGGTGCACATCATCTTTCAGGACATGCTCGTGGAAGTGGCCACCTTCCGCCGCGAGCCTGAGCGAGCGGATGATGCCGAGGAGCTGCTGATCACCGACGACAACACCTTCGGCTCGCCGCTGCAGGACGCCCGTCGGCGCGATTTCACCATCAACGCGCTCTTCTACAACATCGCCGACTTTTCGGTGATCGATTACGTCGGCGGCCTCGAGGATCTGGAGGCGAAGCGGGTGCGGGTGATCGGCGATCCCGACGTCCGCTTCCGCGAGGATCCGGTGCGGATGATGCGCGCCATCGAGTTTGCCTCGCGTCTCGATTTCGAGATCGAGCCGGCCACGTACGATGCCATCCTCCGGCACAAGAACGAGATCCTGAAAGCGTCGGCGCCGCGCGTCTCCGAGGAGATCCTGGAGCTGCTGCGGCGCGGCTGGTCGCGCGGCGCGATCCAGCTGATGGTCAGCACCGGCCTGCTCGATCCGATCGCCCCCGAGGTCTACAAAGCGATCGCCGGCGACCGGGCACCGTACTTCTGGAAAATGCTGGAAGTGCTCGACCGCACCGTGCAGGCGGGGCGCAAGATCTCCGATCCGGTTCTGCTCTCGGTGCTGTTCCTGCCGTGGATCCTCGAAGAGCTGGAGCGCGAGGAAAAACGGCGCGAGTCGCGCATGAAGATCGGCGAGGTGATTCTCTTCATCCGCGAGCTGATCCAGCCGATGTGCACGCGCATGGCCCTGGCGGCGGGAACGCGGCATCAGATCGAGACGGCGCTCGATACGCTCTGGCGCCTGCTGGAGCCGCCCGCCGATCGCAAGGCCCAGATCCGTTTCGTCTACCGCGAGCCGTTCAACGACGCACTGGCGTTGCTGGAGCTGTACGCGCTGTCGTCAGGAAAGCATGTCGATGTTTTCCGCCAATGGCAGCAGTTTGCCCAGCGTGCGAGGCACGCGGCGGATGATGGGGCACCTGTGCGAACGGCCGCGAAGCGAAGACGGCGGCGCCGCTAAGCGTAGCGCCGTCGGCTCGACGGCTGTACCGCCAGCGGCTCGCTGGCGGTTTGCTTCTATTGCCGCCGAGCCGGCGGCGGTCCAGCCGGCGAGGCCGCCGGCGCTACGCTTCGTCGCAGTATCATTCCCAACGATGTCTGACCTGCCGATCTACATGGACCATCACGCCACCACGCCGGTCGATCCGCGCGTGGTCGAGGCGATGCTGCCGTTCTTCACAGAGAACTTCGGGAATCCCTCTTCGTTGACGCACGAGCATGGGCGCCGGGCATCGAATGCGGTCGAAGAAGCGCGCTTCGGCATCGCCCATTTCTTCGGCGTGGAGCTGAACGAGGTTTACTTCACCGCCGGCGCCACCGAGTCGAACAACGTCGCCCTCAATCTCCTTGCCCCCGGCGATCACCTCATCACCTCGGCGATGGAGCACAAGTCGATCGTGATTCCGGCCAGGCGCCTCCAGAAACACGGCATCGAGGTGACGCTGCTGACTCCCGACAGCGAAGGCTTCATCGATCCCGACCAGCTGCTGGCGAAGCTCCGGCGGAACACAAAGCTGGTGTCGATCGAGGCGGCCAACGGCGAGATCGGCACGCTGCAGGACATCGACATGCTGGGCGCAATCTGCCGCGAGCGCGGCGTGCTCTTTCACAGCGACGTCACCCAGGCGGCCGGCAAAGTGCCGCTGCACATGACCAACGTCGACCTGGCCGCCTTTTCCGCGCACAAGCTGTACGGCCCGAAAGGGATCGGCGGGATGATCGTCCGGCGCGGCATTCGCATCGAGCCGGTCATGCTCGGCGGCGGACAGGAAAAAGGGGCGCGCAGTGGAACGGTGAACGTGCCCGGCGTAGTGGGGATGGCCACGGCCTTCCGTCTTCGCGGCGAGGAGATGGCCGGCGAGGCGAAGTGGTTGACCGACCTGCGAAATATCCTGTGGGATCGTGTCGTCGCCGAAGTCTCCGGCGCCTCGGTCAACGGGCCGCGCGAACGGCGGCTTCCGGGCAATCTCAACGTCAGCTTCGAACGGGTCGAGTCCGACTCCGTGATGATGGCCATGCGCCATTTCTCGCTCTCCTCCGGATCGGCCTGCAGCTCGGGCGAGCGCAGCGCCTCGCCGGTGCTGACGGCGATCGGCGTGCCGGAATCTCTGGCCTACGGCTCGATCCGTTTCGGCCTCGGCAAGAGCAACACCAGAGAGCACATCGACCTGCTGGTCGACGATCTCCGGCGCAACATCGGCCGGCTGCGGGAGATCTCCGCGGCGTGAGCAAATCGGCCGCCGTTCGCATTCTTCTGGTCGACCACTCGCGCGGCTCGCTGCTTTTTCAGGAGTCGATCCTGCGCCGCCGCGAGGCGCATATCGTCACCGCCCTCACCGGAACGCTCGGAATCGAGATCGCCCGCCAGGACAAGCCGCAGCTGATCATGTTCGCCTTCGACCTCTTCGACATGACCGCGCCGGAGTTCTGCCGCGAGCTTCGCGCCGACGCCACGACGAAGGCGATGTCGCTGCTGCTGGTCTGCGAGCGCGAATCGCCGGAGCACGCCGAGCTCTGTCTCTCCGCCGGATGCAACGACGTGATCTATCGCCCGCTGCAGCGCCACGAGCTCGACTCCAAGATCGCCCGGCTGACCACCATCCCCTCGCGGCGCGAGCTGCGGACGCTGACGCGCATCGAGGTCTCGGTCGAGAAAAACGGCCGCTTCATCATCGGACGCAGCATCAACATCTCCGCCAGCGGCATGTTTCTGGAAGTCGATCGCGTGCTGCCGGGGGAAGGAAAGTTGCGCTTGCATTTTTACCTGCCGGGCGACCCGAAGCCGCTGCAGCTGGAGTGCGAGGTGCTGCGCGCCGAGTTCACCGGCGGGACGGCGAAGTACGGCGTCAGCTTCGGCGCCGCCAATGATGAGGAGCGCGAACGGATCGAGCGCTTCGTGCGCCGCCTTCGCTCGCGCGAGTTGCTTTGATGGCCGGAGTTCTCAAACGCATCGATGAAGCGATCGAACTGACGAGGCACGAGGAGTACCTCCGCGCGCTGACGATCTTTCTCGAAGTCTACGGCGGCGAGGATCCGCCGTCGCCGATGCTGTCGTCGAAGACGGCCACCGGCCTTTCGTTCTTCGGCCTCTGCCTGGCGCTGGTGGAGAAACGGATCAAGCCGGCCATCGATCTCTGCAAGCGCGCCATCGAGCTGCAGTTCTACAACGTCGATCACTTCGCCAACCTGGCCCGCGTCTACACCGCCGCCGGCAATCGCAAGAAAGCGCTGGAGACGGTGGAGCAGGGCTTGAAGTCGCATCCGGACGACGAGACGCTGATGCAAGTGCGCCGCGAGCTGGGCATCCGTTCGCGTCCGCCGGTTCCGTTTCTCGAGCGCTCCAATCCGATCAACGTGACCCTCGGTCAGAAGCGGCACGCGAAGAAAGTGGCGGAGAAAGAGCGGAAAAAATGAATGCAGGAGTGCCTGGGAGCGCGGGCGCTCCCAGGGCATCATGCCCGTAACGGTCATCATCCCGACGCTGAACGAGGAGGATTGGATTGCCGCCGCGATTTCCTCCGCATTCGCCGCCGGAGCAGCCGAGGTGATCGTGGCCGACGGAGGCAGCGTCGATCGCACGCCGCGGTTAGCCACCAGCGCCGGCGCGCGGCTGTTGCTCTCCGAGCCGATGCGCGCGCGGCAATCGAACCTCGGCGCGCACGCGGCGGCGCATGAGGCGTTGATCTTTCTCCACGCCGATACGCACTTGCCCGCGGGTGCCTCGGATGCGGTCGAGGATGCCCTCCGACGCGCGGACTTTGGCGGATTCCGGATAGCCTTCGCCGAGACCTCGCGCAAACTGCGGTTCGTGGCCTCGATGATCAACCTGCGAACGAGCCTGACCCGCTGTCCCTGGGGCGACCAGGCCCAGTTCATCCGGCGCGATGTCTTTCTTGAGCGCGGCGGCTTCCTGGAGATCCCGCTGATGGAGGATTACGAGCTCGCCATCCGCATGAAGCGCACCGGCCGATCGGTTCTCCTGCCACTGACCGTCACCACCTCGGGCCGCCGTTTCCTGCGCAAAGGCGTTCTCCGCACGGCGGCGCACAACTGGAGGACGATCATCCGCTATCGCATGCGGGCGGACATCGATACGTTGGCGCGGAGCTATCGGCGATGAACACTCAGTGCCGCGCGCTTGAGCCCTTTGCCACGCCCTTTCGTCGAGAGCCCTTCTCCCCCCGCGGTTTTTTGCGGGGGGAGAAGGGGGCGAAGCCGGATGAGGGGGGCGTATGCGCTATCTGTGCGATCTACCGACATGCGGAAATGACGTACGCGTGCAACGCCCCCTCATCCGCCTGTCGGCACCTTCTCCCCCGCAAAAAACCGCGGTGGAGAAGGGCTCTCGATGGAACAGAGTGCCGGCCTTTTCACTCAGCGTGTGAGAAATCGCCTGCCGGAGTCCCGTCGCGATGAACTGCTACATCCTCATCGGTGGCCAATCGCGGCGGATGGGGCGTCCGAAGGTGGACCTGTTCCTCGATCGCGTCGCGCGTGCCGCATCCGAGGTGTTTGAGAACGTGATCGCGGTGCAGAGACATGGAGGGACGGCGGCATCGATCCCGACGATCTACGAGAATCCGCACGATGACCAGGCGCCGGTCTTCGGCGTCGCCTGCGCGCTCGCGCACGCGCGCGAGCGCTGCTTCATCCTCGCCGTCGACTATCCGCTCATCACTCCGGCGATTTTGAGATATCTGCGCGAACGTTTCGAGCGGTCGAAAGCACTTCTCGTCGCACCGGTCTGGAGCAACAAGACCCAGATGCTCTGCGCCGGCTACGCAGCCGAGCTTCTGGCGCGCATCGAGCAACGCCTCGCCGCAAAGCGTTACGATCTGCGCGGACTTGTAGCCGGCGACGAAGCCGAGATCCTCGCCGAGGATGAATTGAGAACGATGTTCGACGGCGAGCCGTTAATGAATGTGAACACGATTGAGGAGTGGTCAGTGATCAGTGGCCACTGATAAAGGAACGAAATGAGCACCTTCTCCCACCTCGACGACACCGGCGGCATTTCCATGGTCGACGTCGGCGCCAAGCGCAGCACCATGCGTGAGGCGGTGGCACTGGCCACCGTGCGCATGTCGCCGGAAACACTGCGCAAACTGGTGGCCCAGGCGCTGCCGAAAGGCGACGTCCTGACCACCGCCAAAGTGGCGGGCGTGCTGGCCGCCAAGCAGACGCCGAATCTGATTCCGCTGGCGCATCCGCTGGCTATTACCTCGGTCGACATCACTTTCGACCTCGACCAGAACGCCGGCACCATCGAGCTACGATCCATCGTTCGCTGCGACGGGAAGACGGGCGTGGAGATGGAGGCGATGACGGCCTGCGCCGTGGCCGCGCTGACGATCTACGACATGTGCAAGAGCGCCGAGAAAGGCATCAGCATCGAATCGCTCCAGCTCGTGCGCAAGTCCGGAGGCAAGAGCGGAACCTGGGAGCGAAGCTGACCGTCCGCTTCGCGTGACGCTCTGTCCCGCGTGCGTGACGGAATTGTTTCCCCGCCTGTGCCCCGCGAGAGGGAACAGCTGTGGCACACTCCCGGCAGGCAGCGGTCCGGGCCCCACGTCGCAAACGATTCGAGGAGGGTGATCGATGCGTTTCTCCCGCGTGCTTCTTTCCTCAGTTCTCATTCTCGCCGCCACACCAATCGCGTACTCCCAACAGGCAAAGGAAACGACGACCGTCGAGGTCGTCCAGATCCCCGTCTACGTCACCTCCTACGGTGCCTCGGTGCGCGGTCTGACGCGTGACGACTTCACGTTGCGCGTCAACGGCCGGAAGCATCAGATCGATTACTTCGACGTCGTCGATTTCAAATCGCTCTCCGAGGAACAGATGCGCGATCCGCGGCAGCGCCGGCTCTACGTGCTGACCTTCGACCTGGCCAACATGGCCCCGTTTGCCATGCTTCGCGCCAGAAATGCGGCCGAGGAGTACCTCAGCGCGGCGCAGCCGAGCGACTACTTCGCCATCGCTTTGCTCAACCGGTATAACGAATTCGAGTTCATCGTCCCGTTCACGCGCGATCAGGTGGCGTTGCGGCGGGCGGTGGCCAGTTTCAGTACCTCGTCGACCGGCGATCCGCTGCATCTGACGGTCTCGTCGGGCGATCGCATCGGATTGATCAACGACGACGCGTCGACGATTCAGGATCTCCGAAGGATGGGAGAGTCTCAGACCGCGGCGTTCGTAGCCGACATCGGCCGCCGTCGCGTCGATGATCAATTCGAGACTCTCGGTGAAGTCGCCAAGCGGCTGGCACCTCTGGAAGGCTACAAACACATCGTCCTTCTCTCGAGGGGGTTCGACAGCTACCTGATGATGAATGGCGCCACAGGCCTGACCGGGTCAATCCTCGAAGGACCTCGTTCGGGAACGATGCAGCAGGTCACAGCGCTCCCCACCTCGTCGTTCAACGGCACGTCGTCGCCGAACTACACAAGGGTGCGCGAATTCAATGGATTTGACTCACGGCTTCTGGAATCGCATCTCCAGATGCAGAAAAAGTTCAGTTCCGCCGGGGTGTTCCTAGACGCCATCGATATCGAAGGACTGCGTCCCGCCGGCAGAGGCTCCTCGAACGAGTCGTTGCATTTCCTCGTTGCCGACACCGGCGAGTTGGTCGAGCATCGCAACGATCTCAAGGCGGCCATGCAACGGCTCACCGATTCGCAGCAGGTCGTTTACGTCCTCGGTTTTCACGCGGCGAACACGGGACGGAAGCAGAACTCCATCTCCGTCGATGTGGCCGGAGCGCCGCGCGGTTCTTACGTGAACTACCGCGAGTCGTATTCGTCGATTGCCGATAAGCCGTCGTCGACCGACGCTCTGCGGCTCGCCGACATCGTGACCAATGACATCCCGCAGAACGGAATCAGCATGGCCGCCGAAGTGACGCCCGCGTCGAAGAAAGCAACGGTGAAGATCGCGTTGCCCGGCCAGGAGTTGCTGGCCATCGCGGACGGGGATGCAGTGGTGAAGGGCGATGCGCTGCTGTACGTCTTTGCCGGTCAGACGGCGGTGGCGTTCGAGAAGAAGGCCATCAACGTCGACGTCAACCAGGCACGGACGAGTGGGCTCGACGGCCGCAACGTCGAGCTGTCGCAGTCGTTCGATCTGCCGCCCGGAGGCTACGCGTTGAAGGTACTGGTGCGCCTGGTGCGCGCCGATGGCCGCGACACGCTGGCCTTCGCCAGAAAAGACTTCACGGTGGGAGAGTAGCTCGCATTGCGAAAACTGCGATTCATCCTTCTGATTGCCTGCGCGCTCTCCTCGCAGGCCCAAGTCCGCGAGAGCGTTACCGTTGAAGTGGTGCAGGTTCCGGTGTACGTCACGACCAGTGACGGCAAGCCGGTGACCGGCCTGACGAAGGATGCATTCCAGCTGTCGGTCGATGGGCATCCGCAACCGATCGAGTACTTCGACACCTTCGACTTCGCCTCGGCGCAGCCAGGAACACAAGCCGAGCGCCCGCGCCGCGAGCGGCGGCTTTATCTGCTCCTGTTCGATCTCTCGTTTGCCACGCCGGGAACGATCGGACGCGCGCAACATGCGGCGATGCAGGCGGTGGCCCACTCGAATGCCGCCACCGACTTTTTCTCCATCGCCACGTACTCGTCGAGTCATGGCGTGACGTTCATTTCTCCGTTCCTCTCCGATCGCGTGGCAGTGCTGCGCGCGATCCATACGCTCCGCGCCAGCGATGCGCAAGATCCCCTCGGTCTGGCGCTGGCCAGCTCCGAGCGCGCCAAGTGGGTTACGGCGATGCAGCAGGCCGGTCCGGCCGGCGGCTCCGATGACGACCTTTCCTCGCTGATCACCGATGGCGGAATGACCGGCGTCGCCAGCGACATCCGGGAAATCCTCACCGGCGGCCAGGTGAATCAGGACAATCAAGCGATGCCGGCCGCCCGTCTGATCGAGTTTCAGGTGCAGGGGCTTGGCGAGGCCGCGGCACGCTTCGCCGGGCTCGAAGGGCAGAAGCATCTGATCATTTTCAGTGAGGGCTTCGAATCGACGCGGGTCACCGACATCAAGGCGAAGGGACGTCCGCCGAATCTCGATGCGCATCTGATGGATCTGGTGAAACAGATGCACGAAACCTTCGTCTCCGCCGGCGTGACCCTCGACAGCGTCGACGTCAAAGGTCTCCGTCACACATTCAACGATCTCGACAACGACGCGCTCTACATGCTCTCCAAAGGCACCGGCGGACGCGTGATCGACAATCGCAATGATCTCGTCGCCGCGGTCGACACGCTGGTCCAGTCGCAGCGAACGGTCTACCTCCTCGGGTTCCGCCAGGGAAATCGCAAAAAGGGCCGGATCTCGGTTCACGTCAGCGGTCTGCCGCGCGGCGCTGAGGTCTCGTATCGCGAAGGTTTCGGCTACGTGCCGCAGAAAGCGGGCATCGATTCGTTGCAGCTCGCCGACATCCTTCTCAACGACGTGCCGCAGGCGGGTGTGTCGCTGAGCGCCGGCGTGCGGACGTCCGACACCGGTGCGGAAGTGGCAGTCAGCTTTGCGCGGGCCGAGGTCGTGCCGCAGCTGATCGACGCATCGCCGAGCGTCGAGATCCTCTTCTACATCTTCAACGATCGCGGCGGTGCCGTGGGATTCAAAGCCAAGCGGATCAATCTCACCGGCCCGGCCCGCGTGACCACCGGCTACCTCACCCTGAACGAACCGTTCGAGCTGCCGAAAGGGAAGTACTCGGCGAAAGTGCTGCTGCGGATCGCGGGGACAAGATCGCTAGGCTTCGTGCGCCGCGATTTCACGATCGACTAGCGTAGCGCCGTCGGCTCGACGGCTGTACCGCCAGCGGCTCGCTGGCGGTTTTTGTTGGGGCCCTACCTCTTCCTCTGCAACCACGCCGGCACCGTCGACGTATTCGCGTTTTCCGACGCATTGTCCGCATTCACCAGCTGCTTGCGAATCGTGCCGAGAATCCGCTGATCCGCCGATGTCGCCAGATCGAGCAGATGCTGCCGCTCGTGAAACCCATTGAACGCCACGATGAATCGATCGATACGGAACGCCACCACGCGTCCCAGAAAACGATCCTCCGCCGTGAAATTGTCCTCGCCGAGGTTCGGGATCGGATCGAGCAGCTTGCCGTTGTGCAGGTAGAGACCCTTGTACTGATCGAGGATGCTCTCCGCGGCCTGCTTGTTCGCCGCCGGGATCACGATCCCTTCGACGACGTCGTTGTCGACGTTGAACGTAGCCTGAAACGAATTGCCCAGATACGACTGCCCGAACGCCGAGTCGGCCGAGTAGCGCTCGCTGCCGGGAACGCGATGCGTCTCCGGCAGGAAGGCGAAGACCGCCGGCTTGTTCGGTGCCGGCGGCATACGATCGGCGACAAATCGCGCCAGGCGGAGCACCGCATCGCCCTCACCCGCTCCGGTGATGCGCACGTAGTACGGGCCGCGCCAGACGTGAACCGAATGCGCCTTGGCGAACGATTCGTTGGGGATGTCGAGAAAGCGCATGTTGCCGTTCTTCTGTTTTGAGTATGCCCCGAAGGCCTTCACGAAATCGGGGAAGCGGAAGATCTCCACGGTGGCGAAGCCGTTTCCGGCCGGTGTGCTGTACTTGCCGATGGTCAGGTCGAGCATTTCGTAGCGCGCGAACTGCGGCGCCTCGATCGGCCCGAGGTACGTGTTGAGGTGATCGCCGGGAATAACGATCGGATCCTCATCGAGACGCCAGACCTGCGCTTCCTGCTGCCGCGGGAGGAACTGAAGGCTCGGCGAATCGACGGTGGCGAAGTTGACTTCGTTGCGCGGCGGCGGGGCGATGCGCACCTGCGCCGGACGCCGCGCCTCGCACGAAGCCAGCAGTGCCGCGGTCAGGATCGCGAGAGCGATTCCAGGAAGGCGATGGTGACCCGCACGCCCGCTCCCGTCGCGCCGCGCGCTTCCCGCGCCGTTTCGTGTTCCGCGTATGCCGTGCCGGCGATGTCGAGATGCGCCCACGATGGACAATTGACGAACTCCTTCAGAAACACTGCCGCGGTCGTTGCGCCACCC
>Ga0157378_10003031_pt1 | contig 14931 bp, 9 predicted proteins | sample M65metaG_FD_115309 | JGI IMG/M metagenome (GOLD analysis project Ga0157378, IMG submission 115309) | Miscanthus rhizosphere microbial communities from Kellogg Biological Station, Michigan, USA - M6-5 metaG | ecosystem: Host-associated > Plants > Roots > Rhizosphere > Soil | place: USA: Michigan...
ATATTTTTAACTGCGCCAGCGCATTTTGTGCAGCACCCCTTACCGCAAAAGCGCTGGTTTCATCTACTGAGGATGCAAGCAGATAGCCAAGTAATACCTGTTCTGTTTGCAATTGAATAAGACCTTCCATTCCGGTTCGCCGCTCCGCTTTCCAGGTATGGTCGATCAACAAACGCATCATTTCATTTACGCCCAATCCGCCATCTGCTTCATACTGTACCATCCTGCTTAAACGCTCACTGTTAAATAAGAACGATAAGGGAAAATCAACGGCGGCTTCTGCGGGAGACAGTGCATCAAAAGCCAGGCCGGTATGTTTCTTAAATAATTCCCGGGTAAAACTATACCCGGCAGGCCGGGGTGGAATCAGCTTGGTGATGGAAGGATTCAACACCAGTATTTTGGGATCAAGACAATCCATGACGGCCAGCAATGCTTTCAATTGTTCATCTTTTGATAGTGCCCGTGTGATCACCTGTCCATCTCCCCGCAATGCATAAGTATAATACATGCCACCTACCATTTTGGTAACTGCTTCCAGTTGATAACGGTGAAACAGGTACGCAGGCACCAGCACATCTTCCAGCATGGCCATTGGCACGCCGTTGCGGATATTTTTTTCGCCGAAGTGTTCCAGTGCTGCGGCACGAACTTTCATCACTTCCTTTAGTTCTGCTACTGCATCGTTGCCATTGTCCCATAAATGCGCCTGCGGGTGAAGGCCGCCAGCAGGCCTCGCATCCTGGTCGCTGATAAACTGCAAGCCTTTTTTGATGGTCGCATCGGTTAAAACTTTATTCATTACCTGAGATTCATTTTTTTCTGCTGAATAATCTCCATATCCCCAGGCAATGGATACTTTATCCCATTCGCCGATGCCGGTTGAATAAGCTTCCTTCAGATCAATATCGCCTTTGTCGTTTACCCGCACCAGCGGAGGCGGATAATCCATTACGCTGGCGCGGTTGTTCGCGCTGGACGCATAGTTGTGCATAAGACCCAATGTATGACCCACTTCGTGTGCGGCTAATTGCTTTAGTCGTTCCAGCGCCATTTTCAACATTTTATCATTTCCACTAGCGGGTGCAGCCCCATTTTCAAAAGGAGCCAGCAGACCCTGCGCAATCAGGTAATCCTGCCGTACACGCAGTGAACCAAGCGATACCTGTCCTTTAATAATTTCGCCCGTCCGGGGATCCACTACAGCGGCACCATAACTCCAGCCCCGTGTTGAGCGATGCACCCAATTGATAAGATTATAGCGGATATCCATCGGATCGGCACTGTCTGGTAATAGTTTTACCTGGAATGCATTTTTGTATCCCGCTGCTTCAAAAGCCTGGTTCCACCAGGAAGCACCTTGCAGCAATGCACTGCGAATGGGTTCAGGTGTGCCGTTATCAAGATAATAGATAATCGGTTTTACCGGTTCACTGATGGCGCTACCGGGATGCAGCTTCTGCAGCCGGTGCCGCATGATGTAAAACTTTTCAATGGGTTCGCTTACGGGTGTGCTGTAATCGAAAAAATTAACGGGTATAAAACTGGAACGCGGGTCAAAAACCCGCGGCTGATAATTATTGTCGGGCAGTTGCACAAAAGAATGGTGCATTCTCAATGTAATGGCTTCTGGGGTAGGTGTAACAGATTGTACAAAAGCTCCCGCGTTTCCATCGTTGTTAACAAAGCTGATGGTGGCTTCCAGCTCTGTGTTTTGCGGAAAGTTTTTTGTGCGGGGCAGGTAAATGGCAGAGCGGGTTTTTTCCAATATGTAGGAACCCTGCTGGCTTGATTTTAAACGGTTGGCCACTTTCATGGCATCGCGCAATAAAAAATCGGTAGCATCTACCAATACATGCCCGTCGCTTTCAGCCTCCACCGTAAAACCCCATAAAGTAGATTGGGCAAAGGATTGTTCTACGGCCCGGCGTTCCGCCGCATCGTTCGTATTCGCGCGATAATCGTAATTTAATTGGATCAGTAATACTTTACGGCCTGCTTTTGAAAACTTTACTACGGCCGTGCTGCCCAGCAACCCGCGATCAAGACCAATATCATTGGAGCCCAGTGCGGCGGGAAGCGAAGTTTGATACAACAGTTCGCTGTCCAGCTTATCTATTTCCAGCCGGATTTTCCCGGCGTTTTCATCCCAATAAAAATTTAGATAGCCTGCATATTTTTTTAACCCGATGGTTTTTTCTTCAATGCCTGGCAGTTTGGATTGAGCGCTGGCAACTGAAAACACCAGTAAAAGCGCAGCAAAGGTGTATCTCATAGCAGTTATTTGGATAACAAGATACTACAAATGATTCTTCAATTTAATTTCATAGCAAGAGACCCTTTTTCAATAAAATTTCTTTTAAAATTTAAGCACTGCTGTAAGTACAAATAATTACGTACATTCGATCTATGACGCCCGGGCATTGCCGCTCAATTTAAATAGGCAATAATATATTAAGAATAAAACAAATGTTTGATACCATTTGTAGAGCAGGGAAAATTGTTAGGCTTTATTAATCCACCAGGTAGCAAGTATTACGTTCATGGCTATCTTCCGCAAAAAAATTTGGGTAAGGTTGATACAGGAATGAAGGTGCAACTCAGATTCAACGCCTACCCTTATGAAGAAACCGGTTATGTAAAAGGAAAACTGTTTTATATTTCCAAGATAGCTTCTGAAAACGGTTTCCTGGCCACGATCCAGTTAGAAAATGGATTAGAAACCAATTTAAAGAAAAATATACAGTACAAAAATGGACTCACTGCAGAAGCCGTCATCATTACAAAAGATGTACGGCTATTAGAGCGGTTGTATTTTAATATCAGACGAGACTTAAATAAATAAGCCGCAATTGACGACAAATGGTACATTCTCAGATCATAGCTTCAGCAGCCGGCACGACGGACTGACCCAATTATCCGTCATTGTAACAAAGCTGATGGTAGCTCCCGGCTCTGTGTTCTGCGGAAGGACACCTTCATGGCATCGCGCAGTAGAAAATCAGTTGCATCTACCAAAACATGTTTATTGCTTTCAGCCTCCACGGTAAACCCCTACAAGGTGGATTGCGCCAAAGATTGTTCTACTGCCCTGCGTTCCGCCGCATCGTTCGTATTCGCTCGATAATCGTTATTTGATTGGATCAGTAATACTTTGCGGCCTACTATGGAAACTTGACAATGGCAATCCGCGATCAAGACCAATATCGTTCGGGCCAAGCGCAGTGGGGAGCGATCCCTGGTACAATAGTTCGCTATACAGCTTATCTATTTCCAGCCAGATTTTCCCGGCATTTTCGTCCCAGCAAAAATTGAGGTAGCCTGCATATTTTTTGACCCGCTGGCTCTGTAGCTTGAGGGGCGCAGCTTTTTTTAACAAAAAGGGGGGCGAAAAGCAGCACTCTTTACAAAAAAACTGACTTAATTGAAGCACTTAAAATTGTCTAGAACCAAGAATATAGAATTTTTTCCCCTTTATTAACCTAATGGATTGTTAAAAAAATTATATTGCCGCTTTTAGAAAACCCTTGTTCAGACCTTTTATCCTATGACGGCCCCGTCCTTCTGAAAAAATCACAAAAGAAATTAAACAAGCTGATTTTTCCTGTTCACGGCCCGATTATAAAAAACTTACATCCTTATAAATAACTGGTATGAATCATTTTATACCGGCGGAAGATTTTAATTATAAGTCAACGTTTCTAAACTAAAATTGAGTATTAACATGAGAAAATTTGCATCCTTATGCGCTGCACTATTGCTGTGCAGCGTGCTGGCGCTTGCCCAGCAAGAAACGGTTACAGGTAAGGTAACCGACGAAAAGGGAGATCCTGTTCCTTTTGCATCAGTCAAAGTAAAAAACGGCAAACAAGGTACTACGGCAGACGAAAATGGAAATTATTCCATCAAAGTTGCACAGGGCACTGTCCTGACATTTAACTCCGTTGGTTTTGGAGAAAAAGAAGCAGTTGTTAAAGGCGGCAGGATAAACCTCACTTTAACGAAAACCGATCAATCACTCTCAGAAGTGGTAGTTACTACGGCATTAAACGTGAAAAGAAAAGCGGATAATTTATCTTATGCCATACAAGGCGTTAAAGGAGACAAATTAACCACAACCAGGGTGACCGATGTAAACCAGGCACTCGCCGGAAAAATTGCTGGCGTGCAGGTGCGGTCCCAGTCGGGCGCTAAATTAGGTCAGGTGGGTTCAGTAAGGTTAAGGGGTGCTACCACGCTCTCTGACTTAAACCCGCTATATGTACTGGACGGAACGCCTATCAACCCGATAGATTTAAATCCCGATGATATTGAAGATCTCCAGGTATTAAAGGGACCTGCTGCTACCGCATTATATGGTCAGCGTGCAGAAGGAGGCGTAATCATGGTTACTTCCAAAACAGGCCGTAAGCGGCCTGGTCTTGGTGTAGACATCAGTTCTACTTATGAGGTCGACAAAGTAGGTTTACTACCAAGGTATCAAAATGATTATTCCGGTGGTTCATGGCTGGGTGCCAACAGCGCAGGAACCGAGTTTCAGAAATTTACCTGGGATGCTACGATGCCAGCCGAGTGGAAAACACTTGATGGGAAATATTATCACCTGTACAATGATGACGCATCATGGGGCCCACGCATGGCTGGCCAGGAATATATTCCCTGGTACGCCTGGTACCCAGGAACAAAATATACTGGCAAAACGGCTAAGCTAACGCCTCAGCCAAATAATATCCGCCAGTTCTGGAACGGTAACTCAGCAGGACAATTTATCAATAATGCCGCGATTTCAAAAGCGGGTGACAATTATAAATTCCGCCTGTCTTATACAAATATCAACCAGAAAGGATTATTGCCCAGCAGCAGCCGCATAAAGAACTATATTTCTACAACTACTTCTTACGATCTGAGCAGCCATTTTACCGCAGGTATCAATTTCAACTATACCAACGAAATCATCAATGGCGAGTTTGATGATACCTATGGTAATAATTCATCTGGTGGTTTCAGCCAGTGGTTCCACCGCGACCTGGACATGAGTATTATGAAAGAATTCAGGGGTTACCGCACTCCCGATGGTGTTTTGCCTTCCTGGAACCTGAATGATGGAAACGGCATTAACGGCAAACCCAGTTCAGACCCGGGCGCTTTTTTACGTCCCAATTACTGGTTTGACCACTATTCTTATTTTGACAATATCAGCAACGTGAACACCCGTAACAGAATTGCTGGTGACGTAAACCTGACTTATAAAATCAACAATCATTTCAAAGTAGCAGGTTTTGTAAGAAGGAATATTTTAAGTACAGACAACGAAGGCAGAGTGCCGCTGGTATTGGAAATGTCGAACGATGGTAGTTCGGCAGAAGCCTTAAGCGCCACCAATGCCACCCGTCCTATCAAATCAACTTATCAGACTACCTATTCATATGCAAGTGAAGAAAATTATGAGTTTCTGGGTACATACAATCAGAAATTTGGCGATTTCATGGTAGATTTCAACCTGGGTGCTAATGATTTGATTGTAAAGAGCAAGTCTTTGTACAATTCAACAAGAGGGGGTTTAACCATTCCTAACCTGTTTGCCCTGAACAATAGCGTTAGTACACTGGCATACACTAATAACAGGTTTGTGAACGAACGCCGCTCTTTTTACGGGCGCGGTACAGTGAACTGGCGGGATATTGCGGTAGTTGACTTTTCGCTGAGAAATGATATCAGCTCTACCTTGCCAAAGGCCAACAATTCCTACTGGTATCCTTCACTGGGTGCAAGTTTGGTGTTGACAAAATTTGTAAATCCTTCGGTGCCGTTCATCAGTTTCGCCAAATTGCGTGCGAGCTATGCACAGGTAGGTACTGATATCGGCGCGTATGCCATCAACACCATTTACACACTGAATTCTCAGTTATGGGGCACCAATGCGTTAACCAGTACGCCAGACCAGGTGGTTGACCCGAACATTAAACCAACGCTTTCTTCTTCTTATGAAGGAGGTATTGATTTGCGTTTCCTTAAGAACCGCATTTCATTAAGCGGTACTTACTATACACAGAAATCTAAAAACGCTATTATTTCTGCCCCAATCACAGGCGCGAGCGGCTTCTCCAGTAAACTGATCAATGCCGGTGAAATTGACAAAAACGGTATTGAAATCACTTTGGAAGGGTCGCCTATATCTACTACCAAATTCCGTTGGGATGTATCGTTAAACCTTGCCCATAGCAGTGTTAAGATCATTGCTCTTGCACCTGGCGTACACCAGTTGTACAGCGGTGGCGGTTCTTATACCAGCACAACCGGCAACGCGGCTTATGCACCCGGCGCCTGGCAGTTTGATGAAACAAGCGCGTTCGGAAATAAATACAGCCAGTTGATTGGTATTGGTATCCAGAAAGTAAATGGCGTTCCCGTATTAGCGGCCGACGGTCAGTATGTGCCAACTACCGGCAACGTTTCTTTCGGTTCTACCATTCCTGATTACACAGGTGGTATCGTGAATTCATTTACCTACAAGAACTTTAATCTTTCTCTTGCTGTTGATTTCGTGAAAGGTGGTAAATACTATTCTTTATCCGATTTCTGGGGCAAGGTTTCAGGCCTGTATGATGTTACAGCCAGTTTGAATGATAAAGGTATTCCCATCCGCAATAATGTAGCAGATGGCGGAGGTGTTCATGTAGTAGGGGTTGATGCAACAACTGCACATGCCAAAATTGATACTTATGTAGATGCTGGCACTTACTACCACCAGTTTTACAACCACTACATCAATGAAAACAGCATTTATGATCTGACTTATGTAAAAATGAGGGAGATCAGTTTTGGATATAAATTGCCGCTGAACAAACTGGGTAAAATGGCAAATACATTCCAGAACATCACCATCAGTGCGGTATGTCATAATGCATTCCTGTTCTATACCGCTAACAAAAACATAGATCCTTCAGAAATAGTAGGTGGTTACGGAGAATCCGGGCAATTACCTCCTACACGTTCAATAGGCGTCACATTGAAACTTGGATTTTAATGAACAGTGTAGATTTTTATTAATACTAATTTATTTTAACATGAAACTTATCAATATTATTAAGAATAGAACGTCCGTTGCGGTTCTGCTGGCAGGCGTTGCGCTGTCGGCTTGCAATCCAAAAGACTTCGGGGATACCAATGTGAGTCCGAATGGAGCAACAACACCCATCACTTCTGCATTGCTTACACAGGTAGAATCCGGTTTGGGCGGCGTAGCACAATCAACCAACCAGGGCTTCTATGTTCAGTATTATAGTGAACTACAGTATCCGGGCAACTCACTTTACCTGCAGACAGCTGCATCCTGGGACGCGTTTTATACAGGTCCATTGGAAGATTTACAGAACATCATTACCCTGTGTACAAAATCTCCCACCAGTGTTGTTGGTTCAGGAAATCCTGTCAACCAAATACAAATTGCCAGGATATTGAAAGCCTATGAGTATTCTATCCTGACAGACCGGTACGGTGATATTCCTTATTCAAAAGCTTTGAACGGTGATCTGGCGGTTGCATACGATAAACAACAGGACATTTATACCGACTTGTTTAAAGAACTGGCCGGCGCTGTAAGCAGCTTTACTACCAATTCTCCTGCTATTAAAGGGGATATTATCTACAATGGCGACCTGACAAAATGGAAAAAATTCGCCAATTCCTTGCGGATGATGCTTGCCATGCGGTTATCAAAAGTAGACCCTGCTACTGGCAAAACGCAATTTATGGCTGCCTTAAATGATGCCAATGGCTATATCTCGAGCAATGCGGACAATTTCACGCTGACATATGTTAGCACTTTCCCGAATTCTTATTCTGCATTGTCAACCGCTTCTTTCTTTGCTATATCAAAGACCATTGCTGATACATTAACCACCTATGCCGATCCAAGATTACCCATTTATGGGCAATTAGTTAATAGCAAGGTGAAAGGCGTTCCCTACGGGCTGAACACCGGTCATGCCCAGTCCTGGATTGCGGCCAATCCCGACTATAGCCTTGCTTTTGATGCATCACTGAAAACGGCTACATCACCGGTGGTGATTTTTCCAGCGGCCTATGTTGACTTGTTAAGAGCGGAAGCAGCATTAAATCCAAGTTACGCTTCCGGTGAAAATGCATTGACATTGTATAAAAAAGGTATTACTGATTCATGGGCCCAATGGGGAGTAACGGGCGATATCAATGCCTATACCGCCAGCCTGGGCACTTCAGCAGCAGTTACTTTACAGCAGGTGCAATTGCAAACATGGCTGGCTTTGTATGGTACTACACAGTTTGCCTGGGACGAGTGGAGAAGAACGGGAGTACCTGTGCTAACACCAGCCCCGGATGCCGTAAATCTTACTAAAACCATCCCAAGAAGGTTCCAGTATCCAACAACGGAATCACTGGTAAATGGAGATGCCTATGGAGTGGCTATCAAAGCCTTCCCTTACGGTGGAAACGATACACACGATAACAAGGTTTGGTGGGATAAATAGTGTTGAGGTTTTACACGCAATTACAATCTAAAATGAAAACATTTTCAAACATGAAATACAATTTATTAAAATGGGCCTCACCAGTATTGATATTTATACTGGTTTGCTCCTGTTACAAAACGTCCAGCCTTAATGGGGCGGGCATTACGGTTATTCAATTCGCGGCAGCAACTACCATCAATAGTTATTTAACAACAGCAGGCAGCCAAACGCTTGCCATTGTAGAAATAAGGAGAGATGTCCCCAATGAAACTGTTTTAAAGAGTTCACAAACTGTAACTATCCAGTTAAGCTCAAGTGTCATCACAGATTATAACACAGCTCATGGAACAACCTATACAGTATTACCGTCAAATGTATTTACATTCGATGCCTCTAATCCTGCAACCAATGGCACCCTGACAGTAACATTTGCGCCGGGCGAATTTGCAAAATCAATTAAGATAAATATTGATTTAACCCAACTGCCGGCTTCACCTGTTAAAAGTGCCCTTGGTTTTACCATCAGCAATGTTTCTGGCGGCAACATCGGTTCTACCAAAAGTGCTTTTGTAACTGTTGGCGCGAAGAATGCGTACGAAGCCAGTTATGCCGTAACAGGTTTCTTTTTTCACCCAACAGCAGGACGCGCTATATCTTCCACTAAGGCTATCACTACGCTAAGTCCAGTACGTTGCCAGGCAGCGCATAGCGATTTAGCCGGATATTTTATCCAGTTTGACGTTTCGGCAACCAATACCCTGACTAATTATGCGCCTGCCGGAAGTACGCCCGCGCTTCCAGCATCAGGTTTCATGACACAGGACAACCCGGCTGGTGTAGATTATTCCGACGCCTCCAATCAAGGCAATCTTCCCGGAAAAGCACCGTTTACTTCAGCTACTTATAATAATACCTATGTTCCAGCTTCTAAAACATTCTGGATGCACTATGGTTACCAGTCAGGGGGTAACGGTGAAGGGACCTTTACCCGCCAGGTATATGAAAAATGGGTTAGACAGTAATCTTATATTATAGATTCTTTTAAATAGGGCTGTTATCAAATGATAACAGCCCTTATTGTTTCTAAATCATCCACGGCATTTAGCCCGAAACACTTTAATTTGTAAATGCTATTCGCGGGCTCAGGAGAAGCCGGTAACATATATGACCAGACTTATTATAGCTGTTTTACTGATTTTTTTATCTGCCTGCAATACCAAAAAGCAGGCGGAAACCAAAATTGTTTTCCATATCAGCTCGGGCTATCACAAAAAATTTTACCTGCAAAACGTACCGTTTGCGGATGAAAAATTAATGTTGCTTGATTCCGCGACTGCGAAAGCCGATCCTGATTCCCTGGTATTTCTGCTTCCCGCCAAAGGTGAGAGACTGTTCCGTGTAATCGCACCTGAAGTGGATCTGAATATTGTGTTTATAAACGATGCAGCCCGGTTAGATATCTATGCTGATTACGGCAATACCGCCCGGTATTCATTCCTGGGCTCTCCCACATCTGTAAGCCTGAAACAATTTATGGATAGACAGGATTCGATTGGCAGAGTTGGCAGAACCATTTCACAGACAATAGACAGCTTAAAGATGACAAAAACGAATAGAGCAAAATCAGATTCGCTCCAGCAACTGTTGAATGATCGCATTAAATACTCCTTTCAACAATACAAAAATTTTGAAGATACCGTACACAGCCCCGCTGCCTTTATGTTCATGTACAACAACGTTGATTTTGGAAACGATTACGCAGGATTAAAAAAATTTATTTTGCAGGCAGCCAATCGCTTTGCTGGCTATACGCCCGTTCAGCAATTAAAAGAAGAAGCGCTCGCAATGATAAAAATCTATGAAGAAGAATATAATATTGGTGATACATTGCCGCCGATCACATTACCCGATCAATACGGGCATTTGTTTTCCACCGCCTCCTTAAAAGGAAAATATTATCTTGTTGATTTCTGGTCTACCTGGTGCCCCCAATGCATGGCTTACAATGAACCGAAAAAGGCGATCAAAAAACAATTCAGCAGCGATTCCTTCGAAGTTGTTAGCGTTGCCGTTGACGCCGAGGAGCAGAACTGGCAAAAAATCATTGAACAAGAACATTTCAACTGGCCGCAATTAATAGATGAAAAAATGTGGCAGGGCAATGCAGTTAAAACGTTGAAATTTGACAGTATCCCCTTTAATTTCCTGGTCTCGCCGCAGGGAAAAATAATTGCGAAAGCAATTCAACCAGACTCACTGCTTACAACCATTTCAAAAGCGCTGAAGAATAAATAATCACTCTCCCTGGTTCCCTCTCCACCACCTATATCCAATATAACCGAAGATTAGGAAAGGCATCGCAGCCAGGTAAAGAATGCCGCCATTCAAAGCTTTGGCCGGACGCTCACCCATCTGCTGTGCAGTTTTATTGCAGATAGAACATTGTGCCTGCGCAACTTTGTAACTGCACAAGGAAAAAAGAAGCAACAATATCAACACGTATTTTTTCATCTGTCCTGCAAAGGTAAAATCATTTGCTTTTATTATATATTCCTGTTTAACAAAAAGAGGGCTTCTAAAAAATAAAAATGATCTGCCAAAGAATAGGCTAAACAATTATTAACACTTTCGATTCGAATAAAAATTAGCCGCAGATGCGCAGATTTGTGTTATAATCTGCGAATCTGCGGCTATAAATGTAAATCAAAGAGGTTGTATCATGCTTTTGAGACAGCCTCTTAATTATTTATGCTTCTGCGCCCATTCTTTTCTGTACTTTCTTTCTTTCATCTTCATCCAGCACCACTTTACGCATACGAATGCTTTTCGGCGTTACTTCAATGCACTCATCCTGCTGAATATACTCCATGCATTCTTCCAGGGTCATTAAAGTCTTGGGTGCAATGCGCGAGGCATCATCGCTGCCGCTGGCGCGGTGATTGGTTAGTTTTTTTGGTTCGGTGGCATTCACTACCAGGTCCCCTGGCTTAATATGCTCGGCAATAATTTGTCCGGTGTATACTTCTTCACCCGGATCCACGAAAAAGGTTCCGCGATCCTGTAGCTTATCTATTGAGTAGCCGGTTGTTCTTTCCTGGTTCTTTGAAAGCAATACGCCATTATTCCTGCCCGGTATCGGTCCTTTCCAGGGTTTGTATTCAGAAAACCGGTGCGCCATCACCGCTTCACCGGCAGTGTTGGTAAGCATGTTGCTGCGCAGTCCAATCAATCCCCTGGAAGGAATATCAAATTCCAAATGCTGCATTTCACCCTTGCTCTCCATCACCAGCATTTCGCCCTTCTTTTGCGTTACCAGGTCAATTACCTTACCGCTGTAATCCTGTGGCACATCCACTACCAGCACCTCAAACGGCTCGTGCTTCTTACCATCAATCTCTTTTATTAAAACGGTTGGTTGCCCAATGGTTAACTCAAATCCTTCACGACGCATGGTTTCAATTAAAATACCCAGGTGCAGAATACCACGGCCAAATACCAGAAAGCTATCGGCACTATCGGTGTCCTCTACGCGCAATGCCAGGTTTTTTTCTGTTTCTTTCATCAACCGATCACGTAAATGACGGCTGGTTACAAATTTACCTTCGCGGCCAAAGAAAGGTGAGTTATTGATTCCGAAAAGCATGCTCATGGTGGGTTCGTCCACGCTGATAACGGGTAATGCCTCGGGATTTTCAAGGTCGGCAATGGTATCGCCAATATTAAAATCTTCCAGTCCTACCACCGCGCAGATATCACCGGCAAATACTTCGGTTGCTTTTTTCTTACCCATTCCCATAAATGTGTACAGCTCTCTTACCTTCATGCGTTTGATAACGCCACCGGCCTGCATCAGTGCAATGGATTGTCCTTCTTTGATAGACCCTCTTGCTACTTTGCCCACGGCAATCCTTCCCAGGAAGGAAGAATAATCCAGCGAGGTAATCTGCATCTGCAACGGACCTTCTGAAATTTTGGGTTCGGGTACATGTTCCAGTATACCATCCAGCAAAGGTGTAATGCCTTCGCATTGTTCATTTTTATTATTGAACCAGCCATTTTTCCCCGAACCATAAAATGTCGGGAAATTCAATTGTTCTTCGGTTGCATCCAGGTTAAAGAACAATTCAAACACTGCGTCGTGTACTTCGTCGGGCCGGCAATTTGGTTTATCAACCTTATTGATCACCACTATCGGGCGAAGATTTAACTGCAATGCTTTCTGTAATACAAAACGGGTCTGGGGCATCGGGCCTTCAAATGCATCTACCAGCAGCAATACACCATCGGCCATTTTTAATACACGTTCTACTTCACCACCAAAATCACTGTGACCAGGTGTATCAATCACGTTGATTTTTGTGCCTTTATATTCCACGGCCGCATTCTTGCTGAAAATGGTAATACCGCGCTCCCTTTCCAGGTCATTGCTATCCATTATCAACTCGCCGGTTTCCTGGTTGTCCCTGAACACTTTGGTGGCATGTAAAATTTTGTCTACCAGGGTAGTCTTACCATGGTCAACGTGTGCTATAATAGCTATATTTCTGATATTCATAATTGCGTACTCCCTTCTTAACAGGGCATTGATTTTTTAATAACAGGACAGCCCTGATTTTCAAGCGGCGAAGGTACGTTAATTCAACCGGCGGGGCAAGCGAAAGATGTGATTATTGTATTACCGGCCAGGGAACCCTGATTGTTCCTTTGTTGCGTCGCACACTTGTGCTGTATATCGTTGGGCAACAGGCTGATAATAGCCTGGGATGCCCAATGCCCCAGGGCTTCACCCGGGTTAATAAGATGACGCCCTTTCAAGGCTGAGGAACCAGGCTAGAATGAAATTCTTATAGGTAATTGAGACACTAACACAGCATTGCATATTGCAACCCGCATTACAACGCTCCTTTAAGATACCTGCAATTAGCCCTGAAAAGGCGTAATTACTATTGCGTCGGGGGAAGCCCGGTGCGATAAAATGGAACTCCAATTAATTTGCCGGAGGGCTATCGTTTTCCTGGCTGGGATTGGTCAGGCTGCGAAATACCTCTTCCAATTTTTGTTCCCCGCTTTGCAACGAAACAATATTTAAGTTTTGTTGCAGCGATAATTCAAGTAGGGATCTTTTCACATCATTTACATTGCTGCAGCTTAGTTCCCATTCATTGCTCCCTAATTTGTTTACCGCGTCTACGCCCGGTAGTGTTTTCAACGAGATTGCATCGATGGCCTCTTTAAATTCAACTTTTACGGTATTGTTTTGTTGCGACTGGTTACGTAAAACAGCCAGGGTATTATCGGCAACCAGTTTGCCTTTATTAATGATCACTACGCGATCACAAATGGCTTCTACTTCCTGCAGAATATGGGAAGAGAAAAGAATGGTTTTATGCTGTCCCAGCTTTTTTATCACCTCCCGGATCTCGATTATCTGGTTGGGATCTAATCCGGTTGTAGGTTCATCGAGTATCAACACGTCCGGGTTGTGTATCAATGCAGCAGCAAGTCCTACCCTCTGCTTATAACCTTTCGATAACTGCCCTATTTTCTTTTTACTCTCCGGTGTAAGGCCTACCGTGCTGATGACCTCTTCTATTTTTCGTTTTTTATTGGGTATGCCGTGTACACCGGCTACAAAATCCAGGTATTCGCGCACGTACATTTCATAATAAAGTGGGTTCGATTCGGGCAGGTAGCCAATCCTTTTTTTTGTTTCCAGCGGTTGCGTCTTTACATCAATGCCACAAACTTTTACTTCACCTGCATCTGCCGTTAAATACCCGGTGATGATTTTCATGGTGGTGGACTTGCCGGCGCCATTGGGTCCAAGAAAACCCACTATCTCGCCACTGGCTGCATTAAACGAAATATCGTTTACGGCTTTTTGTTCTCCATATAGTTTGGTGAGACCCTTTACTTCGATTGACATGATACGAAACTACAAAACCATTGTGAGATTGCTGATTTCGGAATTTAGGGATGTAAATCCCAATATCTCAAAATCCCTCACTCAGCAATTTCTACGGGCAGTTTATCATATTCTCCCTTAAATGCATACCATCCAAAAATCATAAATCCTATGGCAATTGGTGCAAAGATAGTAATGATGATCACCCAGGGCAGTGGTTTATTGATATCTCCTTTTCCATTGGCATCAATATTATGCACAGCACTTTTGATAAGAATAAAAAAAAGCGCAGGCCCAAGCACAAGCCATACCAATCCAAGTACTCTTTTTAACTGGTTCATAATCTAAGGTTGAAATCAAATAATGTTTAACTTGCACGCCAAAAAATTCCTCACGCCTCACGCCTCACGCCTCACGCCTCACGCCTCACGCCTCACGCCTCACGCCCCACGCCTCACTCCTCATGCTTCCCCCCTCACACATCACCCATCACACCACACAACTACCCCCTCACCATCAATCACCCAAAACTCA
>Ga0157378_10003032_pt1 | contig 14929 bp, 12 predicted proteins | sample M65metaG_FD_115309 | JGI IMG/M metagenome (GOLD analysis project Ga0157378, IMG submission 115309) | Miscanthus rhizosphere microbial communities from Kellogg Biological Station, Michigan, USA - M6-5 metaG | ecosystem: Host-associated > Plants > Roots > Rhizosphere > Soil | place: USA: Michigan...
CACCGAGTACTGCATCGGGTTCTCGACCGCCATCACCCGGGCGAAGGAGGCGATCAATCGCCAGCGCACGACGCTCGGCTCGCACGAGCGGATCGGCGTATTCAGGATCTTCGGTCGCGATGCCGGCTTCTCCGCCCTCTACACCGCGTACGTGACTTCGGCGCGTTGCGTGATCCCGGAAGCCCCGTACGACCTCGATGCCCTCGCCCACCTGCTCAAGGCGGACCACGCTGACAACCCGAGCCACTATGCGTTCGTCGTCACTGCGGAAGGCGCCATCTGGCAGGGCGCGCAGATGAGCGACATCGGCGAGGCCGATGCATTCGGGCATCGCCACAAGGCGAACGTCGGCGAGGCACTGGCATATGAGCTGCGCGCCAGGACCGGGATCGAGACGCTGGCGTCCGAGCTGACCTACGACCTGCGGTCGGGCGAGCCGGACTCGATCGACTCGATGGTCGCGACGACCTTTGCCAACGTCGCGATGGACCTGATCCAGGATGGCGTGACCGGTCGGATGGTGGCGATCCAGGACGGCAAGTACGCTCACACCAGCCTCCCGGATCCGACGCTCGGACCACGTCGCGTCGACGTCCCGGTGATGTACAACCCGGAACGGTTCCGGCCGCGCTACGACGGCAAGCTCGGCGACCCGATGCTGCTCGGGTGCCTCGACTAGGACGGACGATCGGCGTCCGGTTGACGCCTAGCGGAGCGGGAGCCGGTAGACCGACGAAGTGTCGTGGGCGCTGACCCAGGCCGCGTCATCGTCCACCGCCACGCTGCCGCTGCCTGACGGTGGCCCGTACCGGTCGACGACCGCGTTCGTCGCCGGATCGATCGTCACGACGAGGTCCTGCTCGATGCGGACCCAGACTCGGCCTCCGCCGACGGTGATGTCACCGCCCTGGATGGGGAGCTTCGAGACCGGCACCGTGGCGATGACGTCGCCGGCGCCGGACACGCGACTCACGCTCCCATCGGCCTGATCCATCACCCAGACAGCGTCCGGCCCGACGGCCAGGAACCGCGGTCCTCTCCCGACCTTGATGCTCTTGGACGTCGTCGGATCGGCCGGATCGACACGGAGGAGCGTGTCGGTCGCAGGGACCGTGACCCAGACAGCATCGAGACCCACCCGGACCGCGGCAGCACTCGCGGGGAGCGGCCATTGACCGTCGACCTGGTTCGTGACGGGGTCGAGGCGAAGGAGCTGATGCGCCGACGAGATCAGCCACACCCCGCTCTCGCCGGCGCCGATCGAGCCTTCCTCTTGGATGCCGTCGATCGGGAGCTCGATGAGCGGGGTATCGAGTGAGCCGGTCTTCGGGTCGATCCTGGCGAGCAGGTGCCGGTCACAGCTACCAGCCCAGAGGCTGTCGAACCCGATGTCGAACGCGAGACAGATCACGCCGGGGATGGGCACCAGGCCATCGGGTGCCCCGGTCGCGCCGTCGAGGCGGCGGACGCCGCCGACGACCGCCGCCCACGCCGAACCTCCCGCCACCGCCAGCCAGTCGGGTTCGCCCGCGACGTCGATGTGGGTCGCACCGGCGGCGACGATGTCGCTCTGTGTCGCGATCGATCCGGCCGGGGTGGCGGTCACGGCCGGCGAGGCGCTCGCCGACGGCGACGGCGAGGTCGAAGGCGGGAGAGCGGTACTGCTACAGCCGGCGGCGACGAGCGCGAAGGCGAGGACGCCGCCCGCGATCCGCGGCCGGCGTGGCATCAGTCGTCGAGACCGGACAGTCCGCGGATCGATCGGGCGAGGGCGGACATGTCGTCGTCGCCGTGACCGTCGGCGACGAGACCGTTCTCGATCTGGGCCGCTAGCGCGCTGACCGGCAGGGTCGCGCCCAGTTGCGCGGCGAGGTCGAGGGCGATCGCGAGGTCCTTCCGATGGAGCGAGACCTTGAACCCGAGCGGGTAGTCGTTGTCGATCATCCGGCCGCTGCGGTTCGCAAGGACCCAGCTCTGCGCCGCGCCGCCACCCAGTGCGCCGACGACCTGTTCGACATCGAGACCGGCCTTGATCGCGAGCACGACCCCTTCGGCGACGCCGAGGTACGCCCCGGCGAGGATCACCTGGTTCACCGCCTTGACCGCCTGGCCTGCGCCGATCGGGCCGACGTGGGTGATCGTTCGGCCGAGGGCGTTGAGGACGGGCCGCGCGTGTTCCACATCGCGCTCGTCACCGCCGACGAAGATCGTGAGTGTCGCGTTCTTCGCCCCTTCGCTGCCGCCGGAGACCGGGGCATCGACCATGCGCAGCCCTCGCTCGCGGAGTCGCGCGGCGAAGTCCCAGCTGCCGGATGGCGCGATCGTCGAGCAGTCGATGATCAGCGTATCGGCACGGGCCGCCGATGCCACACCGTCCTCGCCGAAGAGCACCGCCTCGACGTCGGGGGTGTCCGAGACGCAGATCACGACGATCGGGGTGTCGGAGACCGCCTGGGCGGGAGACGAGGCCATCTCGACCCCGAGATCGGCGAGCTCAGGCGCTCGCCCGGAGGTCCTGTTCCACGCCGTCACGGCGAAGCCGGCGCGTGCCAGGTTGGCTGCCATCGCGGCACCCATCGTGCCGAGTCCGAGGAACGCGACCTTGTCCATGGTCGCCATGGTACGGGCAGCCTGCGCTATCGACGGGCCTGCAGGCCGGTGACTCTTAGTGCGGGCGGCGCCGCATATCGGTCGTCGCGAGCGACTGCTGGGTCTGGATCGCGACCGCCTCGGCCATCGCCGCTTGCTGCGCGGATCCCGGTGCGCCGTGGCAGGACGTCGTCCCGCTATCGGTGAAGGACTGACCGGCGATCGGGATGAACTGGAAGTCGTACGACGAGGAATGGAGGGTGAGCTTCAGGACGCCGTACGTCGTCCCGTTGCGAACCTCGCTATTGGCCATCACGTTGCTGCCGAAGCCCACGAGCGACTCGCCGCCCGTCCCGACGACGATCTCGCGCAGACCGAAGGACGGGTCAGCGACACCGGCCACGGTCTGCGGCGCGAACCGCTCATAGCCGTGGCGATGACCGGCGATCACGAGGTCGACGCCGGCGTTGTACATCGTCGTCCAGAGCGTGGCACCGGTACTGCTGATCGATGTCTGCGTCGAGGAGAAGCGCGGGTGATGGAAGATCGCGGCGGTGCAGCTGGTGGGATGTGCCGCGAGGTCGGCGATCAGCCACTGGTTCTGTGGCGAGCTCGATCCACAACCACCGGTCACGCCAGGTGAACTGCAATTGGTGTTGAGCACGACGATGTGCCAGGCGCCGATGTCATAGCTGTAGTAGCCCTGACCGACATTACCAGCCGCCGACCCGAAGTACCCGAAGTACCCGGCCGCGCTGCTGGATGAGTCGTACTCGTGGTTCCCGATGACCGGCTTGGTGCGGGATTTCTGGCGTCCCCAGGTCGGGTCGTAGCAGTTGTTGAAGTCCGTGCTGGTGCCGTTCGGGTAGGCGTTATCGCCAGCCGTGAAGACCGTGCCGGCGATCCCGTCGAGCAGGTTGGCCGTGGCGTTGTCCTGCGTCCGACCGCAGTCGGCGATATCGCCGGCGCCGACGAGCACGTCGCTCCCGCCGGTCTGCTGGGAGACGTCGATCGTTCGTTGCGCCTGCGAGCCTGGCCCGGCCCCATTGCTCGGGGTCAAGGTGACGGTGTAGGTGCCCGGATCGTTGTAGGTGTGCGTCGGGTTCTGGAGCGTGGAGGTGTTGGCGCTGCCCGAGTTCGGGTCACCGAAGTTCCAGCTCCACGACGTCGGACCGTTGCTCGACGTGTCAGTGAAGGTGGTCGTCAGCGGCGTGAACCCGGTCGTGGGGGACGCGTTGAACGATCCGACCGGCGGCATCGGCGGTGGTGTGCCGCCACCGTTGATGACGAGCTGCGGCTGGTTCGACGACGCCTCGCGGCTGTTGACGATGAGGCTGTCGGTGTTCGAGCCCTTCAGCGCCAAGGTGATGAGGGTTCCAGGTGTCACGGAGCTGTTCGGCAGCGTGATGTCGACGTAGGCGTTCAAGGTGCCCGGCGTCGACGTCGCGATGGCTGTCCCGGTGATCGCCGGCGCGTTGTTCCAGTTGATCGTCGCCTCGTTCCACGTCGGGTTGCCGAGCGCAAAGACGCTTTGGAGGTTCTTCGTCGCATCGGTCACGTACAGCCGCAACGTGACCGAATCCACGGTGCCGATCGAAGCCGGGACATCGAAGCGGAGATACGAGCGATAGATCGAGCCACCATTGGTCTCACGTGTCCGCAACGACACCAGCGTCCCGTAGTTCGTGGTCGCTGAATCCGACCGGATCTGGGCGTCCGCGACCGGTGTCAGCGTCGCCCCGCCGCCGCCGCTTGGCGTACCCGTCGGGGTTGCCGTCGGTGTGGATGTCGGGGTCGCTGTGGGCGTTGCCGTCGGGGTGGCCGTCGGCGTCGCGGTCGGCGTGGAAGTGGGCGTCGCCGTTGGCGTCGGGGTCGGGGTATCGGTCGGCGTTGGCGTCGCCGTGTCTGTCGGCGTGGGCGTCGGCGTGTCTGTCGGCGTGGGCGTCGGCGTCGGGTCGTCGAACACGACGACGAGCTGCGGCTTGTTCGTCGCGTCTTCCCGGCTGCTGAAGGCAAGGTTGTTGTTGCCGGCCGACTTGATGAAGAACGTCTGCAGCGTGGAGCTCGTGATCGCTCCGGCGCTTAACGGGATGTCGTTGTACCCGGTGACGGGGACGGCGCTCGCCCCGACCGGACTCGCCTCGGGCGCAGGTCCGTTGTTGGAGTTGATCGTGTTCTCGGCCCATGTCGAGTCGGTGACCCGGAAGACGTTCTGGACGTTCGGCGTCGGGTCCGATGGGACGAACAGGCGCAGCGTGACGGACTGGATCGTCTTGCCCGCGAGACCGCTGACGTCGAACTTCAGGTAGGCCCGGTAGGTCGGATCGGTCGACGTGCCGGCGCCCTCACGGGTCCGCAACGGGTTTGTCGAGCCGTAGTTGTTGGTCGGCGAGGCGACCGCGACGTGGGCGTCAGCGACCGGGGTAAGGGTGACGCTGGTGGCAGCGCTGGTGCCCGCCGGAAGAAGTCCGGCAAGCACGACCAGTGCCGCGACCGTGGTGACGTAGATCCCCGCGCGCGTCCGAGCCAATTCCCCCACACCCCCTGATGGCGGCGCACGACCGCCAGACGTTTGCGGCAGGGTACCCCGAAAGTACCGCCGCTGTCGAAATCACGGTGCGGCGCGACAACGACGGAGGTGTGTCGTCGAGGGGATTGGCGCGCCCGGCGAGACTCGAACTCACGACCTTTAGGTCCGCAACCTAACGCTCTATCCACTGAGCTACGGGCGCCGCGTGCCGTCGAGATCGGAGATGGCGGAGAGGGAGGGATTCGAACCCTCGGAGCAGGTTGCCCCACTCAACGGTTTAGCAAACCGCCGCACTAGGCCTCTATGCGACCTCTCCGTTCGAACGGCTGGCGAATGCTATCACGGGCCTCTGGCCCGACCACTCTCGGGCAAGCCCTCCGCCCGCGTTGACAGCGACGTGACCGGACCGCACACTGCCGTGCACGCATGAGCCCGACCTTCTACTTTCGATGCCCGGCATGAGCGTCCTCAGTCACTGAGACCGAGGGCACGGGTCGTGCCGGGCGAACGAAGCAGAGGCGAGACCTCTGCTTTTTTGTTTGGCCGACCTCGATGAGCGAGGAGTCAACAGCGCGATGTTCGTCGTGATGGCCACCGGGGCCAGCGAAGCCGAGGTCCTGGGGGTCAAGAGCCGGATCCTGGCCGAGGGTCTGACGCCGTTCGACCATCAGGACGTCGACCACGTGGTCATCGCCGTGGTCGGGGAGATGGGCGGCCGCAAGCCTGCGCTTCTCGAGAGCTTCGCCGTGCTGCCCGGGGTCGAACGGGTCACGCCGATCAATCGGCCGTTCAAACTCACCTCCCGCGAGTTCCATCCGGAGGACACGGTCATCCGGGTCCTCGACGCGGCGATCGGCGATGGGTCGTTGACCGTGATGGCGGGCCCCTGCTCGGTCGAGAACCGGGACCAGCTATTCGAGACGGCCGACGCGGTGGCCGCGGCGGGCGCGACGGTCCTGCGGGGCGGCGCGTTCAAGCCGCGGACGAGCCCGTACGCATTCCAGGGCCTGGGCGTCGAGGCGTTGCGCTACCTCGCCGAGGCCCGCGATCGCACGGGCCTTCCGATCATCACCGAGGTCATGGAGCCGTCCCAGGTCGACATCGTCGCCGAGTACGCCGACATCCTCCAGATCGGGACTCGCAACATGCAGAACTACTCGCTGCTGCGGGACGTCGGGCGTGTCGCGCGGCCGGTCATGCTCAAGCGTGGCTACGGCGCGACCGTCGAGGAATGGCTGATGGCCGCCGAGTACATCGTCAGCTCCGGCAACCCGAACGTGATCCTCTGCGAGCGCGGGATCCGCACGTTCGAGACCTACACGCGCAACACGCTCGACCTCGCGGCGGTGCCGCTGCTACATCACCTGACCCACCTGCCGGTCATCGTGGATCCGAGCCACGCGACGGGGAAGCGCTGGCTGGTACGGCCCCTGGCGATCGGCGGCGTCGCGGTCGGGGCGGACGGCGTGATGGTGGAGGTCCACCCCGACCCGGATGCGGCCCTGTCCGACGCGGAGCAGCAGCTCGACCTCGACATGTTCCGCTCGCTGATGGACGCGATCGTCCCGGTCCACGAACACGTCCAGTCGCTCCACGGCGACCCCGTCCTCGCGACGGCGGGCGCGGGCGCGGCGGCGGCGTCCGCCGGTGCGGACGGCCTGGCGAAGCATTGATCACGGCCGACGTCGCCACGGTCCGGCCCGCGACGCGGTTGCGCGGCGAGCTGCGGCTGCCCGGCGACAAGTCGATCAGCCACCGAGCCCTGATCCTCTCGGCGCTGGCCACAGGCGAGAGCCGGATCACCGGCGCCGGCGATGGCGCCGATGTCCGCTCGACCGCGGCGATCATGCGCGCGCTCGGCGCGACGGTCGAAGTGAGACCCGATGACGATGGCCGGAACGTGGCGTACCGGGTCGCATCGCTGGGGGCTGACGGCCTCCGCGAACCCGACACGATCCTCGATTGCGGCAACTCGGGTACGAGCCTTCGCTTGATCGCCGGGGTGCTCGCCGGCCTGCCGATGACCGCGATCCTTGACGGTGACGGGTCGTTGCGCCGCCGTCCGGTCGCTCGTATCATCGAGCCACTGCGTCGGATGGGCGCGGTGCTCCACGGTCGACGCGCCGATTCCCTCCCTCCCCTCACCGTGGTCGGGCACACCCCACTGCGGGGCATGGACCACACCACGCCGGTCCCATCGGCACAAGTGAAGTCCGCGATCCTGCTGGCGGGTCTGCGAGCCGAGGGACGGACGACGGTCCGGGAACACGTCGCGACGCGGGACCACACGGAGCGCATGCTGCGAGCGCGGGGCGTGCCGGTCGAACGGGCGGAGGACGGCGACGCCGTAATGGTGACGCTGGAAGGAGGGACGGCAGTGCAGGCGATCGATCAGCACGTGCCGGCCGACGTCTCCGGCGCGGCCTTCTGGCTCGTTGCCGCCGCGATCCATCCCGATGCCGAACTGACGTTGCGGGACGTCGGTGTCAACCCGACTCGCCGCGCGATCATCGACATCCTGCGCTCGATGGGTGCGTCGATCGAGGAGCGCCGCGTCGACGACGCGGTCGACCCATCCGTCGGCGAACCCATCGCCGACCTCGTCATACGGTCGTCCGAGCTGCGCGCCGTCGAGCTCGGGCCTGCCGACGTCGCGTCCGCCATCGATGAGATCCCCGTGCTCTGCCTCGCGGCGACCCAGGCGCGCGGCACGACCAGGATCCGTGGCGCCGGCGAGCTCCGAAACAAGGAGTCCGATCGAATCGCTGGTATCGCGGCGGGCCTCGTCGCCCTTGGCGCCGAGATCGCCGTCGATGGTGACGATCTTGTCATCCCGGGCGGCCAACGCCTTCGCGGCGGGACAGCCGACAGCATCGGCGACCACCGCCTGGCGATGACGTTTTCCGTCGCGGGCCTGATCGCAGACGACGGAGTCACCGTCCAGCGTTCCGGATCGGCGGCCGTCTCGTATCCGGGCTTCTTCGCCGATCTGGAAGGGGTGCAAGCATGACGAAGCGGGTCGTCCTGATCGGTCATCCGGTCGCGCATTCGCTGTCGGGTGCGATGCAGCAGGCGGCATTCGACGAGCTCGGGGTCGACGCTCGCTACGAGCTGTGGGACAAGCCACCCATCGACCTCGCCGATGCCGTCGCCGAGCTGCGCACGGACGACTTCCTCGGGGCGAACGTGACGATCCCGCACAAGGAGCGGGTCGTGCCGATGGTCGACCGGCTGACCGAGGAGGCCACCGCGACCGGGGCCGTCAACACGATCACGCGCGAGGGCAAGCGTCTCGTCGGTCACAACACGGACGTCGCCGGGTTCGATGTCGCCCTCGACAAGCTGGTCGGACGCCAGAAGATGCCCAAGCAAGCGGTCATCCTCGGCGCCGGTGGCGGCGCGCGCGCCGTCGTGTACGGCCTGATCCGTGAAGGGTTCCAGCGGATCATCGTGTTCAACCGACACCTCCACCGAGCGGAGGGCATGGTCAAGCACTTCTCGCGCACGGCCTCCCACATGGAGCTCCGGGCGATGCCGTGGCACGAGTCGATCATCGAATCGGAGATCGCCAAGACCAAGGTGCTGATCAATGCGACATCGATCGGCCTGACGAGCGATATCAGCCCGCTCCCTTCCGAGGTGCTGAGCAACGAGCTGCTCGTACTCGACCTGATCTACGCCAAGACCCGATTGCTGCGTGACGCGCACGCGGCAGGGGCCACGACCCTCGACGGCGAGCTGATGCTCCTCCACCAGGGAGCTGCCGCGTTCACGTTGTGTACCGGCCAGCCGGCGCCGCTCGAGTTGATGCAGTCGAAGCTCGCCGAAGCTCGCGCCGGCGGTCTGCGTTCCGCGGAGGGCGAGCCGACCGGTGAACCCGCGGTAGCCGCCGCCGAGTGACCGCGTTCCGCTTCCTCACTGCGGGCGAGTCGCATGGACCGGCCCTCGGCGTCACCATCGAGGGCGTCCCTGCGGGCCTTCGACTGACCGAGGACGCGATCGCCGCGGACCTCGCCCGTCGGCAGAAGGGCTACGGCCGCGGCGCGCGCCAGCAGATCGAGCAGGATCGGGCCGAGATCCTCGGTGGCGTCCGCCACGGACTGACGCTCGGCTCGCCGGTGATGCTCCTGGTCCGGAACCGCGATTGGGAGAACTGGACCCGCGTGATGCAGGTCGCCCCGTTGTCCGAGGACGAGGCGGACACGCTGGCGGAGCTGGCCGGTGGCGGCGACAAACGGGCGACGCCGGTCACCCGCGTCCGGCCCGGTCATGCCGATCTGGCCGGCGCCCTCAAATATGGATTCAACGATGTCCGGAACGTGCTCGAGCGCGCGAGCGCGCGCGAGACGGCGGCCCGGGTGGCGGCCGGCGCGGTCGCGCGGGCCTTCCTTGCGGAGCTGAGCATCGAGGTCTGGTCGTTCACCGCCGAGGTCGGCGGGGTGGCGGTCGATCCGGCGAACTGCACCCGCTCCCGCGAGGAGGCGGACGCATCGCCGCTGCGCTGCCCCGACCCGGACGCCGAGGAGCGGATGATCGCGCGCATCGACGAGGCCCGCTCCAACGGCGACACGGTGGGTGGCGTATTCGAGGTGGTCGCCCACGGGCTGCCGATCGGGCTCGGGTCATACGTCCACTGGGACCGCCGCTTGGACGCTGCCCTCGCGGCCGCCGTCATGAGCATCAACATCGTGAAGGGCGTCGAGTTCGGGCTCGGATTCGAGCAAACGCGGCGCTTCGGGTCGGCGGTGCACGATGTGATCGCCGGCCGCGACGACGCAGGACGCTGGGTCCATCGATCGAACAACGCCGGCGGCCTGACGGGCGGCGTGACGAACGGCGAGCCGCTTGTCGTCCGGGGCGCGGTCAAACCCATCTCGACGCTGGCCCGGCCGTTGCCGTCCGCCGACCTGATCACTGGTGAGGCTGTCGAAAAGGCGCACTACGAGCGGTCGGATATCAGCGTCGTGCCGGCGGCGGGCATCGTGGCCGAGGCGATGGTCATGCTCACGCTCGCCGCATCCGTCCTCGAGAAGGTCGGCGGGGACACCGTGGCCGACGCTGCCGCCAACCTCGCCACGTACCGGGCAAGGATCGCCCAGCCGCTCGACGCACCGGAAGCCGGCGGCGCTCGCCGTGGTGATCGGTCGGGGGACGAACCGGTCGCAGCCCATCACGGGTTGACCGGGTCGGACGAGGCCGGCTCCGGCGGCGACGACTAGGTCGACGGTATGGACATCGTCCTGGTCGGGTTGCCGGGGAGTGGCAAGAGCGTCGTCGGAAAACGGCTCGCGAATCGACATGCGGCAACCTTCATCGATCTCGACGAGCGCATCGAACGCGCCGATGGGCGGCCGATCCCGACGATCTTCGCTGAGGACGGCGAAGCGGCGTTCCGGCGGATCGAACGTGATGCCGTCGAGGCGCTCGGCCCTGCCGACCCCGACGGGCTCGTCCATCGCGTGATCGCGACCGGCGGCGGCGCCGTCCTGGACCCACGCAACCGCTGGGCGCTCTACCGCGGACGGATCGTCGTCTGGCTCGATGGCCGGCCCGAGGTCCTGGCACAGCGCCTGCGCCGTTCGCCGCATGTCCGACCGCTCGTCCAAGGTCGAGATCCGATCGGCACGCTTCGCGAGCTCGGAGCGAAGCGGGAACGGTTCTATGCCGCAGCGGACATCCACATCGCGGGGGTCGCGGACGTGGCGACGGTGGTCACGGCCGTCGAGAGCCACCTCGCCGAACGGGAGCGCGCACCGCAGCCCGGCACGCGACTGCTGTCAGCCGCGACCCCGATCGGTCGGATCGTGATCGGCGATGGCATAGCGGCCTCGGCCGTGGATGCGGCGCTCGGACGGTTGGAGGCGCGGCGCGCGCTGATCGTGTCCGAGCCGGGTGCCTGGAACGCCGTCGGGTCAGGCATCGCGGCAGGGCTCGAGGCGCGGGGGCGGGCCGTCGCGACGGTCCTGCTCCCCGAGGGCGAGGCGGCAAAACGCCTGTCCGTCATCGAGAGCGCTGCCAGCGAGCTTTCCCAGCATCACATCTCGCGAGGCGAGCCGATCATCGCGATCGGTGGCGGCGCCCTCGGTGACACGGCCGGCTTCCTCGCGGCGACGTACCTGCGGGGGATCCCGATCGTCCACGTCCCCACCTCACTCGTCGCCCAGATCGATTCATCGATCGGGGGCAAGACGGCGGTCGATCTGCCCGAGGGCAAGAACCTCGTAGGCGCCTTCCACCAGCCGACGGACGTCGTCATCGACGTCACGCTCTTGGGCTCCCTCCCCGAGCGGCATCGACGCGCGGCGCTGGGCGAGGCCGTGAAGATGGCGGCACTCGGCGACGAGCGGTTGTTCGAGCTGCTCGAGCGACGCGGTGATGCGATCGCCCGGGGCGACTCGGGATCCGTCGAGCGCGGCGAGGTCGCCGAGGTCGTCGAGCGCTGCGCCTGGGCGAAGGTCGAGGTCGTCGTGGCCGATGAACGCGAGCGTGCCGGCGGCACCGGGCGCATCCGGCTGAACCTTGGCCATTCGCTCGGCCACGCCGTCGAAGCGGCCGCGGGTTTCGACGCGCTCCTCCATGGCGAGGCCGTTGCCTATGGCCTGCGCGCTGCGTGCCGGATCGGTGAGGCCGTCGGGGTGACGCCCGCGGACCGGTCTGCGCGGATCGGGGCGGTCCTCGACAGCCTGGGTCTCGCGGTCGAGCCGCTCCCCTACGCGCTCGACGACGTCCTCGCGCATCTGGCGCAGGACAAGAAGCACGAGGGCGGCAGACTCCGCTGGGTATTGCCGACCCAGGACGGGGTGGAGATCCGCAGCGACGTGCCGGACGAGGTCGTCGTCCAGGCGGCAGGGTCGCTGCTGGCCGCGGGGAGCGCGCCGTGACGCGTGTGCTGGTCCTGCAGGGACCGAACCTGAACATGGTCGGGACACGTGAGCCGGAGATCTACGGGTACGAAACGCTCGATCAGATCCACGCCGGGATCGCGGAACGAGCCGGCGAGCTTGGACTGGATGTCGACTTCTTCCAGTCGAGTCACGAAGGGGCGTTGATCGATCGGCTGCACGCGCGCGACTTCGACTTCGCGATCGTGAACGCCGGTGGGCTGACCCACACCAGCATCGCGTTGCGCGACGCCATCCTCGCGTCCCAACGCCCCTTCATCGAGGTCCACCTTTCCGATCCGTCGCGGCGCGAGCCGTTCCGTCACGTCAACTACCTGCATGACATCGCCCTGGAGTCGATCGTCGGGCAGGGCGCGCGCGGATACCACCTCGCACTCGAGTCGATCGCACGTCGAGCGAGCGACCCTGACCGAGGGGCACCTGGTGGCTGAGCGAAGCCGCCGCAAGGCATTGGAGACCGCCGAACTTCGCCGATTGCGGCGACGGATCGACGCGCTCGATCGACGGATCGTCGCCCTGTTGAACGAGCGAGCCCGCGTCGCGCGCGAGGCGGGACAGGCCAAGGCCGACGCCGGCCGGACGGCCGTGCGTGACGCGGAACGCGAACGCGAGATCCTGCTGCGCGTGTCGATGGCGAACGAGGGCCCGATGCCGCAGGCCGATCTGATCGCCCTGTATCGCCGGCTCTTCGCGGCCACGCGCGCGCTCGAATCCCGCGACCGGCGTCGCCCGCGGGACGTCGACGCCGGGGGTGGCGACGCCTGACACCGGCGAGCCTGATCGCCTCGATGTACCGGCGCGGCTGACGCGTTTCGCACCGGCCCCGACCGGGTATCTCCATCTCGGTCACGTCGCGAACGCCATCTGGACATGGGCGCTCGCTCGGCGGAGCGGTGCGGATGTACTGCTGCGCATCGAGGATCACGACCGGCAGCGATGCCGGCCGGAATACGACGCCGCGCTTCTCGAGGATCTCGAGTGGCTCGGGTTTCGGGCTGATCTGGGGCCGGTCCGCCAGACCGACGCCGACGCTCAGATCGCGTACGAGACCTCGCTGGCGCTCCTTCGGACCGCGGGTCTCGCCTACGGCTGTGACTGCACGCGATCGACCTTCGCACGTTGGGCCGGCGAGCACGGCCGCGCGTGGTCGGGCCCGGGCTGTCCCGGGACATGCCGCGAACGAGGTATTACCGGACCCGTGGTGCGCGTCGCGCTCGGCGGGGGGTCAGAGGCATGGACCGACCGCCTCGCCGGGCAGCGTGAGGGCGAGGTCGCCCCGAACGGTGACCTGCCCGCCCGCGACCGGCACGGTAACTGGAGCTACGGGTTCTGCGTGGTCGTCGACGATCTGCGTCAGGGCGTCGATCTTGTCGTCAGGGGCGAGGACCTCCTGGATGCCACCGCCGCGCACATCCGACTGGGACAGCGTCTCGGCCGCGCGACCCCGCCGGCGTTCGCTCACCATCCGCTCGTCCGGAGACCGGATGGCAGCAAACTCTCGAAATCCGCGGGCGACACCGGCGTGCGGGAGCTCCGTCATTCAGGTGGGTCACCTGACGACGTCATCGCGCTCGCAGCCCAGATGACCGGGTTCTTCGAACAGCCGTGAACGGCCGTGAACGTCTGTGGGTCGGCGTGTCCCATACCGAGTGAAAGGGTCGAGGTACGGCCCGCGCGGAGGACCCGTGGAGCAAGAGCTGATCCTGCGAGCAGCCCGTGGCGACGCAGAGGCGTTCGATGCTCTGGCACGCGACCGCATCGACCGGTTGTTTGCGATCGCAGTCCGCATCCTCCGTGACCACCATGACGCGGAGGACGCCGTACAACAGGCGCTGTGGACAGCGTGGGCGGATCTACCCGGCCTTCGGGACCCGGAGCGATTCGACGCGTGGCTCTACCGCCTGCTCGTGCGCGGTTGTTTCCGGGCCGGCCGGTCGCGACGCCGGCGCCTGAGTCTGGTCCGGCCACTGTCCGACCCCGACGAGGCGATCGGCGGAGCTGACGGGCCGCGCGACGTCGAAGCACGGGATGCTCTGGACCGGGCCTTCGCCCTACTCGGCACCGAGCACCGCTCGGTCGTCGTCATGCACCACTACCTGGGGATGCCCCTCGAGGAGATCGCCGACGTGCTCGGTGTACCGAGCGGGACGGCGCGCTCGCGTCTCCACTACGCGCTGCGCCGCCTGCGCGCAGCGATCGAGCCCGTCGAAGAGATCGAGCCCATGGCCGAGGCATCGAGATGATCGACGACCAGCGCACCGACCACATGATCCGCTCGTGGATCGACACCGGTCCCGACCGGGCATCGGCGGAGTTCGTCGAGCGAACGCTGGCACCCATCCCCCGGATGCGCCAGCGACGGTCGTGGCGGATCGGACTCGAGCGTCGGGTCGGGCCGCTCATGCCGCTCGCTGCCGCCGTGGCGGTGGTCGCGGTCGTGGTCGGACTCGGCCTGTTGCCCAAGGGTGTACCGATCGGCGGCCCCAACCCGTCAGGGAGCCCATCGCCAGCGCTGGGTTCCAACAAGCCGACGTTCGAGCTGATATTCGGCGAGGGCGCGACCGCCCGGGTGTTCCGCTCGGATCCTTCGGCGAGCGTCCAGACCTGCAATGTCAAGCCAACGGGTCCGTCCTACGCGCTGTACGCGGGCGGTGATCCGTTCGTCAACATCGACTTCCTCGTTGGCGCGGGGGCTGAGAAGCCGGGCGGCGGATCGCGCGTCGCCGCCGAGATCCAGGCCGACGACCTGTACGTCCGGTTCGACCCGGCGATCCTGCGTGGCGGGGATGCCGCCGGGCGAAGCCAGGCCACCGTCTCGATCAGAACCGAGGGGTCCGCGACGACGTTCGTCGTAGATGCGACCACCCCGGACAGCTACCACGGCGACGTCCCGATCCACGTCTCGCTG
>Ga0157378_10003033_pt1 | contig 14927 bp, 16 predicted proteins | sample M65metaG_FD_115309 | JGI IMG/M metagenome (GOLD analysis project Ga0157378, IMG submission 115309) | Miscanthus rhizosphere microbial communities from Kellogg Biological Station, Michigan, USA - M6-5 metaG | ecosystem: Host-associated > Plants > Roots > Rhizosphere > Soil | place: USA: Michigan...
AAGCAGGGCGTGCTTGCAGTGGCCGGGCGCCGCGTGCTGCTCGCAGGAGGTGTCTCGAACACGCCCGGCTACCGCTTCACCCTGCTGAACACCGTCACGGCGGCCCGGCACCGGTTCGCGTGGCCGAGCATCCTTGCCGGCTTCGACGCGCCGGCGGTCGATCCACGGGGCCGCTTCATCGCCATCCCGTGCGCCGATCCGTCCTGGCACAACACCGGTCGACAGGTACTCGACGTCTGGGTGCTCGATACCGCGACGGCGAGGCTCACCCACCTTCCCGGAACGCCGGCGTATGTGTCGCTCAAGCGCACGAGCATTGCGTGGACGCACGACGGCCGGCTCGTGCTCCTCGGCGAGAATGACGAGCGGGCCTTCGTCGGCGTCTGGCGCTACGGACAGAAGCGCCTTTCGCTCAAGACCGTGCGCCTGCCCGCACGCGAGGGCGCGAGCGACGCGTTCGCGCCCATCGGCTAGGGCGCCGCGGCAGCTGCGCTCAGACGGAGACGAGCAGGCTCGTGGCGTAGAGGACGCCGATGCCGCCGAGCAGGCCGCCGGCGCTCTTGGGATACAGGAACTGGCCCGCCTCGTTGCGGATGAACGGCGCCAGCTGGACGATCACCTGCGCGATCGCTCCGGCTCCGACGCCCAGCAGGAACGCGACCAGGCTCCCGTTGAAGGCGGAGGCGCCGATCCAGGCGCCCACGATTGCCGGGCCGCCGGCGAGGAGCCCGAGGCCCGCGAGCGTCTTCAGCGAGGGGCGGTTCTTCGCGACCGGGGCGACGACGGCGAGCCCTTCGGTCGTGTTGTGGATCGCGAACCCGATCACGAGCAGGGCACCCAGCGCGAGTGCTCCCGCGGCATAGGCGGCGCCGATGGCGAGGCCCTCGCCGAGATTGTGGAGGCCGATCCCGACCGCGACGAGCAACGCGAGGTGGAGGCCGCCGGCCTTCGCTCCGCCTGACGCCGCCTGCCCGCGTGAGCGCATGGTGGAGTCGACCGTGGCGAGCACCAGATAGCCGACGATCGCCCCGAGGTAGACGAGCGCCTGCCCCCCGAAGGCCTGTGAGCCCTGGCCGGCGATCTCGATTCCCTCGAGCAGGGCGTCCACGATCAGGAACACGAGCAGCCCGATCGTGAATGCGATCAGCACGCGGATGACCGACGGCTTCGAGCGCCGCAGGAGCGGGAGCCAGAGCATGCCCAGCAGCACGGGGATCACGCCAACATAGGTGCCGAGCAGAGCCATCAGGCCGTAGAAGCCCGGGCCTGCCTCGGGCGTCTCGACCGCCACGGGAATCTCGGCCGGAATCACGCCTCCGGTCGAGGTCAGCAGCGAGATCTCGTAGGCCTCGCCCTCGATCCAGGGGTAGTCGACCCTGATCGTGTCGGCGGCGAGCCGCGTGAGTTGTTCGTACTTGCTCGTGAAGTTCGCGAACCCGTCGTTGACGATCACCTGCCGGACCGAGACCGCGTCCGGCCCGTCGTTGCGCACCGTCAGCTGGATGACCCCGGGGTGGAGGGCGATCTTGTCGACCACGAGGTTCTCGACGGGCGGGCCGCGCCGCTCTGCGAGCCCTGGCGCTCCGAGGGCCGCGAAGATCACGACGATCCCGGCCATCAGCGCGAGCGGAATCAGACCGAGCAGCCACAGCCGCGCGCCGCTCGTCTGCGGTGGCGGAGCAGCCTCGGCGTTCACTGGTCCTCGACCTCGAAGAAGCCCATCCAGCCCAACTCGGCGAATTCCGTCTTGTGGGCGTGGAACATGTACTTGCCCGGGTACGGGAACGTGAGCTCGAGGATGCCGCGCTGTCCCTGCACCTGGCTGATCGTGTCCGTGTACTCCGCGGGCACGAGCGACGTCCCCGTCGGGAAGTAGTGGAAGAAGTTGGCGTGCAGGTGGAAGGAGTTGATCGGGTCGTACTCGAGGACGTTGACGAGGTAGATGCGGACGAGCGCGTCGCGCTTCACCTTGATCGGGCTGTTGAGGTAGTGGAAGCCGACGGTGTTGACGGCGTAGATCTCGTTGCCGAAGTCGAAGTTCGTGTCGAACGCGTTCATGACCATCACGAGCTCGTCGGCCGGCGCGCGGGGCTCCTTGGGATCCACGATGAACATGCCGTAGAGGCCCTTCGCGATGTGCGCGGCGAGTGGCGAGGCGTGGCAGTGATAGAGGTGGAGGCCGAACGGCCCGGCGTCGAACTCGTACGTGAACGACTGGCCGGGCTGGATGAGCCCTCCGCCGATGTCCTCCCCGAGGCCGGGCACGCCGTCCATCTCCGAGGGGTGGATGCCGTGGAAGTGGACGGTGTGCGGATGCGCGCTGCCGTTGCTGAAGCGGATCCGCAGCCGGTCTCCGTCGACGCATCTGAGGGTGGGGCCGGGAACGCGGCCGTTGAACGTCCAGGCGGCGTATCTGACGCCGGGAGCGATCTCGATCTCCTTGTCGCTGGCGACGAGGTTCCACTCGCGCAGCGTGCGCCCGTCCGCAAGCTTCAACGTGCGTCCCCAGTCGAAATCGCGCACGATCAGGCTCGGGTCGAAGCCGTTGGCCGCGCTGTCGACGATGCCGCCCCGTGCAAAGCCGGCATGGCCGGAGTGCGCGGCAGCCGCCGCCGGATCGTGATCCATGCCGGGCATCTCGCCGGCTGCGGTGGCCGTGCCCGAGGTTCCGAGTTGCGAGGCCCCGGCCGCCACCGCGCCCAGCGAAGCGGCCAGCGACGAGAGCACCCTCCGTCTCGTGAATGCAACCACCGCGCCTGCCGCCTCCCGTGGCCGAGCTATGGGCGAAATAGATATTTAGTGCACTCTAAACCCTCTTTGAGCATAGGCTAGCCCAGCGCCGCGCGCAAACGGCGCGCACGACCCCGATCGTGCGGACCGGGCATCGCGCGCTGCTGTCCTCGGCTACGCGCCCGTCCCGGTGCGCTCGAGCTTGCGGATCGTGCGGTTGCGCATGCGGCGCAGCACGGGCCCGTAGAGGAAACGACCGCCGCCGGTGGTGAGGCGGATGTACGGACTGCTGTCCATGAACGGCAGGAAGCGGTCGGGGAAGCCCGGCATCGTGCAGGCGATGCAGATGCCGCCCACGTTCGGGCAGCCGCCGACGCCGTTCACCCAGCCGCGCGCCGGCACGTTGCACTTGGCCACGGGGCCCGAGCAGCCCACCTTCGCGAGGCACGTTCCGTGGTCTGCGAGCGACTTCGCGAAGCGGCCGTGCTCGGCGAGCCCGGCCCGGTCGCAGGTCTCGTGCGCGGTCTGCTCGAACAGCCACAACGGCCGGCCCTGATCATCGAGCTCCGTCGGCGGGGAGACGCCGGCGATCTCCAGGGCGATGCGCTGGAGCGTCTCGGTGATCGCGTCCGGCTGCACCGGGCAGCCGGGCAGGTTGATCAGCGGATTGCCGTGCCGCGAGACGAAGTGGTGGCCGAGATGGTCGCGCAATCCCATCGCGCCCGTGGGGTTGTTGCGCATCGCCGGGACTCCGCCGTAGGCCGCACAGGTGCCGAGGGCCATGACGACGGCCGCGCGCGGCGCGAGCCTGTCGATCCAGGTGCTGGCGGTGATGGGCTGGCCTTCCGGATCCACGCCGAAGCCCGACCAGTGACCCTCGCCGTTGATCTCCTCGTTCGCGACGGAGCCCTCGACGACCAGCACGAACGGATCGAGCTCGCCGCGCGCGGCGGCGTGCCAGGCCTTCATGTAGTCGTCGCCGACGTCGTACGCGAGCAGGGGGTTGTAGAGCGCGATCCGTGGCTGTCCCGGGATCGCACCGCGCAGGAGCTCTTCCAGGCTTGGACTCGTCGCGGCCGTCAGCGAGACGGACTCACCGTCGCAGCTGAGCCCGCTGGTCAGCCACAGCACGTGCACGAGCATTCGCTCGACGTCGCGGCCATTACCCGTGAAATCGACCGTCTGCCTCACGCGCCGACCGCGGCGTCGTCGGTCTCGGTCTCACGACGCGCGCTCGCGCGATGCGCGAGCGCGGCGAGGTGCTCCTCCGCGGTGCCCTGAAGGTGCAGTGCGCCGTCGCGGCTCGTGACCAGCCCTGCCTGCGAGAGCCGCGACAGGGCGTGGGAGACCGATGGCCGCTCCGCGCCGACCAGTCGTCCGAGCAGCCGGTGGGTGAGCGGCAGCGCGAGACGGATGCCGCCGGGCTCGACCCGCCCCCAGCGGCCGGCCAGGTGCCAGAGCAGCAGCGTGATCCGCACCTCCAGCCGCGGCTGCGAGGTGATCGCGCGCTGGACGTCGAGGTCGGCGGTGCGCGCGCACGCGCGGGCGAGCAAGGCGTGCGAGATCTGAGGCCACGGCTTGACGCGCTCGGCGAATGCGTCGTCGAGCAAGGCCAGGCGGGCCGGGATCAGCGCGTTCCACGTCGAGCTGCGCTCGAGCAGGTCGTCTGCGCGCGGGGAGAGCGGCTGCAGGACGTCGCCGTCGCCGACGATCTCCGTGGCGGTGCGGTCGCCCACGCGCACGTCGACGCTGAGCACGCCGTCGAGGATGAGCACGCCGGGCCCGTGGCCGACCTGGGCGAAGCAGCGCGAGAGGTCACAGGCGCCGGCCGGCGCGGCGAACACGACGGCCGTCACGACCTGCCGCGCGACGAGGCGCATGCGCAGGTCCAGTTGCTCGGCGAGGTCGTCGTCGAGGTCGAGGAGATAGCGGTAGGACGAGGTTGGCAGCGCGTCGATGCTGGACAGTTCGCGCAGCGCGGGCCACTGCTCCGTGCCCTGCGCTGAAGATGGCGGTCGAGCGGCGATGTGGTCCTCACCAACTGGTTGAGAGAGCCGTCCCGCCCCGGGGGCTTCTCGGCGGTGCACGGTGATCCTACGCCTCGTGTACCCAGCGCGAAAGGCCGGTAATCACGATTACCGGGCGCGTTCGAGAGGGTCCGGTAAGCGCGATTACGTCGCCCTATTCGCGGCAACCGGCCGCTGATAGAACGCTTCCGACCGGCAGAACACACCGCTCTCGCGGCGCACGCCACCCCAGCCAGAAAGGCACGGTGCGTATGTGCTTGGCGATCCCAGGTCAGGTGATCGAGCTCGTCGATGAGGCCAACCGGCTGGCCCGCGTCGAGGTGGCGGGAGTGCGGCGCAACGTGAACGTCGGCCTGCTCGACGACGAGGGTGGCGTGCAGCCCGGCGACTGGGTGCTCATCCACGTCGGATTCGCGCTCTCGAAGGTCGACGAGGAGGAGGCGCACGCGACGCTCGCCCTGCTCCAGGGCATGGGCGCCGAGTACGAGCAGGAGCTCGAAGAGCTCAAGGCGAGCGTGATCGAATGACCGGAGACGAACAGGCCTGGGCCACACCGGCCTGCGTGGACGAGCACTGCATCACCTGCGGCGATCAGGGCCTCCCCCTGCGCATCGTCGCTCTCGAAGGGGCCGGCCTCGCGCGCTGTCGCGACGAGGCCGCGCCCTCCGAGCCCGACACCACAGTCGACGTCCAGCTCGTCGGCGAGGTCGCCCCGGGCGATCTCGTGCTCGTCCACGCGGGTGTGGCGCTCGTTCATCTGGGCGGGGTGAGCGCATGAAGTACGTCGACGAGTTTCGCGACGCCGAGCTGGGCCGGGCCGTGTCGGCCGAGATCGCCTCGACGGTGGACGCGAGCCGCCACTACAAGGTCATGGAGGTCTGCGGCGGCCACACCCACTCGATCTACAAGTACGGCGTCGACGACCTGCTGCCGCCCAATGTCGAGCTCGTCCACGGCCCGGGCTGCCCCGTCTGCGTGATCCCCATGGGGCGCGTCGACGACGGCATCGCGGTCGCGCGCCGGCCCGAGGTGATCTTCACGTGCTTCGGCGACATGCTGCGCGTCCCGGGCGCGAACGGGACGCTGCTCGACGCCAAGGCCGAGGGCGCGGACGTGCGCATGGTCTACTCCCCGCTCGACGCGCTGCGAATTGCGCGGGAGAACCCCGAGCGCGTCGTCGTCTTCTTCGCCATCGGCTTCGAGACCACGGCGCCCTCGACGGCGCTGACGCTGCGGCGCGCGAAGGACGAGGGGATCGAGAACTTCCTCTGCCTCTGCAATCACGTCACGATCGTGCCGCCGCTGCGGGCCCTGCTCGAGTCGCCCGACCTGCAGCTGGACGGCTTCATCGGGCCGGGCCATGTCGCGACCGTCGTCGGCGCGCGGCCGTTCGAGTTCATCCCGATCGACTACCAGAAGCCGATCGTGATCTCGGGCTTCGAGCCGCTCGACCTGCTGCAGTCGGTGCAGATGATCATGCGGCAGCTCGCCGAAGGCCGCTGCGAGGTCGAGAACCAGTACGCGCGCGTCGTCCCGTACGAGGGCAACTCCGCGGCCCTGCGGGCGATGGGGGAGGTCTTCGAGCTGCGTCCGCACTTCGAATGGCGCGGTCTCGGCTTCATCTCGCAGAGCGCGCTACGCCTCTCCGACGCATACCGCGACTTCGACGCCGAGGCGCGCTACGAGGTGCCGAACGTGCGCGTCGCCGATCCCAAGGCGTGCCAGTGCGGCGAAGTGCTCAAGGGCGTGATCAAGCCCTGGGAGTGCAAGGTCTTCGGCAGCGCCTGCACCCCCGAGCATGCGATCGGGACGTGCATGGTGTCGCCCGAGGGCGCGTGCGCCGCGTACTACACCTACGGTCGCTTCGCTCGCGAGCGAGAGGTGGTCTGAGCATGTCGCACTCCGGCGTGAGCGAGCGCGAGCAGCGCGTGCTGGACGTGATCGCGAAGCAGCGCGCGCGCAGGCCGAAGCTGCGCGATGCCCACATCACGATGGCGCACGGCGCGGGCGGCAAGGCCACGCAGACGCTGATCGAGGGGGTGCTCGTCCCGGCCTTCGCCTCTCCGGTGCTCGACGTGCTCGCCGATGTCGCGACGGTCGAGGCCGGCGGTGTGCGCCTCGCCTTCACGACCGACAGCTTCGTCGTCAAGCCCATCCGCTTCCCGGGCGGGTCGATCGGCGAGCTCGCCGTCAACGGCACCGTCAACGATCTCGCCATGGGCGGCGCCCGGCCGCTCGCGCTCAGCCTCGCGATGATCCTCGAGGAGGGCCTCGCCACCGACGTCCTGCGCGCAGAGGTCGAGGCGATCGCCCAGGCCGCGACCGCCGCCGGCGTCGAGGTCATGGCCGGGGACACGAAGGTCGTCGAGCGCGGCCACGCCGATTCGATGTACCTCTGCACGACCGGCATCGGCCTGGTCGACGAGCGAGCCCTGCTCGCGCCCTCGAACCTGCGCGCGGGCGACCGGGTGCTCGTCTCGGGCTCGATCGGCGAGCACGGCACGGCGATCATGCTCGCCCGCGGCGAGTTCGACCTGGACGCCGACGTCGAGTCCGACACCCGCCCGCTGTGGACGGCGGTCGACGCGCTGCTCGCCGCCGCCGGCCCCCATCTGCGCTGTCTGCGTGACGCGACGCGCGGCGGCGTGGCGTCGGTTCTGAACGAGCTCGCCCGCGCCTCGGAGGCCGCCATCGTCGTGCGCGAGAAGGACATCCCCGTGCGGCCGGCGGTGGCGGGAGCGGCTGAGCTGCTCGGCATCGACCCCATGTACATCGCCAACGAGGGCACGTTCGTCGTGTTCGTGGGGCCCGAGGGCAGTGACGCGGCGCTGGCAGCGCTGCGCGCCGTGGAGGGCTGTGAGGCCGCCGTCGAGATCGGCGAGGTCAAGTCCTCGCCGGCCGGGATGGTGCTGATGGAAACCGCGTTTGGCGGCAAGCGGGTGGTCGACCAGCTGGTCGGTGATCCGCTGCCGCGCATCTGTTGATCGAGCCAGGGAGCTGAGCATGTCGAGCATCGAGTTCGCGCCGAAGCAGAAGGCCACGGAGCAGGTGACCGCTCACGTGCTGTGGATGACGACCGGCCTCTCCTGCGAGGGCGACTCGGTGGCCATGACGGCGGCCACGAATCCGAGTCTCGAGGACATCGTGCAGGGGATCATCCCCGGCATGCCCAAGGTCGTCATCCACAACCAGGTGATCGCCTACGAGGTCGGCCAGGAGTTCATCCAGGCCTGGTTCGACGCCGAGGAGGGCAAGCTCGACCCGTTCGTCCTGATCATCGAGGGGTCGATCGGGAACGAGCAGATCAACGGCGAGGGGCACTGGTCGGGCTTCGGGGTGAATCCGTCGAACGGCCAGCCGATCACGACCAACGAGTGGGTCGACCGGCTGGCCAACAAGGCAGCCGCGGTGGTCGCGATCGGGACGTGCGCCACCTACGGCGGCATCCCGGCGATGAAGAACAACCCGACCGGCGCGATGGGCCTGCCCGACTACCTCGGCTGGAAGTGGAAGTCCAAGGCCGGCCTGCCCGTCATCTGCATTCCCGGCTGCCCCGCGCAGCCGGACAACATGACCGAGATGCTGCTCTACCTCGTGCTGCATCTGGGAGGGCTCGCGCCCGCGCCCGAGCTCGACGATCAGCTGCGGCCGGTCTCGCTCTTCGGCCGCACCGTGCACGAGGGCTGCAACCGCGCCGCGTTCTTCGAGCACGGCAACTTCGCCACGGAGTACGGCAGCGACCACCGCTGCCTGGTCAAGCTCGGCTGCAAGGGCCCCGTGGTCAAGTGCAACGTACCGGTGCGCGGCTGGGTCAACGGCATCGGCGGTTGCCCCAACGTCGGCGGCATCTGCATGGCCTGCACGATGCCCGGATTCCCCGACAGGTACATGCCGTTCATGGACGAGGACTCCAAGGGCAGGGTCTCCTCGAGCGTGGCCAGGTTCACGTACGGCCCGGTGCTGCGCCACTTCCGCAATCAGTCGATCAAGAAGGTCGGCGATCTCGAGCCTGAGTGGCGCAAGCGCGGTACCCAGCTCACGTCCGGGTACCAGAAGCGCTGGTAACGGGCCCTCCGAGAATCTGACGAAAAGAGGCACACGTGGCTACGACGCAGACCCCCGAGGGTCAGAAGATCATCGTCAAGGAGATGTCGTGGGACCCGATCACGCGGATCGTGGGCAGCCTGGGCATCCACACGGAGATCGACTTCACCAACCAGCAGGTGCTGAAGTGCTACAGCACCTCGATGGTGTTCCGCGGCTTCGACATCTTCATGAAGGGCATCGACCCGCGCGACGCCCACTTCATCACGAGCCGTATCTGTGGCATCTGCGGTGACAACCACTGCACGTGCTCGTGCCTGAACCAGAACATGGCCTACGGGGTGAAGCCGCCGAAGCTCGGCGACTACGCCTACAACCTGGCCGAGTCGGCCGACTTCATGTTCGACCACGCGATCTTCAACGACTGCATGGCGAACGTCGACTTCTGCGAGCAGATGGTCAAGGAGACCAATCCGACGCTGCTCAAGACGGCCGAGAACACGCCCTCCCCGCACGGCGACATTCACGGCTACAAGACGATCGCCGACATCATGCGGGCGCTCAACCCGTTCACCGGCAGCTTCTACCTCGAGACCCTCCAGGTAGCGCGCTACACGCGCGAGATGTACTGCCTCTTCGGCGGCCGCCACACCCACCCCTCGACGATCATGCCGGGCGGCGTCTCGGCGGACATCACGCACCAGACCTGCACGGACTACTACGTGCGCCTGATGCGCTACATCGAGTACGTCAAGCGCACCGTGCCGATGCACGACGACCTGTACGACTTCTTCCTGCAGCAGTTGCCGGGCTACGACATGGTCGGCTACCGCGACACGGATCTGGTCTGCTGGGGCTGCTTCGATGATCCCGACTACGTCGACTACAGCTACAAGGGAATGACGGAGTGGGGGCGGCACCGCTTCATCACGCCCGGCCTCGCGTTCAAGGGCGAGCTGATCACGACGGACCTCGTCGAGATCAACCTGGCCATGCGCATCCTGCTGGGCAGCTCGTACTTCGACGACTGGTCCTCGGAGGAGACGTATGTCTCGAGCGACCCGCTCGGCAACCCGGTCGACAAGCGTCACCCGTGGAACAAGACGACGCTGCCGAAGCCGCAGAAGCGCGACTTCACCGACAAGTACAGCTGGGTGACCTCGCCGCGCATGTACGACAAGCGCAACGACACGTATGTGGCCTGTGACACGGGCGGCGGACCGTTCGCCCGGCAGTGGGTCACGGCCAAGGCCGGCCTCGTCGACATCGGCTATCTCAAGGCCACCGGCCACAGCCTCCAGATGGTGCTGCCCAAGACCGCCACGATGCCCGAGATGGAGCTCGAGTGGCACGTGCCCGAGAAGTCCAACGCAATCGAGCGGGACCGTGCGCGCTCCTATCACCAGGCCTACTCGGCGCTGGTAGGGCTCTACTGCCTGGAGAAGGCACTGGCCGAGATCCGCGCGGGCCGCACGAAGAGCTGGGCCTCGTTCAAGGTGCCGGACGACGCGGTGAGTGTCGGCTTCCACGAGGCCGCGCGGGGCGTGCTCTCGCACCACATGGTGATCAGGGACGGCAAGATCGCGAACTACCAGCCGTATCCGCCGACCCCGTGGAACGCGAACCCGCGCGATGTCTATGGCACGCCCGGCCCGTACGAGGACGCCGTGCAGAACACGCCGATCTTCGAGGAGAACGGGCCCGAGAACTTCAAGGGCATCGACATCATGCGGGCCGTCCGCTCGTTCGACCCGTGCCTCCCCTGCGGCGTGCACATGTACACGGGCGCGGGCCGCGTGCGCAAGGTCGTCCACCGTCCGACCGGCCTCAGCTGAGGCCGGCGGAGATGGCAATCGAGGCTCAGCGCGAACAACCGACCGAAGGGCAGGAGCTGCTCGAGCGCGTCGAGCAGCTCACGGCCGCAATCGACGCGGCGGCCGATCCGTTCCTGCGCGGGACGGTCGACGAGCTCGTCTCGGCGATCATCGAGCTGTACGGCGAGGGGCTGACGCGGATTGTCCGCGAGCTGGCGGAGCAGGGAGAGGAAGGGCTGCTCCTCCGGCTCGCGGGCGACGGCGTGATCGGGAGCCTGCTGCTGATCCACGACCTCTACCCGATCCCTCTCGAGGCCCGGGTGGAGGAGGCGCTCGCCAGCGTCCGTCCCTACATGGAGTCGCACGGCGGCGACGTGCAGCTCCTCAAGCTCGACGACGGCGTCGCGCACCTCAAGCTCGTCGGCCACTGTCACGGCTGCCCGGCCTCGGCGGCCACGCTGGAGCTCGCGATCAAGGAGGCGCTCGAGGAGGCAGCGCCCGATCTGCTCGGCCTCGAGGTCGAGGGCGTGGCGGAGCCGAAGCCCATCCGCAAGCCGCTCGCGATGGCCCAGCCGGTGGCTGCGCCTGCGGGCGCCCCGGGCTGGCTGCCGTTCGAGGAGGCCGGGACGATCGGGCCGGGGACGTTCCGTGCGCTCGCGCTCGAGGGCGTCGACCTCGTGGTTGCGAACGTCGACGGCACCGTGCTCGCGTACCGCGATCGCTGCGCAGGCTGCGAGACGTCCCTGCGCGAGGCGTCGCTCGCCGGCCCGCTGCTGACGTGCAGCGGCTGCGGCGCCGCGTTCGATCTCACACGCGCCGGCCGTGCGGCCGCCGGCGAGGAGCACCTCGATCCCGTCCCGCTCCTGCGGCGCGGCGGGCGTGCCTACGAGGTCGCGCTCGCCTGATGACGGGCGGTGCGCCACCGGCGGTTCGCCGCCTGCGCCGGCTGGCGCAGGCGCGCCCGCCTGCGCCCCCGTCCGCCGCAGCGCGCTCCGACGACCACTGCGATCTCTGCGGCGTCGGCATCGATGCCGAGCATCGGCATCTCCTGCACCTCGTGGATCGGCGCATCCTCTGCTCCTGCGAGCCGTGCTTCGCGCTGCGCTCGGGCGATGCCGAGTTGCGGCCCGCGGGGACGCGCGTCCAGCTGCTCGACGGCTTCGTCCTCGACGACGACCTCTGGGCGAGGTTCCAGATCCCGATCGGGCTCGCGTTCTTCCTCGTGCGCGAGCGCGGGCAGGGTGTGGTGGCGCTGTATCCAAGCCCCGCCGGCGCCACTGAGAGCGAGCTGCACCTCGGCGCCTGGGATGAGCTCGTGGCGGCGAACCCGGTTCTGAGCGAGCTCGAGGCGGACGTCGAGGCCCTGATCGTCGACCGCTTGAGCGATCCGCCGCATCACGCGATCGTGCCCATCGACCGCTGTTACGAGCTCGTGGGCATGATCAAGTCGCGCTGGGAAGGCATCTCCGGCGGCCGCGCGCTCGACGATGCCGTGGCCGAGTTCTTCGGCTCGATGGAGCGGCAGGGCGCGTGAGCTCCGCGCGCGAAGCCGAAGACCTGCCCGCGCGCGGCGGCATGCCGGCGACCATCACGCCGGAGTTCGCCGTGCTCGGCGCCGAGGTCGTCGAGGACGCGGTCGCGCCCACGCTGCGCTTCCGGCTGGGTGTCTCCGAGCCCTCGGAGCGCGAGATCTTCACGATCGTGCTGACGGCGCAGATCAACGTCGAGCCGGCGCGGCGCGAGCACGATGCGGCCACCCGTGAGCGCCTCGTCGACCTCTTCGGCGAGCCCGAGCGCTGGCCGGCGACGACGCATCCGTTCCTCTGGGCGCAGGCCACGACGCTCGTCCCGACCTTCACGGGCGCCGGGATGTTCACGTTGCCGGTACCGAGCACGTTCGATCTCGAGATCGCCGCGGCGCGCTACTTCTCGAGCCTCGAGGACGGCGAGGTGCCACTCGCATTCCACTTCAGCGGGTCGATCCTGTTGCGAGGCGAGGACGGGCGTGTCCAGGCCGTGCCGGTGCCGTGGTCGTGCTCCACCACGTGGCGCATGCCGATCGCGACGTGGCGCGCGATGATGCGGCGCCACTATCCAGGGCGCAGCTGGGTCGCGCTGCAGGAGGACACGATCGAGCGCCTGACGGAATACCGCCGCGAGCACGGGCTGCATTCGTTCGACGCCTGTGTCGATCGCATGCTCGAGCGCGACCCGGGGGAGGCTGGCGGTGGGTGAGTCTCCAGACGCCTTCGAGACGCTCCTCGCCACGCTGTTGTGGGAGGGATACGCCCTCTATCCGTACACGAGCGGCGCAGCCAAGAACTCGACCCCGACTCCGTTCGGAATCGTCTATCCCGCGCCCTACGCGGCGACGAACGCGGGTGCTAGGGAGAGCCTCACGCTGCGCGGCCTGGCCGTGGCGGGCCCTGGGGCGCCACTTGCCGCCGAGGTGCGCTTCCTGCAATCCAGTGGCGCCCGGCACGAGGCCGAGGAGCGCCGCGTCGCGTTCGCGGCCTGCCCGCTCGCCGAGCTCGCGCTCCAGCCCCGGGAGCAGGCGTTTGCGCAGGGCGGCTTGCAGGCTGCCCTGCGACTCTCGGCGGAGGAGCTCGCGCCGGAGCGCTACGCCGTCGACTTGCGCGTGGAGAACACGACGCCGTTCGGGACGCGGGACGCGAGCCGCGGCGAGGCGCTCGAGTCGAGCCTGCTCTCGACGCTGCCGTTCCTTCTTCTGGGCGAAGGCCGCTTCGCCTCGCCGCTCGACGAGGGCGCCGCGCTGCGCAGCGAGAACACGTTCCCCGTGCTTGCCACCGAACACGACGACGTCCTCCTCGGGGCCACGATCATGCTCCCCGAGCATCCGCAGATCGCTCCCGAGAGCAGGGGTGACCTGTTCGACGGCACCGAGATCGAAGAGGCGCTGCTGCTGCACGTGCTCGCGCTCTCCGACGACGAACGTGCGTCGATCGAGCGCGACGACCCCGCCGTGCGCGCCATGATCGAGCGCGCCGCGGCGGCCACGCCGGCGGAGATCCTCGCCCTGCACGGGCGCATGACGCTCAGCGACCCGCACTCGGAGGAGGCGTCCCGATGAACGAGCTCGGACCCGTGCCGGAGGACATCCCCGGCGAGAGCGAGGCCACCGTGGACGGCACGACCTTCCGGCGCGGCGCCACGGTGACGCTGCGCCTCGTCGGGCGCTCCGATCCCTACGACCGCATCCTCGACGGCCGCAGCGCCACGATCGAGCGCATCTTAGTCGACTACGACGACAAGCTGTACTTCGGCGTCACGGTGGACGACGACCCCGGGCAGCAGCTGATGCGCGACACGGGCCGGTTCCTCTTCTTCTTCGCCGGTGAGCTCGAGCTACGGGAGGCGTCATGACGGAGCGCAGCGCGCAGATACTGATCGCCGGGGTCGGCAACACGTTCATGCGCGACGACGGCTTCGGTGCCGAGGTCGTGCGGATCCTCAAGCAGCGCGAGCCCGAGATGGGCGTGACGATCGAGGACTTCGGCACGGGCGGGCTGGATCTCGCCTACGAGGTGATGCGGGGCTACGACTCGCTCGTCCTGATCGACGTCATGCGCGGCGACGGCCCACCCGGCACGCTCTACGTGCTCGAGCCCGAGGAGTCCGAGATCGCCGCCGGCATCGAGGACGGCGAGATGATCGACCCGCACGCGATGGATCCCCAGACCGTCCTGCGCTTCGTGCGCGCCGTCTCGGGGTGGCCGGGCAGCGTCGTCGTCATCGCCTGCGAGCCCGTCGAGGTCGAGGAGTACGGGATGGGCCTCTCGCCCGAGGTCGCCGGAGCCGTGCCGCGGGCCGTCGACCTCGTGATCGAGACGCTCGGCGACCTCCGCGAGAAGGCCCAGCGCGCGAGCGCCCTCTGACCCATGCACGAGCTCTCGCTGGCAGGAGCGGTGATCGACACGGCGGAGCGCCACGCTGCGGGTCGTCGCGTGCTGCTGATCCAGCTCCGGCTCGGAGAGCTGCGCCAGGTCGTTCCCGAGTCACTCGCCTTCTACTTCGAGCACGTCGCCCGCGGCACCCTCTGCGAGGGCGCAACGCTGGAGTACGAAACGGTCCCCGCAACCCTCGGCTGCCGCGAATGCGGAGCAACGTGGCCCCTGACCGCCACCCTGGGGTCAGGCTCCGCCACCTGGGGTCAGACCCCGCCAGGCGGGGTCAGACCCCAAGTGGCGGGACCCCAAGTGGCGGCGCGGCCGTCGTTTCGCTGCGAGCGGTGCGGCGGGGCGGATGTCGAGGTCGAGGCGGGCAATGAATTCGAGGTCGAATCGATCGAGGT
>Ga0157378_10003034_pt1 | contig 14924 bp, 8 predicted proteins | sample M65metaG_FD_115309 | JGI IMG/M metagenome (GOLD analysis project Ga0157378, IMG submission 115309) | Miscanthus rhizosphere microbial communities from Kellogg Biological Station, Michigan, USA - M6-5 metaG | ecosystem: Host-associated > Plants > Roots > Rhizosphere > Soil | place: USA: Michigan...
ACGATCACGATCGTCGCGCCGGGCTCGTGCACGATCACGGCCTCACAGGCCGGCAGCGGGATCTACAACGCCGCCGCCGACGTCGCGCGGACGTTGACCATTGCCGGAGCGCCGCTCGACGCTGCGGCGGCCAGCACGTCGCGAGAATTCGGCGACGCCAATCCGCCGTTCACCGGCACGCTGACCGGCGTCGTCAACGGCGATCCGATCACGGCGAACTTCACGTCGGCGGCGACTGCGGCGAGTCCGGAGGGCACGTACCCGATCGTCACGTCGCTGTCGGATCCGTCGGGACGGCTGTCCAACTACCTCGTGTCGCTCTCGGATGGTGTGCTGACGGTCGTCGACACGCATCCGCCGGCGCTGACGCTGCCGGCGGCGATCACGGCCACCGCGACGTCTCCGTCGGGCGCCGTCGTCGACTACAGCGCATCCGCGTCGGATCCGGTGGACGGATCGCTTGCCATCGGCTGTACTCCCGCGTCCGGTTCGACCTTCCCGATCGGCGACACGACCGTGCATTGCAGCGCGACGGACTCGAACGGTCATGGCACGAACGGCAGCTTCACGGTCTCGGTGACGACGGCGACAGTCGCCGGACGCATGGTCGGCATCGCGGAAATCGTGTCGGGCGCGACACGGTCGAGCATCGATTTTCTGGTGGAAGAGCGCGCGGCCGGTGCTGACGCCGGCGCTCTCGCCTTCATCGTGAGGACGAGAGTCGCCGGGCAGGCTCAGATCGACACATTCGTCTCGTTGAGCGTCTCGAACGTCGCGTTCTTCGACCTGCCGGGCGTGTCGCCGGGCTCACGTCCGCCGTCGGGCCTTGATACCGTGACGTTCGAGGGCCAGGGCGTCTGGAACGGACGACCCGGCTACCGCTTCACCGCGTCGGCCACCGACGCCGGCGAACCGGGCGTGAACCGCGACAGGTTCGGGATCACGGTGTTCGACGCCGCCGGCAACGTCGTCGCGTCTGCGAGCGGCATCATCGCGGGAGGCAACGTCCAGTCGCTGCCGATTCGTTAGCGGCTACTTGATCGTCCAGAGGTAGATCGTCGTCCCTTCGAGCTTCTGCTCGGCATCCGGTTTCCAGTCGCCGAACGTAAAGCGGTGCGAGACAATCCGGGTGCCGGGCTTCAGATGCTCGAGTTGGCCGCGCAGCCGGAAGTTGATCGAGTTGGACAGGTACAGCGTCACGACCGTCGCCTCCGTCAGGTCGGTCCTGAACAGATCCTGCTGAAGGAATCGCACCCGGTCGGCGACGCCGGCCTTCTGTGCGTTCCGGTTCGATTGCTTGATCAGATCCGCGTCGATCTCGACCCCGACGGCCTTCGCGCCGAACTTCTTCGCCGCGGCAATCGGAATCCGTCCGTCGCCTGATCCCAGGTCGTACACCACGTCAGACGCGGTGGTGTTTGCGAGCTTCAGCATCGCCTCGGCCACGCCGTTGGAGGTGGGGACGTAGTGGATGTCTGGCGTCCGATTGTCCTGAGCGAAGTCGAGGGACAGCAGCCAGGTCAAAAGCAGTAGAGTAGCCATCGTGCGAATCGCGCTCCTCGGAATTGCCGTCGGCTCTTCGCGCAGGCGGCCGTGGATCGTCCGGCGGTCACCGTGCGCGGGCGGACGTACACGCCCGCCTCCATTCTCGCAAGAAACATGGGCAGCGCGGAAGATCAGGAGACCGCGTTTCCGCCGCACAAGGTCATCGGCAACATCTACTACGTCGGCACGCGGACGCTGAGCTCGTTCCTCATCACGACCCGGGCGGGACACATCCTGATCGACACGACCTACGAGCGAAACGCGAAGGTGATTCAGAAGTCCATCGAGCAGCTGGGGTTCAAGATCGCCGACATCAAGATCATCCTCGGCAACCACGCGCACGGCGATCACCAGGAAGGCGACGCGGTCTGGAAGCAGATGACCGGCGCGACGGTCATGGCGATGACCGAAGACGTCCCGGCGCTGATGGCGATCATGCCGGGCGGCAAGGCACATCCCGTCGACGCGCCGCTGCGCGATCTCTCGCCGGTCACGCTCGGCGAGACGACGCTCGTCGCGCGCCTCACGGCCGGACACACGCGGGGAGCGACGACGTTCACGATGAAGGCGGACGAGGGAGGGAAGACCTACGACGTGATGTTCTTCTCGAGCCTGCGCGCGCCGGCAGGGATCACGCCGGCGATCGCCGCGGAATTCGATCGGACGTTCGCGCTCGTCCGCAGGCTGCCCTGCGACGTGCCGCTCGGCGATCACCCGGCCGAGTACGACATGCAGACGAAGTACGCGAAGCTCGCGGCGGGCGGCCCCAATCCGTTCGTCGACAAGGCCGGCTGTTTCGCCGAGGCCGACATTCAGGAAGCGATGTACCGCGCGCTGCGGTAGTTCTGAATCGTTCGTGTGAAAAGCACGAACACGCGTGTGAGCTTCGTCCCCGCAATTTACATTAATGTCGGCCCTCTGTTTCGAACACGATTGTTGTCTTACACTCTGTCTTGCGGTGAAGACGTTTCAATCTTGTCTGATTCTCGCAATCGTCGCTGCCGGCACGACGTTGTCGGCGGCGCCGCAGGCGCCGGTCGCCGAGATCCTGAACAAGGCCACGGACTACGTCTGCGGCTACATCCGCGAGTTTTCGACCGTCGTCGCCGAAGAACACTACGCGCAGGGCACGCTTGGCGCGGGCAAGAGCGAGCACGTCGAGCTGACCTCTGACTTCCTCTTCGTCAGGCCGCAGGCGCTGGAGAGCTGGCTGACGTTCCGCGACGTCTACTCGGTCAACGGCAAGCCGGTACGCGATCGCGAGGAGCGGCTTGGCCGGCTGTTCGTCAACGAACAGCCCGGTGCGCTCGACCGGGCGACGGAGATCGCGCAGGAAGGCTTCCGCTACAACATCGGCCTCAAGGAGCGGACGGTCGCCAATCCGCTCATCGCGCTGGCGTTCCTTCAGCCGGGCTACCGCGACCGCTTCGACTTCCGGCTGGAGCGGCTCGACGTCGTGCGCGGCGCGGACGTCTGGATCGTCAAGTTCAAGGAAAAGGCGCGCCCCACAATCCTCCGCACCCTCGACAACCGCAACGCGGCCTCGATGGGCCGCTTCTGGATCGACGGCGCGTCAGGCCGGATTCTCCAGACCGAGCTCGAGACCAGCACGGGCGACAAGGTCATGACGATCTTCGCCCGCGACGAGCGGCTCCAGCTCGACGTGCCCGTCGAAATGCGGGACATCGCGTGGCTGAACGGCGCTCCCATCACCGGCGCCGCGACGTACACGAACTTCCGCCGCTTCGGCGTCTCCACGGACGCAGCGTTCCGCTGAACCCTCCGAAAATGTCTGGGACTCCGGCCGAGTCCCACACGTTCGTGCGATCCGCCTGCTCGCGTCGCCGGCGGCTGCGCACGGTCCGCATCCGCGTTCGTCGGTCCTGTCTTCCGTAAGATTCGTCTTCGCCTCCCGCACGCCACCGGCGCTGATCTTGCTCGTCCCGCGGCATGAAGCCACACGCCTTCATCGCCTGCGTCATCGCATTCACCGCAGTCTCGCCGGTCTTCGCCGCCGATCACGTCAAGAGCGGCGGCCACATCGTCGCCACGACGGCTGAAGGAGCCGGGCGAAGCGGCCCGTACTTCATCGAAGGCGCGGAGCCGGGCGATCTGATCGTCGTGACGGTCGTCGCGCTCGAGCCGGCGTCGACGACGGGGACGTCGGCGTCCGTGATGACCGCGAACTCGGTGGATCCGAAGAGCCTCGGCACGAAAGGCGCGCCCGTGCCGTGGACGATCGATCGGGCCAAAGGCGTCGCCCGATTCGACCTGCAGAAGGTCATCGCCAACGTGGACTGGGCCACGCGCTACAGCCCGCCGGTCTACGAGCTGCCGCTGCGGCCGATGCTCCGTTCGATCGGCACCGCTCCAGGCGGCAGGGAATCGATCGCGTGGGCAGGCGCCAGGGTGATGCTGCCGGTGAACGAGCCGGGCGCGCTGCTGTCGTTCGGCCGCGGCGTGGCGCGCAGCGGCGACGGCAACGTCGTCGGCACCGGCATCGAGACCACGCTCGCCGTCGACCTCAGCGTCGAGGTCGTCAAGAAAAAGGAGTGGCCCCACAGCAGCGTCGCCAGGGCGTCGACGATTGCCGGCGAGTTCGAGCTGGGGTGGCCGCGCATCGAAACCGCAGACTCGCTGATGGCCGTCGGCAGCGCCGCCACGCTTCACGAAGCGCTGCAGCACGCGACGACGGAGCTGCATCACTGGCTCGACGACGACTTCGGGTTTTCGGAGCGGTCGCTGTCGATCTTTCTCGGCCCGGCCCTCGAGTACGAGGTCGTCGACGTCGCCGGTCCGGTCTTCACCGTCATCGCAAAGGTGAAGAAGTCGTACATCCCGAAGATCACGCCGGCGCCCGCACCGTAGAACATGCCGCCCGGAACACCGCTCAAGCCGTCGGGTTGCCGGTCGTCGGCGGACTACGTTCGCGTGGCCATCGATCGCAATCAGGGCCGCTCGATCGTGATGTCGGCGCTCGGCGTCGTCGCCAGCGAGCATCCGCTGGCATCGCAGGCCGGCGCCTCCGTGCTCGCCCGCGGCGGCAACGCCGTGGACGCCGCGATCGCCGCCAACACCGTCATGGGCGTCGTCGCGCCGATGATGAACGGCATCGGCGGCGATCTCTTCGCGATCGTCTACGACGCCCCGTCCGGGGAGCTGCACGGCCTCAACGGCAGCGGCGGCGCGCCCGCGGCGCTGACCATCGACGGCCTTCGCACGACCGGCGTCACGAGCATGCCGCAAACCGGCATTCTCTCGGTGACCGTGCCGGGCGCGGTGGCCGCGTGGACGCAGCTTCTCGAACGTTTCGGCCAGCTGTCGTTGAGCGACGTCCTCTTGCCGGCGATCCAGATCGCCGATGACGGCTTTCCCGTGCCGGAAATCACGGCGCTGGAGTGGGCGGGCGCGCAGAGCCTGCTGCGCGCGGATCCCGAAGCCGCGCGGGTCTATCTGCCGGACGGCAAGGCACCCGCCGCCGGCACGATCTTCCGCAATCCGGATCTCGCCGCCACCTACCGCGCGCTTGCGTTCGAGGGACGCGTCGCCTTCTACCGCGGCGACATCGCGCGCCGGATTCTCTTGTGCTCGCGCCGGCATCACGGTGCGCTCGCGGCCGGGGATCTCGAGAAGTACGACGGCGAATGGGTCACGCCGCTCGAGACGACGTACCACGGGTGGACGGTGTACGAGTTGCCCCCGAACGGGCAGGGCATCGCGGCGTTGATGATGCTGAACCTGCTCGAGCAGTCGCCGCTCTCGTCGTACGGGCACAACTCGATCGAGGCGCTTCACACCCTCATCGAGGCGAAGAAGCTCGCATACGCGGATCTGGCCCGGTGCGTCTGCGACCCGCTGTTTCATGACGTAGAGGTCGACGCGCTGCTGTCGAAGGATTTCGCCGCGGCGCGGGCGCGGCAAATCGATCCCGGCCGCGCCAATCCTGAGGTGCATCCGGGCCGGCTGCCCGGCAAAGGCAGCGACACGACGTATCTCAGCGTCGCCGATCGCGAGGGCAACATGGTCTCGCTCATCCAGAGCAACTTCGCGAACTTCGGATCGGGTCTCGTGCCCGAGGGTGCCGGCTTCGCGCTTCAGAGCCGCGGCGCGCTCTTCTCGCTCGACCCGGGCGTCCGCAACGCGCTCGCGCCGGGCAAACGACCGCTGCACACCATCATTCCCGGCTTCATGGCGAACGGCGACGTCCGGATCGCGTTCGGCATCATGGGCGGCTGGAATCAATCGCAGGCCCACGCGCAGTTCGTCAGCAACGTCGTCGATCACGGGATGAACATCCAGGCCGCGCTCGAGGCTCCGCGCGTGACCAAGCTGACGTTCGAGGGCAACGACGTCATCGCCGAATCCCGGATTCCTGAGGCCGTGATCCGCGGGCTCGAAGCCAAAGGCCATGAAGTCGAAGTCTGCGGCGCGTTCTCGAGCCTGGTCGGCGGCGGGCAGAGCGTGATGCGCGATGCCGCGGCCGGAGTCAATTTCGGCGCCTCCGACCCGCGCAAGGACGGCGCCGCGATTCCGGAGCCGGTCCTGTGACGAAGCCAGGGGCAGGGCAGCGCTGGACGCAGCTGCTGCTCGGCGTCGCCTGCATGACGCTGATCTCCAGCCCGCAGTACGTGTGGGCGCTGTTCACGCAGCCGCTGACCGCGGCGCTCGGCGTCACGCTCGCCGAGCTGCAGATCACGTTCTCCATTCTGATCGTGATCCAGACGTTCCTCTCGCCATGGCAGGGCGTCCTCGTCGATCGCTTCGGCCCGAGGCTGCTGCTGTCGATCGGCGTGGCCGTGACGGGTGCGAGCTGGGTGCTCGCCGCGCAGGCGACGACGCTGCCGGCGCTGTATTTCACCTACGGCCTTCTCGGCGGCATCGGCACGGGCATCGTCTACGTCGGCGTCATCGGCCACATGGTGCAGTGGTTCCCCGATAGGCGCGGACTGGCGACGGGCCTTGCGGCTGCCGGCTACGGCGTCGGCGCGCTGCTCACGACCTTTCCGATTGCGTCGATCATGGGCACGTCGGGGCACCAGACCGCGATGACCCGCTTCGGCTTCGTGTTCGCCGCGGCCGGACTCGTCGTCGCGCAGGGGATTCGCCGCGCCCCGCGCGTTTCCCCGAACGCCGTCTCGGTGCGCGGGGACCTGTCGCCGTCGCAGATGCTCGGCACCCCGATTTTCTGGCTGATGTTCGCGATGATGGCCATGATGTCGACGACGGGGCTGATGGTGACCTCGCAGATGGGAGCGTTCACCAAGGACTTCGGCATGGCCGGCGTGCTCGTCTTTGGCCTGCCCGTGCTGCCGCTGGCGTTGTCGATCGATCGCGTCACCAACGGGGCGACGCGGCCGCTGTTCGGCTGGATCTCGGACCGCATCGGGCGCGAACAGACGATGCTGATTGCGTTCGGGCTCGAAGGGACGGCGATGACGCTCTGGCTGCTGACGCGGAGCAGCCCGCTCTTGTTCGTGCTGCTGTCGGGTCTGGTGTTCTTCGGGTGGGGAGAGATCTTCTCGCTGTTCCCGTCGACGTTGACCGACACGTTCGGCGCGAAGCACGCGACGGCGAACTACGGCTGCCTCTATATCGCGCAGGGCGTCGGGTCGGTGCTCGGCGGCCCGGTCGCCGCCTGGCTGCATCAGTCCACGGGATCCTGGGTTCCAGTCTTCGCCGTCATCATCACGATGGACTTCGCGACGGCGCTGCTGGCGATTGCCGTGCTCAGGCCGATGCGGCGGCGGTGGCTGGCGAAAGCGGAGCGCGCGCGCGAGATCCCGGTCGCGCGCGAGCCCGACTGGCCGGCGCTTCGCATCAACCCCTAGGGTTCGCCGAGGTCCGTCCTACTTCACCGGGCCGAACTCCGGCGGCGGCTCCCGATGGTGCGTCGCGTTCTCATACGCCGCCGCGATCTTGAAGAGCGTCGGCTCGCTGAACGGCCGGCCGAACAACATCACCGACAACGGCAGCTTCGCGGGAATCGGATCGAGGAGGCGTGTGCCGCCGGGCGCCGACGCGTCACGGACGCGGTCGTAGACCTTCGTCGTCCATCCGGCCGGGATGCCGAGCTCCGGGAATCCCTGCGTGCCGAGGAAGCTCCAGATCGACGGCCCGCGGCCGTTCAGCGTCGGCTCGAGCGGCCGGCCGAGGATATACGGCGGGATGTTGCCGGTCGGCGAGATCATCGCGTCGAGATGCATGTCCTCCATCGCCTGCAGGACGATCTGCTGCACCGCAAAGCGCGTCAGCCACCGGTTGGCGTTGTCGACGGTCATCGGATTGCGCTCGCGCCCCTCGCCGCCGCCACCTCTGGCACCGCCGGCGCCATCCGGATTCTTGTCGGTCAGCGGCTTCGAGTTCGCCGCGAGATCCTTCTGCGTCTTGATCGCCGCGTCGCCGCGCTCCCGCAGGTACAGCTCGGTCATGTACCGTGCTTCACCGACGGACTGACCGCCGCCCAGGTTGCGAAGCGTGAGGCCGCCGGGCACGAGGGACGGGTTCATGAACATATCGACGAGCGTCAGGATGTGATCGCTTGTCGCCTTACCGGCGTCATCGAATGGAAACGCGGCGGGGAAGCGGTTGATGAAGAGTTTGTTCATGACCGACGGCGCGTACTTGTCGATGTATCTCTGCAGCAGTGCTCCGCCCTCGCCCGGATCGACGATCGTCGCGCCGAGCTTCTGGAGGTCGGCGACGGCCTTCTCCGCGGCGGCGATGCTCTCCTCGTCCGCCTGGTTGAAGAGCTTCCGGTCCATGTACTCGCGGATGACGCCGATCCGCATGCCGTCGAGACGCTTCGCGTTCGTGAAGGTCGCGTACGGCGCGGATGGCAGCCGGCCGACGCTGAAGACCGTGAGCTCGTCCTTCGGGTCGTAGCCGGCGATGACGTCCAGGACTTTCGCGGTGTCCCTCACCGTGCGGCAGATCGGGCCGACGCGGTTGTTGTAGCCGGAGTCGAACATGCCGTCGCGGCTGACCAGTTCCTGCGTGGGCGCCAGGCCGACCGCGTCGGCATTCTTCGTCGGATGGAGGATGGAGCCGCCCGTTTCTTCGGCAATAGCGCACGTCACCAGGTTCGCTGCGACCGAGGAGCCCGAGCCGCTGCTCGACGTCCCGGCGGAGCGTTCGGTGTCGTACGGATTGCAGCTGACGCCGCCGAACGGACTGCGCGACAGGCCCGATCCGACGTTCGCCTTGCCGATGATGATCGCGCCCGCGTCGCGCATGCGTTTAATGAACGTCGCATCGCGCGGAGGGCGATCGTTGGCGTACGCGACGTCGGCGCCCGCGGTCGTTCGCATGTCGAAGGTGTCGTACCAGTCCTTCACCGCGTACACGGTCCCGTGCAGCGGGCCAACGAGCTTGCCCGTCGCTTTGAAGTACGCATCCTGTTTCGCGGCCGCCTCGAGCGCGTCAGGCATGTCCGGGTTGTTGTCCACGAGATCCGTCATGCTCCGCGCCTTGTGATCGGACAGGCCCAGGGCCATCCGGTTCGCCGGCCGCAGGTTGACCGTGATCATCGAGTTGATCTGACCGGCGTGCAGGATGGTCGTGAACGATCCGAGCAGGCCGTCCGGCATCTTCACGCAGGGGCCGTCGTACGCCTTGATGCGCGCGAGATACATCTTCACGACGTCGGTCGAGGTGATCTGTCCCTTGAGGATCGCCGTCTGGATGCCGTCGATGGTGGCTTCTTCGATCTGGAACTTCTGAGATTTGGATGCGGCGGAGGGCGACGAGGGAAGGCCGACCAGAATCGCGAGCGCGATCCCGGCCACAAAGCTGGCTTTCATTTGGATCTCCTTTGAAGGCACGCCACCGCTGAGGAAAGGAGGACGCTGAGCAGATGGCCTCAGCGTCCCCTGCGTCCTCAGCGGTAGGTATCTAGAACGTGACCCGCACCCCGAGCTGCCCCGATCGCGGGACATACGCGTTGCCCGAGTTGGCCTGCGGCGTGCCGAACGACGCGAGCGTGATGTTGGTGTTGTAGCTCCCGTAGTTCGCGCGGTTGAACACGTTGAACACTTCGGCCAGCAGTTCGACCTTCAAGGCGCTGTAGACCTTGATGTGGCTGGTCAGGCGCAGGTCGACCTTGTGGAGCGGCAGTCCGACGAGGGCATTGCGCGCCCAGGTCGAGCCCGTGGCGATAACCGGGTCGCCTTCCCATCGATCGAGCATCGCGACCGGGACCACGATCGGCGCGCCGATGTTCAGGCGGTTCGCGCCCGGCTTGCCGAACGGCGTGGTCGAGCTGGTCGCGCCGTAGTGGGCGCCGGAGCCGTAGAAGTAGGACACGGCCAGCGAAAAGTCGAGCGGCAGCGTGATGATGCCGTTCGCCCTGAACGTGTGGCTTTGCATGCCGGCCGACGTTCCCCAGTCGCCGTCCTGATCGAACTGGTTGTTCGCGAAGTAGCCGAAGCCCGTCGTGTTGTCTTTCATGGACAGCGTCTTCGTGTACGTCGCGTTCGCCTGGAACCTGTGACTGAAGCGGCGCGTGAACGACGCCGCGATGTTCCGCGTCTGCGTCCGGCCGTCGCTCGTCAGCCACTGGTTCTGCGCCCAGGCGGGGTTGGGCCGCCCCTTGGCCGGGTCGACGTTGTAGCCGGTGACCGGATCGTAGAAGAGGTTCACGTCGCGGCTGCGCACCATGCGCATCTCCTCGAGGTCCGTGTAGTCGACGTCGAACGCCATCAGCGGCCCGAGCTGCTTCTGGAATCCGATCGTGAACTGCAGGCCGTACGGGTTCCGGTAATCCGGCGCGATGATCGTCGTCTGCTGCGGCGGCGTGGGAATGGCGCCCGACATGATCTGCTCGAGCGTCGCGCCGCACGTCGGGTTCGCCATCGTGAAGCACTTGTTCGTCGGGAAGAACGCCGCCGTGATCGAGTTGTTGTAGAACTGCTGGCGATACGTGACGTTGCTGACCGGGAAGTTGAAGAACATCCCGCTGCCGCCGCGGATGACCAGGTCGTTCTTGCCGCCGACGTTGTAGGCGAAGCCGCCGCGCGGGCCGAAGTCGAGCTTGTCGCGCGTGCCGGTCTTGTAGCCGAAGTCGCCGTTGTCCACGCCGTTGTTTTCGAGAATCGTCACGTCGTGGACGCCGGGTGGATCGAGACCCGCCCAGTCGAGGTCGTAGCGGATGCCCAGATTGACGGTCAGGTTCTCGGTGGCGCGGTAGTTGTCGCCGAACCAGGCCGAGTAATTCGGCCGCGGCACGTCCACGAGGAAATCCTTGTTGTAGAAGATGTCGAACTCCTGCAGGAACGGCTGCAGGGCGTCGATCTTCCACGCCGACGGGTTGTTCCAGCTGTCCTGCGGGAATGCCGCGTTGAGAATCGCCTGCGACGGCAGCGTTCTGAACACATACGTACCGCGACGGTTCAGGTCCCACACTTTCGTATCGCGATCCTTCTGGATCTCGCCGCCGAACTTCATCTCGTGCTTGCCTTTGTGCCAGTTCACGTCCAGCCGGCCCTGGTAGTTGTCCTGCCAGGTGTAGTTCGGGTAGTTCTGCTGGCCGCCCAAACTCAGCGACGAGGGGAATTGGAACACCGGGACGCCGAACGGCGTGCTGTAGAACTGCTTCGTGTTCGACGGAATCGGGTCGTCGAACCAGGCGAACTTGTTGACGCCGCCTTTCACCTGGAACATCAGCCCGTTGTTCACGATGTGCGTCCACGTGCCGTACGTGTTGTTCGAATAGTAGGTCTCGTCGGACGCCATCGACGGATGCGTGCCGCCGCTCGAGATGAGGAACGGGTTGGCGCTCGTCCAGCGCTGGTAGCGCAGGTTGAACGTGTTGGTGGCCGAGTGCTGGTAGTCGCCGCGGACCAGGTAGTTCTTCTGCACCGTGTTCGAGGGCATCTCCCACGACTGCGACGGCAGGGCCGTCGGCGTCAGCACGGCGGTGAGCGGATTCCGCTCGTACTCGTACGACGCGAAGTAGTGCAGCTTGTCCTTCACGATCGGCCCGCCCAGGGTGACACCGGCCTGCTGATCCTCGTACGGCAGCACCGTGCCCCGGACCGGATCGGCCGCGTTGAACTTGTCGCTCCGGAAGAAGCCGAATCCCGAGCCGTGCATGTCGTTGGTGCCCGAGCGCGAAATCGCCTGCACCTGGATGCCCGTCGACCGTCCTTGCGTGATGTCATACATGTTCGTGACGACCTGGAACTCCGCGATCGCCTCGCGGCTCATCTTCGGCTGCCCGAACCCGGAGCCGGCCACACGCTGCGTGATCTGCTGGCCGTCGATGTTCATCTGGAACTGATCGTCGCTGACCCCGGGCGTATTGCCGACGTTGTTGGCCGTGATGCCCTTGACCATCAGCGCGAGCTCCTGCCAGTTGCGGCCCTGCAGCGGCAGTTCCGCCATCTGGCGCCGGTCGATGTTGCCGGCGACCTGCGCGCGCGACACGTCCACGAGCGGCGCCTGGGACGTGACCGTCACCGTCTCCTCGAGCGACGCCACCTTCATCGTCACCCTCGGAACGGTCACGTTCGCGCCGACGAGCAGCTCGACGCCGGTGAGTTCGACCGCTCCGAAGCCCTGGAGCTCGAAGCGGAACTTGTATTTGCCGGGCGCCACGTTGTCGAACCGGTACCGCCCGTCGCCCTCGGCGACCGCGACCGCCTGGACGCCGGTGCTGACTTCGGTCGCAGTAACCGTGGTGCCGGGCATCACGGCCTGCGACTCGTCGACGACGGTGCCCTGCACCGTCGCGTTCTGCTGCGCGCCTGCGTGCACGGCGGAGAGCAGGAGACAGATTGCGATCAACGAACGCAGATGACGAAACATCACTCCTCCTTCGAATGCACGGCGTGGACTGCAAGTGAAAGGCCACGGCGCGCGCGCGAGGAAACTGCGAGCGGACAGATCGCAAGCGCAATCGCGAACGCCACAACGTTGTGGGCACGTAAATGTGTTTGCGACTGATTTGTGGGAGAAGTGCCGCGGAGAAACTCTCCACCGCTGAAATCTCCGCCGCGGAGGAAATGAAGAAGGGAAGAACTACAAAGTTGGCTCCGCTTACAACACGTCGCACAACAACTGTGTTGCCTGCGCGAAAACACGCGCGCGGAAAATCTCTAGAGATTCGTACACATTCGACAAAAACGCGGTGGACGGCGGATTGCAACGTGCCCCGGCATGATCATTCGCTCGCGGCATCTGCTGTTCGCGCTGTGGATCGTCGCGGCGTCCGCGATCGTCAGCACTGCGCCAGGAATCACGCCGGCGTCGCCCACGCCGTCGAGAGAGTTCCTGACCACGTACTGCGTCACGTGCCACAACCAGCGAGCGAAGGCCGGCGGCCTGACGCTCGACACGCTCGACGTCACGAGCGTCGACGCCGATGCCGCGATCTGGGAGAAGGCCGTCGTCAAGCTCCGCGCGGGGCTGATGCCGCCGTCGGGCGCGCGCCGGCCGCCGCAGGCGATGATCGACAGCTTCGCCGGCGCGCTGGAGTCGGCGCTCGATCGGGCGGCGGCGGCGCATCCGAATCCCGGGCGTACGGAGGCGTTCCATCGCCTGAACCGCGCCGAATACCGCAATGCCGTGCGCGACCTGCTGTCGCTCGACGTCGAGACCGACACGTTGCTGCCGACCGATGAAATCAGCTACGGGTTCGACAACATCGCCGGTGTCCTGAAGCTGTCGCCGCTCCTCACCGAGCGGTATTTGAACGCCGCGCAGAAGATCGCCCGCCTGGCGCTCGGCACGCCCGCGCCGCCCAACGGCGATCTCTACCGCGTCCCCGATCAGCTCGATCAGGACGTCCGGCTCGAGGGCATGCCGCCCGGCACCCGCGGCGGCATCCGTCTCGATTACTTCGTTCCCAGAGACGGCCAGTACGACATCAAGGCCCGGATCGGCCGGGGCATCGACTACGACATCCCGCACTTCATCGGCGAGCAGAACCTCGAGCTCAGCATCGACGGCGAGCAGGTCCACGTCTTCACCCTGCCGGCGACACCTGAAGAAGACCTCAACATCGAGCGCCAGGTCTTCCGCGCGCCAGGACAGGCGCGGCCGCGCACCGTCAAAGTCGACGCCAACGGCGACCCGATTCCCGACGACGCCGCGCTCAAGCGGCGAAAGCTCGACGACGACTGGGTGATTCGCGTGCCGATGAAGGCCGGCACGCACGAGATCCGGGCGACGTTCCTGATGAAGACCGACGCGGTGTCCGAAGGCTTCCGCAAGCCGTTCCTGAAGCCGTACATCGGCCGCGGCCCGACCGACAATCGCGAGACGAGGGAGGGCGCGTCGCTGCGGGCGCTCGCAATCATGGGACCGCTCAACGCCGGCGGCGCCGGTGAATCGCCGAGCCACAAGCGCGTCTTCCTCTGTCGTCCGTCGCGCCCGGCCGACGAGCCCGGCTGCGCCCGGACGATTCTCACGAAGCTCGCGCGCCGCGCCTATCGCCGGCCGCCGACCGAAGCCGACATCAAGGTGCTGTACGACTTCTATAAGGAGGGGCGCGCGGCCGGGACCTTCGACACCGGGATCGAGCGGTCGCTCCAGCGGATTCTCGTCAGCCCGTCGTTCCTGTTCTGCACCGAGTTCACCCCGGCCGGCCAGGCCGCCGGCACGACATACCGGATCACCGATCTGGAACTCGCGTCGCGGCTCTCGTTCTTCCTCTGGAGCAGCATTCCTGACGACCACCTGCTGGGTCTCGCCGTCCTCGGGACGCGGCACGAGCCGGCCGTCCTCGAGCGTGAGACCAGGCGTCTGCTGGCCGATCCTCGCTCGGCGGCATTTACCGAGAACTTCGCCGGCCAGTGGCTCTCGCTGCGCCGGCTCCCGGACATCGTCCCCGATCCGTATCTGTTTCCCGACTACGGCGACACGCTCGCCCTCGCGTTTCAGACGGAGGCCGAGCTCTTCTTCGACAGCGTCGTCCGCGAAGACCGGCCGGCGATCGACCTGCTCGACGCCGACTACACCTTCGTGAACGAGCGGCTGGCGCTGCATTACGGGATCCCGAACGTGAAGGGCGTCAACTTCCGCCGTGTCCCGCTCGCCGAAGACAGCCCGCGCCGCGGCCTCCTGGGCAAGGGCAGCATTCTCGTCGTCACCGCGCTGCCGAATCGCACCTCGCCCGTCGTCCGCGGGAAATGGGTGTTGCAGAACCTGCTCGGCGCGCCGCCGCCGGATCCGCCCCCGAACGTGCCGGCGCTCGAAGAAAACGGCAACCAGATCAGCAGGACCAAGACGACGCGCGAGCGGCTCGAGGTGCATCGGGCCAACGGCGTCTGCGCGTCCTGCCACAAGCTGATGGATCCGATCGGGTTCGCGCTCGAGAACTTCGACGCCGTCGGCCACTACCGTGTGTTCGACGAGAACTTTCAACCGATCGACAACACGGG
>Ga0157378_10003035_pt1 | contig 14922 bp, 17 predicted proteins | sample M65metaG_FD_115309 | JGI IMG/M metagenome (GOLD analysis project Ga0157378, IMG submission 115309) | Miscanthus rhizosphere microbial communities from Kellogg Biological Station, Michigan, USA - M6-5 metaG | ecosystem: Host-associated > Plants > Roots > Rhizosphere > Soil | place: USA: Michigan...
GGCATTGTTTGAATACCCTCTTCTGCCGGTATTGGCATCGGGCATTACAATAATCATGGGAGTAGCAGTTCCTTCTGCAATGGCTTTATCAGTTATTAACTGCACTTCGCCAAACTGTACCCAGCCGGTTTGGTCGTCGCCACCGCCGTGCAGCAAATACAATACAGGATAATTGCGTTGGGATGCTTCGTAGCCGGGCGGAAGGTAAATGGCGTACTTCCGATCCATATTGAGTATTTTGCTTTTCAGGGAAAGATTGTCATACACTTTACTGGCCTGGGCCATCACTATAATGCTCAGCGCCGAAAAAACAAGAAGGAGTAATACTTTTCTCATATTGCAAGTTTTACTAAATATAGTTTGGTGCGTTGATTCGGCAAAAGGAATTTATATGTATGGATGCCTGCACTCGACTGATGCAAGGGCTTAAAATAGTATCTTCATCAAAACAATCCCGCTCAAATCAAAAAAGCTCATTAAACAAAACGATAATAAAAAACAAGCCATGAAAAAGTGGATAGTATTACTGGCGGTGCTAACAGCCGTTTCATCTTTTGCACCCCGGCCCATTGTTTGGGTAGCCATTGGCGATTCTATTACTTATTTGAACGACCATACCAATGAAACAGGCAACCGCGTTAGCAAGGGCTATATGACCAGGGTGGTGGAACAATTGCCCAATATAACATTCATCAACCAGGGGCATAATGGCTGGACATCGGCCGGTATTGCCAAAGCCATCGATACACTGGGCATTGTAAAAGCGGATGTATATTCTGTCTTCCTGGGCACTAATGACTGGTGGCATGGCACGCCAATAGGTTCCATGCAGGACTACCTGCAGAACACCGGTAACGGGACTGTTTATGGTTCGTTCCGGATTATCATCAACAAACTGCATAGCTTAAATAAGGCCGCTAAGATTATTTTGATCACCCCTATGCAAAGAGCGGATTTTGTATATATCAATAATATGAAGAACAATGCATGGGGCTCGTACAAACCAAAAAACGGCCAGGAATTAAAGGATGTGGTGGCTGCCATTGATAGCATCGGCAACTATGAGCATGCGTCGGTGGTGGACCTGTATCACAAAAAGGGTATGTCAGTAGAAAACCTGGTGAAATATAAACGCCTGAAAGATCCGCAAACAGGTAATTATAAAAATTATCCATACCCGGCATTTATTAATATGCCATTTAATCCGGATACAGATGAGTATCCATACCCGGCAGATGCTATTGATATTACCTATGATGGTTTGCATCCTTCGGATAAGGGGTATGCGATGATTGCGGATTTGCTGGTGGAGATTATGAGAAAGTATTAAACCTCACCCGCAATCCCGAGAATTTACAGTCGGCGTATAAGACCTCACCCCGACCCCGTCCGAACCGGTCATCCGGGCGGGCTCTCCCGGGGAGAGGGAGTTCGATTTGACTCGAGTGATGCGCGTGTTCAATAAGTATAATGCAGGGCCCGCGCGAGTTCTTAGCCGATTCTTCTATAAAAATGTAGATTAGTTATGGCCATGACAATGGTCATAGCTATTGGCCGGGCAGTACAATAACTTGCTTCATAAATTACCGTTTATGATAGTTAATCAGTTTTCCGGAAAAAAAGTATTTACGCTTGTATCACTAAGCCTCGTCTTCTTCTTAAATAATGGCTGTTCTAAATCCAGCTTAAAACAAGAGGATTCACTTGCAAGTAATAACATTTCGCAAGCACCGGCGAATACTTCAGGGTTAAGAAAGATAAACTTGCCTGAATTTATTATTGATCAATCAAATACCACATCATCACACCTCAATGCTTATAATAATAAATATTGGGCCCCGCTGGGGCAGGAATTTACCCCGAAGCTACATGCGCTGGACGCAGTAGATCTTCGGTTTGCTGACGCAAGTTGCAGCCTGGCAGGAAGTGACGGCGGGGATATGAAAGTTCAAATACGAGAAGGAACAATTGCCGGAACTATAATAGGAACCAGTGCTACCTTACATTTCTCCAATTGCTTTAACGGCACTATGAGATTTGATTTTCCCGGATTTGTGCAGGTTACACCGGGCAATGTATATATTATTGAACCTGTATATGCATCGGGTCATACCGCAGTCGTTGTCCTTGATGATGGACCGGGCTCGTTATATCCTGGAGGGAACTTGATACTTGGTGGTGTTGTTGAAGCGGATAAAGACATGTGGTTTGAAGAAGGCCTGTACAATTCTGTTGCCAGGACAAAAGACCAGGTAAAACAAGTGGGATGGGAGAACCTGGTAAGGCGTGACGGAACAACATTTAGAAACAATGGAGAATGCATGAAATATATTGAAGGCAATTGAAATGTTCCTGGCGTAGAGGCAGCTTTTTAGAAAATACTATACTTTGCAGGCCTCAAAGCCGCATACAATCTGCATTCCAGTGGCGGATGGCTTTTTTTATTTCATCTGCGCTCATCTCTTCATTTATTGCACGGGTCAGCAATGGTTCGAATTCCTCGTCTGCGGCAAAGCGCAGGGCTGCAATTTGCGCAAAAGACAAACGCTGCTCGATTGCCGCTGAACGTTTGCCAAACATTTCCAAATAGCGCAGGCGAAACTCCACTCTTACAATCCTGTCCTGGTTACCCAGGGCATAGTGCTGCCGCAGCATCACGGCAAGGAAAAGTATGCAGGCAGCAAGTATTGCGAATAATATCCATACCAGTTGATTGGATGAACCCGTTACAGCCATTACGATACCTGCAATGACCATTGCCGTCATTAGAGGCAGAAAGACAAAGTGGTGCAAGGGGTAATACCTTATATGGTTTTTATAATTCTGTGCTTTCATATCTACAAATGCTGCAAATATAGCACCAGCTACCAGTCAACCAGTCAACCGGGGTAGGAATTATTTACAATAGAAGATTGAACAATCATTATATTTAACCATAAAAACGAAGCTATGCCAGCAAGAAAAAAAGCAAGTAAAGGCAATGCGGTGCACCAGCCCACCCTGTTTGAAAAGATCGGCGGACAGGCCATTCATCTTTCACATGAGATAGCTGCCGGCACAGAGCACCTGCTGGAGGCAGCGGGTGAAAAATTCAGCGCCGTAAAAGAAACGATTATCAATAAGATTGGAAAAAGGGTGCCCGTTAAAAAAACAGCGAAGCCTGCCGCGAAAAAAAAGACCGCTAAAAAAATTGTGAAGAAGGCGGCGGTTAAAGTAAAAAAAGCAGCGGTGGTTGCTAAAAAGAAAGTAGCTAAGAAAGCGAAGGCAGTAAAAAAAGTAGTGAAGAAAAAAGCGAAGAAGCGGTAGTGGACCTCACCCCAGCCCCCGTCCGAACCGGTCATCCGGGCGGGCTCTCCGAAGGAGAGGGGGCTTGATTTGACTCAGGTGATGGGCATTTTCAATAGAATGATAGCGGACTTGAAGTTCGGAAGCACTGCAATGAACTTTGGAGTACGTTTAAGACCGATGGAAATCAATATCTAAGTACCTATCTACTCATATATAGATGCTGCAACCATTATTTCAGCGAATAGTCTCCATGCAGATATAGAATTATCATTGTTTAAAAGTTCCTCTGATGAACTTTCCAAATAAGCGGCCATTGATTCTATATAATGATCCAACCTGATATTTTCCCATTCTTCTGGTTTGTTAACGAGGTCGTCCAGTAACAGTTTTAGAAATTGCACAAAATCATTTTTGTCTTTTACTTCTTTTGCAAATTGACATGTATCCATATTACTTTTTTTTCTTCTTATCTCTATTAAGGTCCCGCTATTTCTGGTGCAAATTGATCGAGATTCAGCGTTGGTGCTGCATATGGCAGACAAATCCTTTTTATTACGAATTATTATTGCCTAACCGATTTATCCACCGACACATAATACTTGTCATTGAGCATTTCTTACAAGCCGTTGAAAATCAATACTAATTATTTTGTCGTTATAATACTAATATATTTAGTAAACTTGTGGCTTATAAATAACCACAATGAAAACTAGTTACTACCAGATAGAATTGAAAGCGGGCTTTCCGTCTCCTGCTATGGATTACTTGGAAGAGCGGATCGATCTCAATAAAGTTTTAATTGAGCACCCTCTATCGACTTTTATAATTGAATGCACAGGCGACAGCATGATCAGCGCGTTCATTCCCCCCAAAGCAAAGTTAGTTGTTGACAAATCAGTTACCGCGAAAAATGGCGATATTGTCGTCGCGGTGATGAACGGCGACTTTACCGTAAAATTTTTAAAGAAAAATGATGTTAAATGCTGGCTTATTCCAGGTAACACAAAGTACAAGGAAATAGAAATTACACCTGAGATGAATATGCAAATTTGGGGAGTTGTTACCAAAATCATTATTGATCCCAAAGATGTAAGAAAATGTATGCTTTAGTGGATTGCAACAATTTCTACTGTTCGTGTGAACGTGTATTTAACCCTAAGCTGGAAGGGAGGCCCGTAGTAGTGCTCAGCAATAATGATGGTTGTGCCATCGCCAGGAGCGAAGAAGCTAAGCAATTGGGCGTTGTGATGGGCACACCCGCGTATATGATTGAGGATTTGCTCAGGCAACACAATGTTGCTGTTTTTAGCTCCAACTATACCCTGTACGGCGATATGAGTGACCGGGTAATGAAAACTTTTGCCAGTTTTGTGCCCCGCCTGGAGATTTATTCCATTGATGAGGCGTTTCTTGACTTACACGATTTGCCTTATACCAATCTACTGCAGTTAGGGACAACCATCCGGAAGACCGTGCAACAAAATACAGGTATACCGGTTACGGTTGGCATAGCTGGAACCAAAACGCTTGCAAAGATGGCTAACCGTTATGCAAAGAAAAAACATAAAAGCACCGGCGTATTTTGGGCGGCTAATGAAAACCTAACTCAGGAAATGCTTGAATTTACAGCCGTAGGCGACATTTGGGGCATAGGCCACCAATATAGTATGTTTCTAAAGCGAAACGGCTTCAATACAGCCGCTGATTTTACCAGGGCACCAGATGAATGGGTGCGTACAAATATGTCAGTAGTAGGCCAGAGAATGCTTAATGAACTTAGGGGCATTCCCGCTATTGGTTGGGAATTTGATGCTCCCACAAAAAAAGTAATTTGCACGTCCAGGAGTTTTGGCAAACTTCTTACCAGGAAAGACGATATTCAGGAGGCCCTGTGTAACCACGCCGCAGCCTGTGCATTGAAATTGAGGCGGCAAAAAACCTGCTGTAATAGGGTTCACGTTTTTATTAATACCAACCCTCACAAGACAGATGAGGCGCAATATGCGAGAACAATAAATGTTGATCTCGCATCATCAACAAATAACACCTCTGAAATCATTAAGGCAGCTATACAGGGCTTCAATATAATTTTTGCGGCCGGATACCGGTTTATGAAATGCGGTGTAATTGTGATGAATCTCGTGCCGGAAAGCCAGGTGCAGGCAAGTATATTTGATGAAGCCGACCGATCAAAAAACAGCCTTGTCATGTCAACAATGGATCAGGTAAATCAATCTTTGGGCAAAGAAATTGTAAGGTTTGCTGTACAGGGATTCGAAAAAAAATATAAACTAAGGGCAGATCATTTGTCACAACGGTACACGACAGATATTAATCAAATCTTAAAAATAAAAATATAAATGCTGCAGCCTTTTGAACCATTAAAGCTGATGTACGTCCAGAAGCTAATACAGCTAAAAAAATATTACCTGGTATCACAAACTTATAACCGGGCCGTTGACCATTTTTCCGATCAACAAAAAATTAGTTTGTTGTTTTCTGATTATGATGCGGAAGGGCAAGCCCAAATACATCTAAACGCAGTACGCCAAGATAAATATGCAGCCATTATTGATTTAAGAAAGCCTGACCACTATAAAAAGATAACGGAGATGATGCAGGCAGATTCAAAATATCTGCCTTTTTGGGCAGTAGTAAGAAGTACTGCTGACCTTGAAAAAAGAATAAACATGAATTACAAAGACAACATGCGGGCATATATTAAACAGCATACCAAGTGGCGGATAGGGGGAGACGAAACCATTAAGCCTGCAATTGCTGTGATTTTTGGCGAACTTTTTATTACCTTGAAGTATGCAGGCCAAACCTTGAAAATCAAGTTTTCTGAGTTAGAAAGAACTTATGATTTCCGGGAAGGTATTAATAAGCGAACCACAGAAGAACTTGCCGAATTATTGTCACAAAAAGAAGAGGAATGGATTGAAACAAATCAGGACGTGCGGGACACCAACATTAAATTGAAAGAAGAAATTTTGTATATAAAAAATTTATTGGAATTCAGATCTCAAAACCTGTCTAATTAGTTTTATATGTGCTATGATATTTCTTTTACTGTTCACATAAATCAGTTATCAGATTATTTTCCAGACCTGATTTTTGATATGCAAATTGACCTTGATTTTGATGCGACGATAGGCGCGCATATTATGGGCCATTCTTATGGTGAACATCCAGTCATTTACCGCCACCAGGAAGACAAGAAGCTCCATTGCCGGCCAATGGAATGGGGTTGCATCCCATTCTATGTAAAAGATGAAAAACAGTTCCTGAGGCAAAGGGCAAGCATGCTCAATGCCAGAAGCGAACGTGTATTGGAAGATTCAAAAAGCTATTGGTATAAAATAAGAAACCGGCGCTGCCTTATCCCAGTAAATGGCATCTATGAGCACAGGGCAATAAAAGGTTGGAAAAAGAAAGTGCCTTATTTTGTAAAGCTCAAAGAACAGGCAATGTTTTTCCTGCCTGGCTTATACTCTGTTGTGGAATTACCTGATACCAGCACCGGGGAAATGATCAAACGCTGGACTTATACCATCATTACCAGGAATGCCAATTCTGTTATGCTTGATATTCCCAACGATGGTGATAACAAAGGGCGCATGCCGTTATTTTTGCCATTTGAATTATCAAGTAAATGGCTAAATGATGATTTGGCTGAAGAAGATTATAAGGCAATACTTGCTTTTGAAATGCCGTCTGAAGAACTTGACTATTGGCCGGTGTTTACCATACGCAGTCCTAAAGGCAGGCCCGACGATAAATTAAAAAATGACCCTTGGGAATGGGAGAAGCTGCCAGCACTTGGGGAAATGAATCCGGATTAAAAGCATTCCACGTGCAATAGTCTATTAAAATTTAGTCATTATTTCTGTTTTCACATATAAATATTCCAAATGACCACTTGCAATTTCTCATTTACTGTTACAGAAGATCCTGGAACACTTTATCAACGCGCAAAGAAGGAAGCCCAAAAGCATAATGCTACTTTAAATGGAGACGTAAACAGCGGAGCATTTCAAGTCAATTCTTTTGCAGTTACTCTTAAGGGAACATATTTTCTTAAAGGTAATATGCTAGAAATTACACTAACATCTAAACCTTTTTTTATTCAATGCAAAACAATTGAGCAGGTGATTCTCGGTTATTTAGGATAATAGACAATACGTTTAATAATTATCTATTGCTTTTTTAAGGATTTTATAGTGGAAAGAATAAGAATCGTTTTTGTCATGCCCAAGCTGGTATAAAAGGTTCTTAAAAATATAATAACCTTCATTAACCTGCGAGCCGAAATTAACAATTTGCTCAAAGGTTTTTTTGTCTTTGATAGCCTCCAGTATATCGGTAGGCTCCCACTTATATTTAATAAACGCCGCTATAAGGGAACGCCTAAGAAATTCGCAGTGATCCCATTCGGGGATTCTATTTTTATCTAAGAAAAAGTTTGATAGATAGCTTTGTTGAATCAAGCCTGATATTTCAAACCTTAGCTCCGACCTAAATCTATCCCAAGAACTAAATTCTATTATATTATTCTGAAAATTATCATGCAAATATTGAAATAATAAACAGTTAACTTTTGCCGAATCCGACAACTTATTTTCATAGCAAAGAGTCAGCAAAGTTGTACATATGCCGGTACATTCTGGTTCAATACGGCTATTTTTGACTTTGAAAAAAAAATCCTCGACTGAATTATATGGAATGTATACCCAAAAATCATCCTTTGACGAGAATATATCAAGAGCTAGTCTTAATATTTGTTTATTATACCTTTCCAGCGGCAGCATGTACATATAGCTTTGCTGCGCGTGTGCTCGTATTATACTCAACAAATCATTAGAAACCGCTTTTCCATTTTGCGCAATCCAATTAACTATATACTCAACGATTGAAATGCCAATGAACTCAAATGCCTTAATTACGAATTGATCTGCATTGGCATTTAACATTGTTCCAATTACAACTTCCCAATTTGTGTTGTCATTTTTTCTAAATGCTGAAAACCATTTTTCCTGCTCATCTAAACTGTTTTCCCAAATGGCAACCTCCCGTTCATATTGCGGGCTAAATTCAACCAATTTTTCGTAAACCGCTTCGTCTAAAGAAAGTTTGCAACCCCATTCGGCTATATCTATAATTTTAAGCAATGACAGAATATCAGATTCATGTCCGGCCTGATACAAGTCACGAACAATAGCAATTAATTCTTCAGGACTTAACTTACCATTGAAATACAGAGGCAATATTATCTTCGAAAAGTCCCACTTAACAGCAGCAAGCGTTTTATTATGCAACAATAGCTTTAGAACACTAAAACTAGTATCTGTGCCTTGGCTTAAAAGATGGCTAACAATAAAAGCCTTTAACGTTTGCGCCTGATTTGAGGCAACAAAGTTTTTCTGAAAAAATATATCTGTCTGTGTTACATTTAACAAACGAACATCCTGCAGAAGTTTATATGAAAGAAATAACGGAATAAAGTTTACTCTTGTCCCGGAGACATCCGCCCCATAATTAACCATATAGTTTTTAAGGTCATTAAAATTAACTTCTCTGTATTCAGCAATCCAATTATTATCGCATTTTATATCCTCTACTTTAATAGTATTGAATTTATTTTTTTCACCAATTGCAAGTCCTCTTTCTCTACGAATTGGAAATACTTGAAGATCGAATGGCTCATTTTCGAAATTCCTCAATGACAGAGAACCGGTTGAAAAAGTAAATGATCTCTTCATTCGGGGCCATTGACAATTCCAAATATCTAAAATTTCGCTTTCGAATTCGTTGGAAGATTCTGCGATGATCACTAATCCCTTTTCTGCGGTATCATACAATTCACAAGAAATCTTATAAAATCCTGCATTGTGCTCGTATTCTAATTTAATCATCGAATTTGGTGCGACGTTCAAACTTGATGAATATTCGAATTGTTCTACAATTGAATATGGCCGCCGAAACATCGGTAATAACACCCTCATATCCTTTATCTGCCAAAGATCAGTAACATCAATCAAAAATGAATGAGTCCAAACACAGCCAGGCCGTGCCATTTCATCTGCATACCAGGTTTTAGCGAAAACATAAAACTTACTACCAGGAATTGGATACCCAGTGATATACTCACTAAACCCCTTTTCGACCCCAGAACCGGAGTAATCACTCATTGCCAGCATAAACCTTTTTTCACTTTCAGCTAGATCGGCCGACGATGAAAGTAATTTATGACCGCTTTTATATCCATGTAAACATTGATGAATATTTATTTCTGTCTCTTTTGCCATTGGCTTAAAATCCATTCTACAGGTGAAGCAATATTTTTATGTGTTTTATCGTCTTCGTGCACAATTATTCTTTGAACAGGATTTTCATAACTTAATAGCTTTCGAGCAACTTCTGGCTTCCCCATATCTCCTCCTTGAGCGCTTATTCCAAATGACTTAAAATTAATAACATCAAAATTTGAAATCAAATACTGATACAATAACGGTAACGAGATTTCCAACCACTTAAGTGGCGAGAGGTTACTATCTTGCTCGATAACCGTGTCCCACGCAGAAATAACTATTCCAACGTGAAGAGGCATCTTCTGGAGGAAAGATAGATGCGTCTCTAGCAAATCAACTAAGATAATTTGCGTAGGTACTTCTTCAATGTCAAATGGCCTAATTGCCACAACAGCATTGTCCATAGCAATCTGCCCTTGATCTTTTGTATCAGAATCGCCTGATTCACTCACTGCAGAATCCATAGAAGCTGCAACAAAAAGCGCCGAGGAAATATCATCTATTAGTACTGGCTGCCGTATTTTTTGAGGATTAATAAAGAGTAAAATGCCTGAAGATTCTTTAATTTGTTCCAAATAATTTACTCCAATAAGCCTATCATTAAACTGACTTTCAAAAGTCTCGCCGAAGAAATCCGGAATATTTAAAATAAATCTTTCACCAGTCGCTTCTTCTTGTAAATATAACTCTGCAACAGTACTTGAATTCTGAGTTGCAATTATCTTGGTACGCTCCTGTCTAAGGCCTTTTAACCACGTCTCATGAATCAAGTTAATGTACGCTGTGTTAGAACTCAATTTATATTGAGTTAATGTCTTGTCGTCAATCTCCGCAGCAGTATATTGCACTAATGCCGCTAAAAACGATGTTTTCCCAGCTTCTGGTAAACCAAGCATTAATATTTTATTATGGTCATTAGTCATGTCCTTTCTTCATATTTAAATCTTTGATATTCTCTAGCAAAGGGCGCCTCCTTATTTAAAGCCCTTGTTTGATCTACATCCCTAAAGCATTCATCCAAGAATTCGCTCAAACCTGTTCCGGGAGGAATGTCGTCGTTTGTCGATCTTGAAGCTATTACAATAGCCTTATTCAAAATACCTGGAAATTTTTTCAATATTGGTGAGATAAAAAAGTTTTCGATATCAGCTTGTTTCCCCATTGAAGTTATTTCATCCCACTTTGTAACAATTAGAGCGCAACTTTGTGAATTACTTATCATATTATTCTGCATACAACGAGTAATCATGTTTGAAATATCATTCTTCACGACATGTTTTTGAGCGTTATCCAACAAAAGACCTCCATCTGCTAAAAAAAAAATATTATCAGCTCTCTTCAAAACTTGTAGTGACAGCATTTCATCGTCGCTGACTTTAGCTGTCTGAAACCTTTCACCGCTGACATCTGCAAAAATCAGATGTTGAGTTTCGTTCGTCATATCTTTTTGTCTTACCCCTAGATGCAAATATGTAAATTCATGTGATTTTGTTCGTTCCGTGTTTGACTGCTTGCCTTTACATTTTTCGCGTGCATAATGGCAAATTCTCTCAAATCCTATTGGCGTCTTGGTACTTGAAAATATAAATTTGCCGCATCCTCCTTTATGAAAACTGTCGAAAAGTGCACCGTAAAGTGTCGATTTGCCACAAGAAGGTTCGCCAATAACCAAAATCAAGCGACAATTATACTGGTATGTCAAGTGAGAAATCTCTGGCTCTAAATAACTTTCTCCCCAAGGTAAACGGACGTCTTCCGTCCCAAAAGTGCTACCGAATTCTTCATGTAAAGTTTTTTCGTCTTGCTTAATTATATCTAATTTATTAGTACAGTCCTTTGGCTCGAGTCCATTCACACACTTTCCTGTGGTTTGAATTGAACATTCAGGTTGCGAACACTTATATATCCCTAATTGTACAGGCTCCATGTTACTCAATTATTTCTTTATAAACTTTTTGCAGCATCAATTCTTTATATAACTGCGCTGAAAATGCTAAAGCCGATATTTCATAATTTGCTTTTAATGGAATTTGTTGTTTATATACTGCCTTCCATTCTGACCCCGCATAATCAAGATGGCATTTTATTGCAAAAAGAAATGGTGTAAATAAGTAAATCTGTGGCATATCAATTAAAATCGCTTTTAAACTTCTTTCTTCAGTCTTAATTGACTCAACTATGGATTCAAAAGTCAATTTTTTTCCCGCCTCTAAATCCACATTAGATAGCGCTTTGATAAGTATCGCGTCAATCGAACCTGCGCCAGGAAGAGATTTTGTTAATTCCGCCAATTCAATTGGCGCTATCACTGAGAGCGCCTCTAGTGTCAGTTTATTAAATGGCTTTTTCAAAACTTTGCTAAATGCTCCAAACAGCCACCACAGGATATTTGTCTCTTCTGCCAAGGCTGAATATGCAAGTTTAAAAATATTTAGCGCAGAATTTATCGAATTGATCTCTTCATAAGCTGCAACAAGCTCATTATTTAAACCAGTTACAATTTTTTTTACCGAATCGGCGTGAATTTTAAGAGTGTTAGGATCCTGGCTCGTTTCGGGCATTTCGGCTTTACTAGATACTTTCATTTTTTTTTGCGTAATCTTTGGCTCCTCATCAAGACCCTTATTCTTTTCACATTCTACTATCCAGAATTCCCTTGCTCGTACTAATATTTCAGGCAATATGCTTAGTTTACTATGTAAATGTTCAGTAGTTTGTAGGCTAATTGCTAAAAGGTCCGAAATATAAGAATCATTCTTTTCAATTTTTTGAGCTATTGTGCACCCTATGATCACTCTTACTAAGTTTTCATTTTCAACTGGGAAATTTATATCGCCATCTTTCACTCGATCAACAATCGCCTTAAATTCGTTGGATGCAGGTTTAAGGCTTCCAATTAACACTTTAACTGCATTAAGCCAAAATTGAGTGTCTGATTCACCAAGTATACTTTCAATGGCATTTCGGCGAATATTTAAATCGCTGTCATTTACGTCCTTATTTATTCCTTTAGAATACCAGGTTGGAAATAATTCTGCTGCAGAATAATTCATGTTTTATTTTTTGAATGGATTAGGGTCAATATTTTCATCAAATAGCTGGCTCCAGAGTTGTGCCATCAAGTTTTTAGCATAAGCTCGTTCAAGAAATTTTGCACCAAGCTTATCTTGGTTTGCGCTTTCTATTGACTCGCCTTGTTCGACCAAGCCCAAGTCGTTTGCTATTTTAAATCTTCTAACTACCGGCAGAGAAAAAAAAGTTTGCAATATTTTTGTTCCAGGTTTCATGACTAAATATTGTGGAATAACTGGAATATTGATTTGTTCACTTGATTCTAATGAAGTTTCTAAACAGTTGCCTGATTCGGCTTTTATATCGGGATTATCAATCATTATTGAACTGCTTACCTCCGGCTTTTTATGCTTTTGTCTTCCGGTTAACTTTAAATAAAGCGCCCATTTACTTTCAGGCTCTGATAGTACATAATGAGTTTGGTCTTGTAAAATATCCGGAATAGACGAGATATGATCTCTTACTGTGACTACAGGAATAAACTTCTTATTCATTGAGTCGGATTGATAATATTCAGTCAAAATCAGGGTGGATTCAAATTTAGCGCCTAAACCTTTTCCATTCTCTTCATCACCATTCATCCTGGCAAGATATTTCGGAGAACAAATAACTATTACGTGTTTTGATAAAGAGACCATTTGTCGCATCCATCTTGGCCAACCCTCGGGCATGTCAGCGCCCTCCATGTATTGGTCTATCCAGCAATCTAATCCTCCAGGGTTATTTAGAAAGTCAGAATATTCAAGTACCAATTGACTGTGTTCCGCGGAGTCATGAGCGTAACTTATAAAGATTCTATCTACAGGTTTAGGCAAATGCATCGTGAAATAGGTTTAGGTTCTATTGATTAGAGGAATTGGGTTCAACAAACGCGAATCTCAAGATAAAGATTTTTAATTACTCCCAAATATTAATAAAAACGGGTTCCATTTGCGCGCTTTTTTTATAACCATCCAATTGCCACTTCTGCAAAGTATTTTGGCCTTTTTATTGTAGAATTGTCGCTACCCATTAATATAACGGCATAATTAAAGATTTAATCGAAATGGCATTGTTTTGTGTTGCCGCACCTCGCGGAGAATAATGTTTTTACACTTGAAAAAGCGGCTAATGTGTATGCAAATTGTAGGGAAATGGCATAAAAAAGGGTTTCAACAAATTCGCTGAAACCCTTACTGGGACTGTGTGACCGCGTCAGGATTCAAACCTGAAACCTTTTGATTCGTAGTAAAAATTTAACGAAAATTGACAAATTTTATTTGATAACTAATTGATATTCACAAGAAATCCCTTGATGAGGTGCGTAAGTAATTCATAATTTTTAATATCCCCAAGCTGATTTGCAGGATGTGTAATCGTTCGAATTATTGGAATATCAATATTATCCCAATGTTTGCTGTGGATGGAAGGATAATTTTTTTCCAACCAAGCCATAAAATCAAGATATTCTTTCATTTCTAAAGACAAAGTCATATAGCTTATTTTGAAGTATTAACTAAGAAAATTTCATAAGAAAAATTATAAATAATCTACTCATATAGCATGTTGAAATCCTCATAGATATTACGTTTTTTCTTCCTAAAGAATTGGCTTGCCCCCGGTTTTAGATGGCCAATACACCCGTTCCGTTGACTTTTCCCCGAAAGTTATCTACCGCCAAGAAAAGTTGGTAACCATCCTGTGATTGTTTTCGGTCTTGCCGAGATTGTTTTCGACGTTCCCAAGATTGTTATCGACTCTCTAAAGACTATTTTAGACATTCGCAGGATTTTTTTTGACCCTCCCAAGATTGTTTTTGACCTTCTCGAGATTGTTTCCGACCTTCCCAAGATTGTTTCCGACTCTCGCAAGACTGCTTTTGACATTCGCAAGATTGTTTTTGACCCTCCCGAAATTGTTTTTTACCCTTCAGAGATTGTTTTCGACCTTCCCGAGATTGTTTTCAACCTTAGCAAGATTGTTTTTCGGCCTTGTCGGCAAACTTATAAAACTCACTAATGGCGGTTCCCTCGGTTCATTTCACTAGTGTGAAATTATCGCAGGCGCTAAAAAAACCCTTGCTGAAAACCCCGGAATCAGCGCGTTTTTTACTGCAAAAAGGTGAGTTGATATTTCTTATAATGTATTCTGAAGGGAATACTACGCCGGCAACATGCGCGAAAACGCCTGTTTCTGGTCTTGTCATACCTCACAAACTAATTTCCATTTCACTATGCTTATGTTTTTCAATAAACGCATTGCATTTAAAAAA